>SXGQ01824862.1_pt1 | contig 16579 bp, 16 predicted proteins | sample 3178371 | NCBI WGS metagenome assembly SXGQ01 (sample SAMN11356859, study PRJNA531348) | freshwater metagenome | isolation source: freshwater sample F1-20 | place: China: Fuxian Lake, Yuxi | collected 2017-12-25
CATCGACGAATGCCCTGTAGTATACAGGTCCAAGGGTGCCGGTATCGCCCATCAAACGGATTTGGTCTGCATACGATACATCGTCACCGTCATCCAAGTTGGCTGCAGTGAGATTGCTCGAAGAGGCGGCACCAAATAAGGATTCCACGGTCCAATCGAGGCGAATTGCATATTTTGCACCCACAAGACTGGAAGGGGCGCCAGACGGGAGGGTAATGGTGGTTGACGTATTCGAAGTGATGGGAGCGGAGTAACCGATCCATTCACCATCGAGAATTTCCAATATATACGGCTCACTTGCGCTCGAGCCGTATGCATTTGCAACGTAGCTGATAGGCCCCGATATCGGAGACACGGTGAGTGTCGACCCAGTTTGAGCTGTGATGGCTCCAACGCCTTCCTCGGACCGTGCAAAGGGAGTTGCGATAAAGTTGTTACCGATAGCCAAGGATATTTTAAAAATGCCGTTAGGCGTGGCGATTCCAGCGTGAGTTGATTGCTCGAAGATCCCAGCGAGGCTGAGAATCAAAAGTGCTATGTTGAGTGTACGTTTCATGTTTTTTAGTGTCTCCTTTTTAATTGGGTTTACGAAATGAGTGGCGTTTCATCATTGAACCTTTAGTCAGACATCGCTTTTTTTCAAATAGTTTATTGTTACATTTGTATGACGAAATCTGAGGCCCTGCACCTATACCCCCCCCCAAACGTCAGGATGCTGTATGTGACAATTTGATGCCAAATGGCTGAAAAAGTGGAAAAACCACACTAATAAGCCAAAGTACAACATGCCCCCGACACTCCGCCAAAAAGTGAAGAGTTCTGTTATTCGAGTCGGGCCCCACTCCCTTCGTTTTGCGGATTTTTTTGTGTGTACAGCGCCACCACCCAAGGAATTTTTTATCAGGGATACAAAAGCCAATCTTTGCGCTAAAAAGAGGCCGAGTCTCATCAGCTACAACTATCTTCCTCTGGTTTTTTTTACTGCCTTTTTTTCTCTACTGAGGGTCAGTACGGCTCAGGAGTTCCGAATTGTTCCTGATACAAATCTGCCGATTCTAGATTCATCCGGATCCCCAATTCGAACGAATCTTTCGTTCCAACTAGGCACTTTCACGAACTCAACCAATGCGATTCAGGTATTGAGTTTGATTGGCAGTCAAACGAACCAAAGCCAAATTGCGCCCCTCCTTTCCAATTATTATTCAATATTTACAACAAATCAGTTGACGACGACGAGGCCCATTACAGTTCCAAAATCAGACCTACCAACCAATATCTCGATCGGCCCCACAAATCTTTCCACTAACATTCCAGTGTATTTAATGATATTCAATAATACTAATCCAGCGAATGCAACCGAGATGGGTGTCTTTCGCGCTCGGTCCACATCAACCGATAGCCAAACGAACGCCTTTTTCCCATCCAGCACTAATTCAACTAATAGAGTATTGTTAAGCGGAGGGGACGGAACGAATACTACCAACACCGCTCTGAAATTAGGAATGGGAGTGCTGTTTGGGCAAACGATAAATGGGCAACTCCGCTTGGCGCCCATTGGCCCTCCGAACCAAATCTTGACAACCAACCTTGTGGCTTTTCAAGGCCTAACGAGCTCCTTACAGTTGAAGGCAAACAATGGGCCTACTTCATTCTCCGTCATAGTATCGAATCGTGGCGATACCTCCGCTCTTTCCACGCTAGGACTAACCAACAGCAATGGGGTCATTGTGGGAGTGCCCCCGACCGATGCGATCGGCACCAATACCTTGGTTGTGACAGCGAACAATGCAGACGGGTTTGCGGGCAGTGTGACATCCAATGTTTCGCTTATTGTAAGAGCACAAAATGGTCCAAATTTCACCAACGCCTCACGTTTCACAAATATCGCAGGGATTTCAAATAGCTTTACCTTTTTAACAGACGCACCGGACTCTAGCGTATTACAGTACACCGCCTTGGATTCGCTGCCAATGGGCAGCACACTATCCACCAGTGGCGTATTGACGATGAGTAACACTGGTGCAGGGACGAACTTATTTCGTGTCCTTGTCACCGACACTAGCTCGGGCGATGTCCGAGCACTCAATTTCACTAATGTTACTATACTTCCATCCATCTTTATCGAGGGCACCAACTCAAGCGGCGAATTAGAACTGGTGGTTGACACCCCATTCACGAAGCGCATCACCTACACCCCCGGTTACTTGCCCACGAATATTACGAGTTCCACCGCTGGAACATTTAGGAATCTCACTGTGACCACTAACTTTGGTAATTACTATTTGAGTGGAACCTCAAGCCCGACTGTTATGCGCACGAATGTTTCGCCAGAAACAAACACCATTTCCGCATCGGCAGCCAATGGTGTGTCGGCTGTATTAAGATTACCCATCGTATTTGTGAATGCTGCGCCAGCACTTGCTACAAATCGGTACACTTGGATTTTAGGCGAAACCACAAACCAGGTAGTCGGAGCCACGGGAAGCCCAACTTTCACGGCCAGCGACTTGCCCGTAGTCGTTACGGGAAACATCAGTACCAACGGCTTGATTACGGTCACCACGAATCCGGCGGTTTTAACGAATGTGACCAAAGGGGTCTGGACCTCTACCATTGTAATGGACAATTTGGGTGGCGCCTTTCGCGGCGGAGGCCGGACCACCTCCTCCGTGGTCATCACGCTGACAAACCCGATTCCATCTATTACAAGCAAAAATCGCTTATTCTTAGGTCTTGGCAAGGCGGCTACCTACACCTTGACAGCAACGGGCAACCCATCGGTTATTGAGTTCCTAAACCCAGAAAATTTTCCCCCGGGAATGAGCGCGAATGGAAACATTTTATCCGGAATTCCCACGCAACAAGGCCCGTCCCCCTCCATTCAGTGCAGGGCGTACAATTACGGTACTCCCGGAGATCCCACTTCTTACCAGCCGGCAGCTGATTTTATTTTGAATCTTTTCGTCGCAACCAATCGGCCGACTAATCCATCCTATTCAAGCCCCGACAATCTTGTTGTAGGCACCCCTCTTCCAACGGGCGGAAGTCCTTTTATTGATGTAAGCAGTGGCGTCAGGGTTTCTGCCTACGGGCTACCCCCGGGTCTTTCTCTCGACAGTATTACTGGCAAACTATCGGGCACACCCACCGCCCGAGGGGCTTACAATGCCACCGTTTTTGTCCAGAACGGCAAAGGCTGGATCAAGAAAAACGTCAGTTTAACCGTGCGATGAGAATATTTGTGAAAGCGCCATTTACCCGTTTTCCAATTTTCATTTTTTGCCTTGCGATCATCATATCGCCTATCGGAAAGGCTCAAGCGGAACAGATCAGTTTCGAAGTGAGGATTGGACAGGGCACAGAAGCGGTTCATTTTCCTCTTCAACACAACCCGATATGCGAGGGGAAAATTACTCGTGTCCCCTCGTCTCTGTCGTTTGAGATTACAGTCACTTCTGGAGAGCCAAAGCAATTCAGCGCTTGCCCGCACTTCTTGGCCGTGGTGGGCCCCGCAGGGCATCCTCTCTTAGGGGATCGATTTGAATTGGACGAAGTTGCAACTCGGGCCTCGAGTGGCAACCAGCTGGTGTTGGAGCCTTCTCCCCTGAATACCGACCCGTTGGTGGACTCTCGATGGATAGGGGCTGAATTCGAAGTAATCCCACACTGGACTCTACAAGACACGCTCTCAGAAATGATTCGTAGAAAGCTCACTAGCCCCTTGCCCCGTCCTGCCCCCACTATATGGTTGCCATTCGGCGAAAGGGTGCCCCAAAAGATAGTCCCACGAATGACCGCGGCTCCCCAGTCGCGATTATGCTGGGTGGTCGATAACAAAAAAATTCTATCAGGCCCGAAAACCGTGCTACCCCCCGGTAGTTCATTTCTCATAAAAAGTGCCTGCACAAACGGATACGGCTTTTCACTCGGCGGGGACCGCCGCACGGCCCCTTGTCGAGTTCCCTTGTTTGCTGGGCCAAATTTGGTGGGTTATCCCTACCCGGTCGACTTGCGATTAGGTATTGACTGGGGCAGCCAAGCAGACGGCCTTGTCCCCTCCCAATCACCCAACGAGTGTGATCAAATTTTTCTTTATTCTGGAAATGATTTGCAAATTTATGGATTTCACATTTCGTATGGGTGGTTGCCAATTTTGGGATTGGGCAGCGCGGGGGTGCGCTGGGACACCTCATCCCCACGTTTGGAAATAATCCCGGCGGGATGCGGTTTTGTTGTTTTTAAAATGAAGCCAGACCCGAAGCATGCTTTTCAGCCGCCTCAAACTTAATCGATTCACTTTCCTTCGGTTTTGGTGACATTTCGAAGACTATTCACACGTTCTTTTTTCCCTGTCTGATAAGCAGTTGAAACCTGCTTGGAGCTTACCAGCCTCCCCCCATGTGCCGATGGGGTGTATTCTTGTCTCTCGCTATTTTTGCCATGCACTCCGCATGGGCAGACGATGCGGCGAATCCGCATCCTCTTTCCAAACCCCCTTCCCCAATGGCCGATCCGAATGCGGAGCTAATCGATCGGCCCCTGCCCGGAGCGAAAGCTGGAGAAGCTGGCGACGCATCCTTTTCCTCTCTCTCTGGAACTGATGCTGAAGCCGGCACGCTCACCCCTTTTTATGTGCGAACGGGAATTGGATTGAGTTTCGTAACCACGGTGGATTATCCCGACTTTGGCATCAGCGGAGATGTGCCGATGCAACCAGGCTTTGCCACCGGATTGATGCTCGGAGCCCAGTTTCACGACAACATCGCTTTTGAGATTGAAGGAGGTCTTCTATACAACTCGGTCTACCAAAATCAGTTGACTGGGATCAGTGCCACCGACATGACTCAGGTGACGAATATCCAGCTCTTTCAGGTCCCCATGATGGGAAATTTTGTTTTTAGGACCGACCCTTTAGCCGGTTCAAAGATCCGCCTCGTGGCCGGGGGTGGTGCAGGTGGAATTTTTCGGCAAGTGTTTATTACGGGTGGGCCAAATGATAACACCCGAAGCCAAACTCTTTCCGCCTTCCAAGGGTTTGGCGGAATTCAGATCAACCCTGGAGTGCCCGACCTGATGGTGGATGTTCAGTTCCGCTATCTTAATTCTCTCGCCGGACAGTCGGTCCCGTCGATGTCGATTATGGGGACGGTGACGATTCGGTTTTAAGGCAAGATGAAGATGATAACTCACGCAACGGTCGCCAAGGACGCGAAGGAATTTAGGGGTTCAGGGGTTAAGGGGTTAAGGAGTCTTGCGTGGGGATGGTTCGCCCTGCTTCGCTCAGTCTGGGCAGGCTCGCTGAGCTTCGCAGGGTTTGTAGATTCAGGCCCCGCACTTGCGGGACAGGCTGAGCCTGCTTCGCCGAGGCTTCGCAGGCCAAGGGACGCGAATTTTATCTGGAGGTTTGGGACAACATGAACCACACCCCGCCTAAAACAACAATGGCTTGGCTCACGAGAAGGCCAAAGATCCATTTGATCAGATCAGCCTTCATTTCCTGCAAATCTGCTTTGGTGGCAAATTCCCGATGAGCCGAAGCCTGCAAATCTTGTCGGGTTTTCTCAGAGGTCACCTCGATCGCTTCCAAAATTGCAGTGGCCTGCTCGCTACGGAATCCACCTTCTTTTTCAAGCATTTTGAGAGCTTGTGCCAGCGCCATTTGGACATTTTGAGTCGGACCAAGCCTTTGTCAACCCATGGCGAACGTGCCGGACGTAGCGTGAGATGAATCTGATGCCTCACGCCACGGTCGCCAAGGACGTTATGCCGCTGACAAGGACAGGGTGCCTACTGATCCTGATGCTTTTTTGTGGATCGAATCTGTTTGCCCAGAGGTTGTCCCTGACTGACGTGCAGGCACAGCCAGTAACGGGCCCAGGGCCAGGATTGCGAATTGCATTTGGTGGCACGGTTAACTCCGACATGTCGGTCGCCCAGCGGGATAATCGGGATTATCCGCAAACGAACATCAACCCCCTCTTTTCGAATCAGGTGCAGTTCAATGGAACGGTCAGCTATGAGTCGATCGGTTTCAACCCAGGTTTCCGTTTCGATTTTGCCCCAGGTTATCGCCTGAACCAGTGGATCAATTTCGAGTTTGAGACTGGGTGTATCTATAACACGGTCGAATCGTACACAGTCACGGGAAATGGGACTTTCACAGGGGTTAGCGGTGACCCAAATCTGAATGGAACAGTGAAACTGGATGCAGAAGGATATCTCCTTCAAGTGCCATTGATGGTTAACGTCGAGTTTTCCTATCCCATCGGCGACGGGTGGCGACCCTTTGTGGGTGCAGGCGGAGGAGGAATGTTCCAAAAGCTCACTGTCAGCACGATATCGGGCACGATCAACTATCAGGGGGATTTTAATCAGTCGAACTTCATGGGGGCATGGGAAGCCTTTCTTGGTTGCGGTTACCAAGTGGCTCCAGGATTCGATGTGTCGATCGCGTACAGGCTCGATGGGGTGCTCAGTCCCGATTTTGGGGGTTACACGATGCAGAATTTTTACACCCAAGCGGCTGAGTTTGAGATGAATTGGAGGTTTTAGCCCCGACATGAGTCGGGGCGGGCACATTGCTCACGCAAAGGACGCGAAGGCCCTGCTACGCTCAGTCTCGGCAAGCTCGCTGAGCTTCGCAGGGTTTGCAGATTCAGGCCCAGCAGTTGCGGGACCCGCTGACGCGGGGATTTTTTTGGTTGCGGTTGCCTTACAAAGGCAACCCTACCTAAGTGTGGATAATCTGCGGCCTACTCGTGATCAGCCCAAACTTATTTTTTGGTCAGCGGGTTCCAGACGCGTCGGAATCCGATCGACTGGAAATCTTTGCCATTGGTTGTGGCAAATTCTTCAACACGAAAGTGCCGAAGGGTGAGGCCCAGCCGCAGATCGATGATCCGGCGAAAAGGAAATGATCTCTCCCGGGAAAGTTTCCATACCTCGTCCATGACGGGGGCGGCCTCCACCACACGCCAGTTCCTATTCCTCCGGAGTCGATCGCAAAAGTCCCACGATTCAGTTGACGAGAGCGGATTTGAAAAAATTTTTTGATTGCAGAGCTTGAGGAAAACCTCGACGAGCATCAGCTCACAAATGACCACGTCTTTCCGCTGCCCCGTTTCTTCGAGGAACGCACGAGCTTGAGGTGAATTCTCAGAATCCGCGTTGGCCGCGTGAACAACGATGTTTGTGTCGAAACTGATCACGCAGAATCGCGGGAAGCTAGGGCCCAATCCTTCTCCAAAAGCCTCGCACGCCCCAAACGCCTGGCCGATGGGAGGGTCCAGGCTTCCCCTGCTGCCCTCCCAGGAGGATATCCCTGAACCGCTATCTCAAGGCCGCGACGGACAACTTCCGCAAAACTCATCTCCTGCTCTATCGCGACTCTCTTAGCCTCACGGTAAAGATGGTCAGGGAACTGAACTTGAGTTTTTACCATGATGGTAAATTGCCACTCCATGGAGCAAAGTCAAGGCTGCCCTGCTACGCTCATGCCTCGGTAAACCTCGCTGAGCTTCGCAGGGTTTGCAGATTGAGGGGTTCAGGGGTTAAGGATGCGCCCCGTAGTTGCGGGACCCGCTGACGCGGGGATTTTTAAAAGAAAATGCTAATGAACTACGTGGCGTCCATGGCGTACGTGGCGTGAGGCTCAGAATTGCTTAGGTCCAGACATTGTTATCAACACTTATTCGTGGCTAGTTCGCATCGGCTCTGAATTGTCACACTACACTTCTCGCTTCAATTGCTCCCTATTTCATTATTAAGGAGATGCGATTTAATTTCATTCTTTTTGGAGTCATATGCCTTGGGGCTTTTGCCACACAAGCCCAAGAGAATTCAGGTCGACTTAGCGTCTCCCCATCCGCAAGCCCATCCAACGCACCATCGACTCCACCAACACAGCAAGCTACCGCAAAAACACCGGAACCAACGTCGAATGTTGTGGATGCTCCTCTCCCGGAAATCGCCAACCAACCTCAGGTCATTACCCCATCTAAAACAACAACCCCTGATGGCCCAAAAGGTCCCCGCGACGGCCGTTGGTACGTGGCGGGCGGGGCGGGCGCGATGGTACAGCAGTTTATTAGCGGTGGGACAGCAACCATCGTTGGAACTCCGCCACTAAATCAGACAGACAGCGGAAATTTGGGTTTTTATGCAGAGGGCAAGGTGGGCTACGACTTTGCAGTTCGTGATGTCCAGCTCGCTTTCGGAGGCCCAACCCCGATGAGAACCGCAATGGAGCTGGAGTTTGGATACCTCGGTTCGTACGAAAAGATACCCTTACAGAATGGCACAACAGGGGTCGGTACCGAGAGTTACAATTTATCGTCGTACTCCGTGATGTTGAATGGCTTGATCAAGTTTGAGGACCTACCTGTGACCCCTTACTTTGGTGGTGGTGTGGGGGCTGCAACATTGTACTCCTACAACCATAAGATTGTGGTTGATGGGTACACTGGAACGAACGATCCATACAACGCGACTACCTCTGTCAATAACGCGAACAATGTGTGCCTAGCATTACAGGCGATCGTGGGACTCGAGAGGCAACTCTATGAGGGGCTAAGCATGTATATTGAATATAAGTTTTTGGCATTTATGGATGTTAACTTTAGCTACGGAAATACTGGCTGGAATCCAAGCACCCCCGATGTGTCACCAGGTTCTAACAACTCGAACAACTTTTTAGCCCAACAGATTATTTCCTCTGGCCTTAAGTGGAGCTTTTGAAAATGTTATCCCGTAAACGTTGCCTGGTTTACTCCGTTCTCCTTGCTTCTGTTGGGTCGCTCTTTGGCCAGATGAGTGCCCCTTCGTCAACCAATGCTCCTACCCCAGCCGCCCCCGCGATGAAGGTCACAAGCGAGACCGCGCCCATCATCGAAGCCACCCGCGAGACCTTGACCAAATGGGTTGAGACAAAGCAGCTGATCTCGAAGGAAAAATCAGAATGGGCCTCGGGCAAGGACATCCTGGAAGATCGCGTTCGCCTTGCCGAAGCCGAAACCGCTACCGTCCGAGACAAACTAAAGGAAATCTCCACAGCCGTGGCAGAAGCCCAGAGGAAACGGGACGAGTTAGCCGCCCAAAACGACAAGCTAAAAGCCACGGCAGAGAAATCGAAAGCCATGGTCATCGCTGCTGAAAAGAAACTTCGCCCACTCCTTCCCCAACTGCCCGAACCTCTCCGTGAAAAGCTCAAGCCGATCATTGCCCGATTTCCCGAAGACTCGGAAAAGTCGACCGCCTCCATGGCGGAACGCCTCCAAAACGTTTTGGGTATTCTCGATCAGGCCAGTGCTTTTAACTCCACCGTCGCCAGCGTAAAGGAGCTTCGTACCTTCCCCGATGGAACGCGTGCAGAGGTCACCACTGTTTATCTTGGTCTCAGCCAAGCGTACTACACCAACCGCGAAGGCACCTTGGCGGGAATCGGTCACCCCGGACCCGACGGTTGGGTCTGGAAACCGGACAATGCCAACGGAAAGAAGATTTTACTCGCGGTCCACATTCTTGAAGGAAAGGAAAAGGGGGCTACCTTTATCGATCTCCCAGTAAAAATCCAATGAATAGTAATATTGAGCGTTCGAACTTACGTTATCGACCCAAAGGGAATTCGAAATTCGGAATGCGAAATTCGGAATTCGGATTTGGGATTTTGGGTTTTTCTTTTCCAGCGATCGTTGGCTTGGTGCTCCTGAGTAGCTTTCAGGCGCTAGCTCAGCAGCAGGCGGATGCGAATGTGCAACCCCGGGCGCCCAAAGCGGAGTTTGTTGCCCCCCCATCGGACAAACCTACCGCCCCGGAGCCTGCCCCCACCCCCTCAATCCTTCCTACCGCCCCTCCCAAGGCGACCGATGTTCTTGCAACCGCATCGACAAAAGCCCGGGCCGATCTGGACGCCGCCTTAAAAGAGCTGACCGCTACCCGGGAGAAGATTTCCTCCGAAAAACTGCCCCTCAGCAAAAAGCTTTCTCTGGCCGAGGACGACCTCGCCCTTGCCCGCAAAGAACTGGATCTCGCCCAACGTGCTCGGGACATGAAAAATCTCGATCAATCCTCCCTCAAAGCTGAAATCAAACAGCGCGAAGAGGAAAACACCTACATGCTCAACTTGCTGAACGAATTCGGCAGGAATTTCGGGGAAAAGAGCATTCATATTTCCGAGCGTTCAGGCCACCGCGAGAAAATCGACCTAGCCAAAGCCACTCACGAAAACAGCAATGCTTCCCATGAAGACAAGTTCAAAGCCTCGTTCCGGATCGTAGATGCCGCCCTTAGCCGAATCGGCGACCTGCTCGGTGGCCACAGCTATCCAGGCGTGGCTCTGGATGCACAAGGCGGGCTCGTCGAAGGGAAGTTTGCCCAGATTGGACCGATGGTTCTCTTCTCCTCCGCAGATGGCGCAGTTGCAGGTTGGGCCTCCGAAGCTAAGGGATCCAAAGAAACGGTTCTCAAAGGCGCGGAGCACTCCAAAATCTTTGGCCCTGCCTTTGCCTCCATGATGGCGGGCGGAGAGGGCGTTATCCCTTCCGACTTCACCATGGGTCAGGCCCTCAGGAATTACGGAAACAAAAATTCGATCATCCGCACCTTCATCCACGGTGGACCCATCATGTGGCCACTACTTCTTTCCGCCATCGTTGCGGCTGTTGTTTCCCTGGAGCGATCGCTGTTCATCGTCTCTGAAAAACGCCGCCAAAACCCTGAGCAGGTGGAAAAGATCTTCTCCCTTGTGGAAAGCGGAAATCAGAGTGCGGCCGTCCAAGTCGCCAATACCTCCACCGATTTTGTGGCTCGAGTTCTCGGCTTTGCCCTTGCCAACGCCAACCTTTCCATCAGCCAAGCCATTAGCAAGGCAAGCGCCGTCGAACTCAAAAGGTTTGGCCGTGGTCTGCCCATCCTCGACACCATCATCACCGCCGCCCCCCTCCTCGGACTGCTGGGCACGGTGACGGGCATGATGAACACCTTCAGTATGATGGGTGGGGATGAGTTAGGCGCACCGACGGCGATCACGGGTGGTATCGCGGAGGGGTTGATCGCGACAGCGTTCGGTCTGTTGATCGCGATCACCTGCTTGTTCCCCAACAACTATCTCAATGCCCGAATCGAATCGGCCCAACATGAGATGGAAGATGCAGGTCGCCGTCTCGAACTGATGCTGATGGCAGAAAAAGCATTCGAAAGGGCCAGCCACTCCCACGGAGGGGATCATGGAAATCCACCTCCCCCCCCACGTTCTGCGCCACCTCAACCACCCTCTCCCTCTTCCTCTCCTTCGACTGCAGCCACCCGCATGCCCGTGACTCCTCCCAGCTCGGTCGTGCCCCCAGCAAAACCCGCTCCCTCTCTTCCCACGGTGACTCCCCCGACTCCCCGACTCCAATCCAAACCTGCGATCCCGGCGAAGAAACCAGCCGTTGGCAAAATCGGGATCAAGCTTCTTTCTCTCTTTAAGCCCAAATCGAGCGGCCCCTCCACAGGAAAGGCCTAAGCAAAATGGCAGGCGGAGGCGGCGGTGTTTCCAGAGGAGGGCGAAAAAAAGCCCGGATCGAGATCATTCCACTGATCGACATCATGTTCTTCCTTCTCGCCACATTCGTGATGGTTTCCCTTTCCATGGTCAAGAACGAGGGGGTATCGGTCATGCTTCCCGGCTCCAGCACCTCGGAGGCCAAGGAGAAGGACGACAGCATTACGACCGTTTCGGTAGCGGAGAGTGGAGACGTTTACATCAACCAGGAAAAGGTGACCATGAGCCAGCTACCGCTTCGCCTCTCGTCGATCAAGGCCTCCAATCCCGACCCCAAATTCACCCTAAATGCCGACTCGAGAGCCAATTTCGACAAAGTGGTGCTTGTTCTAGATGAAATCCGAAAACTCGGAGTCACCAAAATCGGCATCTCGACCAAAACACGCCAATGAGCCCTGTTGCCTCACCTCCTTCCAAGCCACCCTCGTCCCCCCCGCCAGCGTCTCGTCCTCCAAATTTCGCCTCGCGCAAGGAGTCGAACCTGTATCCGTTGTGCTTCGCTGCAGTCTTTGGCTTTGCGCTATTTCTGGTGGTGGTAGTGGGCGGCTTGCTCTTTCCCGTCTCTAATTTCGAAAAAAAGAAGAAGGCCGAGGTGGAGCAGGAGCTGGATATCTCCAACCTCAAGAAGCCGGACCCTGAGCAGCCAAAGGAAGAGGTGGAGCAGGACAAAGAGCCGCCCCCTCCCGCTCCCATTATGGAAAATGTGAATATTGCCGCCCCTGCCATGGATGATGCCCCTGCCCTTGCTCCGATGAGCTTGAGCGATCTCGAATCTGCCCTCGCCCCCGGTGGTGGTGGCGGAATGTTTGGTGGAGGAGGAGGCTTCCAATCAGGCCGGATCGGTGGAAAAGGCGGTGGAGGAGGACTGGGAGCCGACATGGATCAGGCCTTCTCGATGGCCGACTTGGATCAAAAACCCCGGGCTGTCTACCAGCCTGCCCCTGTCTATCCCGCCGCTCTCCGCTCACGAAAAATCGATGGCGTGGTCACAGTGATTTTTGTCGTCGATGCGAACGGTCGTGTCGCCAATGCAAAGGTGGAAAAAAGCTCCGACCCTGCATTCGACAAGCCTGCCCTCGACGCGGTACGGAAATGGAAGTTTGAACCCGCAATGAAAGAAGGCCGTAAAGTATCGGCCAAGATGCGTGCTCCTATCCGGTTCGACACGAAAGCCTCTTCATGAAAAAGCTGCTCGTCCTTTCTTTTGCTTGGACTCTTCCCCTGCTTGCCGAACCGACAGATCCCTCGGCTCACGATCCCAAGCCCGCACCCGGATCCCCGGGAGCCACCCGTGCAGCAGTGATGCAGGTTTTTGGCGATCCCGACTTCCGTAAGCGCGCGATCGAAAACTTCAATCTTCACAGCGACTTGGAGCCCAAACTTCCCGCAACCGAGAAGGAGGCCTTTACCAAGATCGCCGACCTTGCCGCAACCGATGTGGTCAAAGCCTACTTTGAGTTGAAATCGATCGTGACAGCCGATTCCAGTGCCGTGTTCGATTTCACCCTTGGATCGATCGCCTATCAGCTGAACCGTCCGAACGAAGCGGCGAAATATCTGGAAAGTGCGACCCGCAAATTCCCCAGCTACCTGCGCGCTTATAAAAATCTCGGCTTAATCCAGCTTCAACAGGGCAGAACCGATGAGGCCATCAAAAGTCTGACTCGTTCAATCGAACTGGGCGGAGGAGATGGGAACACCTTCGGCCTTCTTGGAACTGCATATGTTTCCAAAGAAAACTTCGTTTCAGCCGAAGGGGCATTCCGAAATGCACTTCTTCTTCAGCCTTCTACCCCTGAATGGAAGCTTGGTTTAGCTCGCTGTATTTTCCGTCAGAACAAGTATGCGGAGGCTGTCTCTCTGATGAACGACCTCATTGAACGTCAGCCCGACAAGCCTGAGTTTTGGCTTCTCCTCGCCAGCGCCCACCAGGGTCTGAAGGAGCCTGTGGCCGCAGCCACCTGCTACGAAATGATCGATCGATTGGGCAAATCAACTCCCGATACGCTCACCTCTTTGGCCGACATCTATCTTCAGGAATCGAACTATCCTTTGGCGGTAGAAACGTATGTGCGAGCCATCGATCTCAAGCCTGGGCAAAAAATCGACCGCCCCCTTCGTGCCGCAGAAGTTCTCAATGGCCGTGGGGCACCTGGTGAAGCTGGTATTCTTCTTGAAAAACTGAAGGCCTACGCAGGCAACAGTATCGAAGCGGATAAAAAGAAGAAGATGCTCAAACTGGAAGCCAAAATCGCCTCGGCCCAAGGTAAATCGGCTGAGTCTGCCACTGTCTTGGAGCAGATCCTGAAGGATGACCCACTGGATGGGGATGCGCTGCTTCTGCTGGGTCAACACTACGCAAAAAGCAACCAACCCGAAAAAGCGATCTTCCTTTTTGAACGGGCGGAAGGGATGGAGCAGTTCGAGGCGGATGCAAAGGTTCGACATGCCCAAGTGTTGGTCACTTCGGGTAAATATGAGGAAGCGGTTCCCCTTTTGAAACGGGCTCAGGAGATCAAAGCCAGAGAAAGTATTGCCCGCTACCTCGAGCAGATCGAACGGTTGCTCAAGACACGCTCGAAAACCTGAGCCTCGGCACTAGTCCCTCCCCCTTGATTTTTCAGAAACCTCGGCTTGATTGTATATTATGAAGTGGTTCGTCCATTTTCTATCCTTGCTGGCAATCTCTCAGGCGATGGCTTCGGTCGAGTACTCTGCCTCATTAGAGCAGAAGGCACGATCGGGGGATCATCAGGCTCAAATGGATCTAGCCATTGCCTATGAGCAGGGCAAAGGTATACCCAAAGACGAACGCAAAGCGATGGAGTGGTTTCAAAAGGCCCGTCAGGGGGGATATCCCGATCAGGAGCTGGCTCAACTGAACCAACAACGAGTTACTCTTGCCGGGTCCAGAATCGAAATAGCTGTCCAAACTTATCGCACCCAAAATGGGGACCGCCTCCCTACGTCCCTAGCCGAACTTTCTTCCTCTGGAATCCTAACCGAAGCTCCCAAAGATCCGTGGGGTCGGGAGATTGCTTATATTCCCTCCCCCAATGGCAAAACCTACTCCCTCTTTTCGGTAGGCCCTGATGGTGCTCCCAGAACTTCCGATGACATTGTGGCTCTACAGTCTGGACCTACTCTGGATGTCGAAACTGCTGCTGGCAGCGAGGAGCCTCCGATGCCGTGGTGGAAGGTTTGGTTGGTCAAGATCTGGAGTTGGCTGACTTTCTGGCGCCGCTAAGAATTAGAACTCGCTGTATTCGAGGGCTTTTTAGAGCCCAGTAAGCCTCTGAAAAATTGCCATATATCCCCCTAATCCACAACGACTTATATGACCTCTGACCCCATATAAGTAGCTGACTACGAATGGCTTATATGCCACTTTTTGGAATGTGGGGTCAGAGGTCGGATTTAGGGACGGCGAATTGGGAAGCCGCGGAACGGGCGCAAAGATTGCGGACTGCGATTCAAAGCCGGAAATACCACCAAGGTCTCTCCTCCCCAATCACCCACTCTTCGTGCAAATCATCTGATAAAGTGGTTCCTTGGTTAGCCCCATTCTTTCCAGGAAAATAAACGATATCTTCCGTGCTGGCCTCCTCATATCGGATTTTGGGGGCATTGAGATTCTCCACAACTTGAACATGGTCTCTTTCCGATAATTTTCCAGTAACGTTTGTGTGACATTTTCCGAATTGTTTATCCCGACTTGCTCCCACTTTGCCTCATACAACTTTTTCCCATTTCTCGACCTGCTCTTCCCTCTTCGGCATGCAAGAGAGGTGAAATCGTGCATTTTTCTTATCGGCTTTTTGCTCCTGACGGGGGCGATTTCCCAAGGCCAAACCCCGCTGGCCGCTCCTGCCCCCACCCCTGTGGATGAAGAAAATTATGTTCCCCCTTGGAAGACGGCCGAGGGAAAAGAAGCCTCCGGCTTCGACTGGTACGTCGCCCCAGCCTTGGGAATTTCGATGATCCGTGACACCGATATCAATCAGTTCTCAGGAAGCACCAGCGGCACAACCGTCAGTAGCGGTGCTGCCACCCTCGCCTTTAATCCCGGATTCCGCATGGATTGCCCCATTGGAGCCAAAATTACCGACTGGTTTGCGCTCGAATTCGCCCCCGGTTTTATGCTGAACACGATTCAGTACATCGAGCCCACCAATGGATCTCTTTCGATCGGGTCACAAACTGTTTCCCAAAACGGCCAGGCTTCCCTCGTCGGCGACTACTATCAAATTCCGATGCTTGCCAACTTCCTGTTTACCATTCCGATCCATCCCCAGTTCACCATCTCAGCGGGATTTGGCGTGGGAGGCATGGTGTCTGCAGCCCAAACAACTTCACTCCAAGGCGTCTCTCTTGAAGGCTCCGACGGAATCAGTACCGCTCTCTCCTTTGCTTACGCCGGCCAGTTCGGGCTCGATTTCCCCTTTTCGGAAAACATGCAGGCGGGCCTTTACTATAAGTACACCGGAACTGGAGAGCAGGATTTTACAGGAGGCAACTTTTTCCAATTCGTCCAGAATAACAACGGAACCTCCACCCAAAGCGTGCAAGGCTACTTCCTTTATCGGTTTTGAGATCGGGTTCAGCTGATCCGATTGAACTCTAGCAGGCTTCGACAAATTCCTTTAAATCAACCCCGGCGTCACGCAAAGCGCCCTTCAACGTGTAGCGGTCGACCTCTGGATGAAATGGGAATACGATTCTTCTACCATCCGGGTGTTCCATTTTTACGTGGCTTCCTTTTCGATGAACCTCCTGAAACCCAAGCCGTCCCAAAGCACGAACAACCTCTTTTCCTGAAACAAGAGGCGCCTTCACACGCTCAGTTCAATAATCTCCTCTGAGCGATGAGCCGAGACCTCTGTTGCCGCTGGCTCCAAATATAGATCGATTGCGTCGCGTATACCCTGCAACGCTTCTTCTCGGGTCTTTCCCTGAGACCAGCAGCTCTTGAGCGACAAACATCGGGCCACAAAATAACCATCTTCCCCTTTTTCCACTGTTACTTTCAGGTTCATA
>SXGQ01309648.1_pt1 | contig 16576 bp, 10 predicted proteins | sample 3178371 | NCBI WGS metagenome assembly SXGQ01 (sample SAMN11356859, study PRJNA531348) | freshwater metagenome | isolation source: freshwater sample F1-20 | place: China: Fuxian Lake, Yuxi | collected 2017-12-25
CAACACGTACGGCGGCAAGATGCCGCAGACCTGGGGGGTACCGGTGGAGGAGATCCAGAAGGGGATCAAGCACGGCGTGCGGAAGATCAACGTCGACACCGACTGCCGGATGGCGATCACCGGTGCGATCCGCAAGGTGCTCGCCACGGCGCCGGAGAAGTTCGACCCGCGCGACTACCTCAAGCCGTCCCGCGAGGCGATGAAGAAAGTCTGCGCCGAGCGGATGGTGCAGTTCGGCCAGGCGGGCAATGCCCGCAAGGTGCCGGTGGTGAGCCTGGCCGAGATGGCCAAGCGGTACGCCGTCGGCTGACGGCCGGCTTTCCGAGCCGGGCAAACCCGCGTTGCGGCGATTGCCCAGTCGGCCTATAGTCCCGCCCCCCTCCGGGGCCGGCATGCGCGCCGGCCCCGTGCGACGGGGTGCAGGGCCACTGGCATGGACCACCGCGACGACCACCACGAACACGCCGACCACGGGCCACCGGCACCGGTCGCACACGCGCGGCGGATCCTCCGCGAGGAGGCGGCCGCACTCGTGGCCGCCGCCGATGGCCTCGACGAGTCGTTCAGCGCCGCGGTGCGGCTCGTGGAGGGGTGCAGCGGTGCGCTGGTGGTGACCGGGATCGGCAAGGCGGGGCTGGTGGCCCGCAAGGTGTCGGCCACGCTCGCCTCGACCGGCACGCCGAGCCACTTCCTCCATCCGGCCGAGGCGGTGCACGGTGATCTCGGCGTGCTCCGCGGCGACGACGTCCTCCTCGCGCTGTCGCAGTCGGGCGAATCGGAGGAAATCGTGCGCCTCCTGCCGCATATCACCGCCCGGCGGATCCCGATCATCGCCATCACCGGACGGCGCGGGAGCAGCCTCGGCCGTGCCGCGGCGGTGGTGCTCGCCACCGGCAGCGTGCGCGAGGCCTGCGGCCTCGGCCTCGCCCCGAGCACGAGCACCACGCTGCTGATGGCCCTCGGCGACGCCCTCGCCCTCGTGACCAGCAGCCGGCGTGCGTTCACCGCCGACGACTTCGCCGCCCGCCATCCCGGCGGCAGCCTCGGGCGCCAGTTGATGCGCGTCGACGACGCGATGCGCCCGCTGGCGCGCTGCCGTACCGCGCGACCGGAGGAGACGGTGCGCCATGTCTTCTCCCGGCCGTTGCCCTCGCGGCGGACGGGAGCGGTGATGATCCTCGACACCGCCGGCACGCTGGTGGGCCTGTTCACCGACAGCGACCTCGCCCGCCTCTTCGAGCAGACCCGCGCTGCCGCCATCGACGCGCCGATCGGCGCGGTGATGACGCCACGGCCGACGACGGTGCCGACGGGCGTTCGGCTCGACGAGGCCCTGGCGATCCTCGACGCGCGGAGGATCAGCGAACTGCCGGTGGTCGACGGTTGCGGTCGGGCCGTCGGCCTGATCGACGTCGTCGATCTGCTGGGGATGGTCTCCCCGGATCATCCCGCGCTCACCGGGGTGCCCCTCCCGGCGCGCGGCGCCGATGCCGCCTGAGCCCCCGATCCTCACGCGGAGTCCGCCGTGACCACGATCCCAGCCCCTGCGGACGACCTCGGTCGGCGTCTGGTCCGGGTGGAACTGCTGCTGCTCGACGTCGACGGGGTGCTCACCGACGGTGGCGTGACGCTCGGGGACGCGGGACAGGAATCGAAGACATTCCACATCCGCGATGGCCTCGGCCTGCGGCTCTGGCAGCGGGCCGGTTTCCGGGCCGGGTTCGTCACCGGTCGGTCGAGCCGCGCCGTGGAGCAGCGCGCGGCGGAGCTGGGGATCGCCATCCTGCGCCAAGGGGTGACCGACAAGGTGGCGGCCGTGGCCGGGATCCTCTCCGAGTGCGGGCTCTCCTGGGAGCAGACCGCCTTCGTCGGCGACGACCTGCCCGATCTCCCCGTCGTGTGCCGCTGTGGGCTGGGCGTGGCGGTCGCCGATGCCTGCGCCGAGTTGCAGGCGGCCGCGACCATCGTCACGAGCCGGCCCGGCGGGCGCGGCGCGGTCCGTGAGGTGGTCGAGCGGCTCCTCGCCGCGCGCGGCGCCTGGCAGGCGGCCGTGGCCGGCGTCACCGGCGGCATCGCCTGAACCCATCCGTCGCGGGCCCCACCATGGATCATCGCTTCGGCAGGACGCTGCGGGTGTTCCTCGTCGTGCTCGCCGCCGCCGGTCTGCACCGGCTGGTGGTGGTGCCGTTGGTGGAACCGGCCGTCGAGGCGAGCGACGCGGGGATCGAGATCTCGGTCGAGGAGGCGGCGGCGCTCAAGCAGCGGGCCGACCGGCGGCTGGCGGCACTCGAGGGGATCTTCCCGGCCGACGCCTGGGAGCGGAAGGACCCAATCGTCCTCGAGAGCCGGCAGATGCGGCTCCTCTTCCAGCAGTACAACGCCGTCGATGGTGGCCGGGTGCATCTCGTGCCCTGCACGCTGGTGGTGCTCCCGGAGACGGTGGCCGGCGCACCTCCGGGCCGGACACTCGTGCTCCGGGCGGAGCAGGGGGCGGTGCTCGAGTTCGACGAGCCGCTCGACCTCCGTCAGGGAAGATTGGCCCGGCTCGTCGGTGGCAGCCTCCGCGGGCCGGTGACGATCCGCGGCACCGCCACCGCACCCGGGGCGGACGACGAGATCGAGATCGAGACCCGCGACGTCGAACTGGCCGAACTGGAGGTCCGCACCAGCGATGCGGTGCAGTTCCGCTACGGCCGCTCGACCGGCAGCGGTCGGGGGCTGGTGGCCCGCCTGCTTCCCAAGAGTGGGCCGGCGAATCAGGGCCCGAACATCGGCGGCGTCGACTCGATCCGTCTGGAGCGCGACGTGCGCCTCAGGCTCGAGGGGCTGGCCACGGGACTGGTGCCCGGTGGAGCGGCGCCGGTCACGCCCACCCCGTCGGCACCGGCCGATCCGGCGTCCGCACCGGCCACCGCCCCCGTGCTGGTCACCTGCCGCGGTGGACTGGTGGTCAACATCGGCGCCAGCCTCGTGACCCTCGAGGATCATGTCGACGTCGTTCGCACACTGCCCGACGGTGGCAGCGACCAGCTCGCCTGCGACCAGTTGGCGATCCTCCTCTCGAAGGACGTCGCCGAAGCCAAGGGAGCCAGCGGCGGCCTGCAGCCGCGCGAGATCCAGGCCCGGGGCCGGCCGGTGGTGGCGACGAGCGCGGCGGCGGGACTCGAGGCCCGGGGTGGTCGTCTCGGCTACGAGATCGCCACCCGGCGGATCCTCCTCGACGGTGAGGAGCCGGTGTCGCTGCAGGTGCAGGGCACGGAGATGGAGGCCCGCTCGATCGACTATGTGCCCGGTCCACCCGGTAGCCCCGGCGCCCTGATGGCGGTCGGGCCGGGGTGGCTGCGCACCCGATCCGAGGGAGCGCCGCCGGCGCACGTGAAGTGGCAGAAGTGGCTGCGGGTGCGCCCCGACGGCGCGGCGCACGTCGCCTCGCTCGCCGGCAACGCCGACGTGACGATCCAGTCGCAGGGCCGGCTCAGCGCCGCCGAGATGCACCTCTGGCTCGATGCCGCCCCCGCGCCCCCCGTGGCCGGAAGTGCACCCCATCCGCTGTCGGGGGTCCGGCCGCAGCGGATGCTCGCCCGGGGTACCGTCGAGGTGGATGCCACCAGCCTCGCCGCCCGCACCGACCAGCTGCAGTTGTGGTTCCGGCAGGCCGACCCCGCAGCGCCCCTTGCGGCAGCAGCGGCGACACCGGCCGCAGCGGCGACACAGGCAGCAGCAGCGACACAGGCAGCAGCGGCGACACCGGCCGCAGCGCCGGCGACGGCGGCCGTGCCCGGTCTCGCACCCGTGGCCACGGCGGCAGCGCCGGCTGGTGCGCCGGTCACGACGATCCCGCCGGGACGGACTGCTCCGTCCGCCGCGCCGCCCGCGACACCGCCGCGCGGTCGAGTGGTCGCCGCTGGGGCTCTCGTGCGGGGGCAGGTGCTCCTGGCGGGCAGGAGCGCCGAAGTGGAGGAGTTGTCGCTCGAAGGCCAGGTGCGGCTCACCGAGGAGGAGCCGGCCGGCAGCACACCTGCCCCGGCCACGATGGAGATCACCGGCGATCAGATGCAGCTCTCCCGACCGCTGCGCCCCGATGCCCGGGCGATCATCTCGGGACGCCCCGCCCGGATCGTCGGCCGGGGGATGGATCTCGAGGGACCACTCGTGGAGTTCGACCGTGGCGCCAACCGGGTGACGGTCGACGGCGCCGGCCGGCTCGGTCTGCCGATTGAACCGGGCAGCGGCGGGCTCGACGGTTTCGCCATGACCGGGGCGGCGCCGGCCGCCGCGCCGCCTGCAGGGCCCACCACGCTCGATGTCCGCTGGCAGGGCCGGCTCGACTTCGACGGCCGCACCGCCCGGTTCATCGACAAGGTCCAGTCGGTCAGCGGCGGCACCCGACTCGACGCCGGTGTCCTCGACGTCACCCTCACGCAGCCGATCGATTTCGGCGCGGTGACGGGGCAGGGGGGCCCCGGCCCGCGCGCCGACGTCGCGCGGATCGCCTGTGGCAACGGCGTGCGAATCGAGAGCGAGTCGGCAGCCCGGGACGGTGGGCGCTCGGTGGAACGGATCTTCGTCCGCGATCTCGTCCTCGACCGCGGCAGTGGCGACGTGCTCGGCACCGGACCGGGGCGTCTGACGAGCACCCGGTTCGGCCAGCTGCCCACCCTGGCTCCGCCGACCACCCCGCCCGGCGGCGCCGTGCCCGCCCCCGCCCCGGCTGCGGCCACGGCGCCGCAGTTGACCTATCTGGGGGTCGATTTCCAGCGCGGTCTGCGGGGCAATCTCAACCGCCGGACCCTCGAATTCCACCAGCGGGTCGAGGCGATCTGGGGTCCGGTGGCCGCCTGGGAGGACGCACTCGATCCCCATGCCGCCGCCGGCTTGCCCCCGGGGGCGGTGAGTGTGTCGAGCGATGCGCTCGGCATCAGTCAGGCTGCCCCGCTGCCGGGGCAGAGCCGCTCGGCACTCGAACTGGTCGCCGCGGGCAACGTCATGGTCGAGGGGGAATCGTTCACCGCGCGGAGCGCCCGGCTCTCGTGGAGCGAATCGAAGGATCTGCTCGTCTTCGAGGGTGACGGACGGGCCGATGCCCAGCTCTACCGCCAACTCCAGGTGGGGGCGCCGACGTCGAGCGCCTCCGCCGGCAAGATCCTCTTCTGGCGTGCGCTCAACCGCGTCGACGTCGACGACGCCCGCTACCTCGACTTCGACCAGCTCGCCCCCGGTGGTGGGCTGGACCGGTTGCCTGGTCTGCCCGCCGCGGCATCCGCCCGGCAGGCGGCCCCGCCGCGGTGAACCGGTCAGCCGACACGCCGTGACTCGGCGTCGAGCGCCGTCGTGACGAAGTGGATCGCATCGCCGGCGACCGCGTCGTAGGAGGCCGGGTCGTGACCGCCGCCGCTGCGTTCGAGCACCGCGACATGGGGAATCCCCAGTGCCGCGAGCTTGCCGTGGAGCCGCACCGCCCCGTCGTGCCAGCGGTGGTCGGCCGGGTCACTGGCGAACCACTGGTGCCGCGGCCAGTTGAGCGGGTGGACATGGAGGATGGCGGTGTCCTGCCGGGCCCGCTCGACGTCGTCGAACAGCGCCCACAGCGAGGCGAAGAGATCGCCGTCGGGGAGCCGCTCGATGTCGCGCATCGCGAGATGGAAGTCGATCGCCGGCGCGATCGCCGCCGCGACGGGGAAAACCTGCGGATGGCGATAGGCCAGCCGCAGCGCCCCCTGCCCCCCCATGCTCGTGCCCACCAGCCCGATGCCGGGAGGCGCGACACCGAACCGCCGACCGATCTCCGCCACGACCCGTTCGGTGACGAAGCGCTCGGCGCTGATCGCCGGATCGAACGCGGGCACGATCCGGTCGAGCCACCAGGAGCGGCCGGTCCGTGGCGCGATCGCGCGCAGGCTCTGCGCCTCGATCGCCGTCCGCAGGCCGGTCGATTCCTGAAGCGTGCGCTCGCGCACACCGTGGAGGTAGATCAGCACCCGACCCGGCACCGCCCCGGGAGGATCGAAGAGCTCGCAGCGATGGCCGTCGACCTGGATCCACGTCCAGTGGGGGCGGCTGGCTGACGGGGAAGTCATGGGGGGTCCGTGACGGGCAGGGGGGCGACGGGCCGGCCAGGGGGGCGACGGGGCGGGCCGCAGATCCCGTTGTAGGCGGCGGCCCGCGTGGCGACCATAATTTCCCGGACCTTCCTCCGGACCGAACCGATGCGCGTCCTCCTCACCGCCGACGAACTGTCCTCCGGTATCGACCGGCTTGCTGCGGCCGTGCGGTCCGACGTCCTGGAGGCGGCCAGCAGTGGCCGGCCGCTGACGGTGATCGGCGTGCTCACCGGCAGCCTGATGGTGGTCGCCGACTTGATCCGCCGCCTCGAGGGGCCGGTGCGCGTGAGCATGGTGTGGGCGAGCAGCTACCGGGGCACCGCGACGACGCCCGGCCGGCTCGATCTCCGGCTCGATCTGCTGCCCGATCTCACCGGCCAGGATGTCCTCGTCGTGGACGACATCTTCGACACCGGCCGCACGCTCGAGGCCCTGGTGGCGGAATTGGGGCGCCGTGGTGCCGCCCGCGTGCGGTCGCTGGTGCTGTTGCGGAAGACGGGGCGGTCGGAAGTGGCGATCGAGCCCGATTTCGTCGGCTTCGACATTCCCGACGTGTTCGTGGTCGGGTATGGTCTCGACTTCGACGGCGCATGGCGGCATCTGTCGCACGTCGCGGCGCTCGAGCCCTCCGACATCGACGCTGCCCGCCATGGCCCAGCCGCCTCCCCGGTCGATCCTCCTGCTGGCGCGCGGCCTTGATCCTGTCGGCACCGGGAGCCAGGTGGCCCTCGCTGCCGAAGCCCTCGCGACCGCCGGCTGGCGACCGACCGTGGCGCTCTCGAGTGCCGGTGGCAGCCTGCACCGGCATCTCGCCCACGCGGGTGTCGAGGTCGTGCGGCTGGGGACCAGGCCGGACCCCGATTGGGGCGCGGTCGTGGCCCTCGCCCGTCACCTGCGGCGCTCCAGCCCCCGGGTGGTGCTCGCCTGGGGACGCGGTCAGGCCCGGATCGCAGTGACGGCGCTCCTGCCCGCGCCGGGCCCGCGCCTCGTCGCCGCCCTCGCCCTGCCACCGCGCGGGGGTGCCGACCGGCTCGCGCTGCAACGCAGCGACCGGGTGATCGCCTCTGCAACGGTCGTCGCAGACGCCTGTGTGGCGGCCGGTGTGCCTGCCGAGCGGATCGACACGGTCGTACCGGGAAGCCCGGTCCCCGCGCCGCGGTCGCTCGATCGCACGGCCCTCGCGGCCCGTCTCGGGCTCGATCCGGCGCGGATCTGGACGCTCTGCGTGGCGCCGCTGGTGCCCGCGACGCGGCTCGCGCGGCTGGTGTGGGCGATCGATCAGTTGGGGGTGGTGCACCGCGGCCTCGACCATCTTCTCGTCGGCTCGGGACCGCTCGCGGCACGGCTCGCCCGCCGGTCCCGCGCCCAGCGGATCGCCGACCGGCTCACCGTCGTGCCCTCCGTCGATGCGATCACCGACCTGCTTGCGGAGGTCCGGTTGGTGTGGCAATCGGGGGCCGTGGCTCACGGTGGGGCGCTGGTCGACGCGCTCGCCCATGGTGTGCCGCTGGTCGCGGTGGAGAGCATCGCGGCGCGGCAGATGATCGCCGACGACGTCAACGGTCGGATCGTGCCGGCCGATCCGGAGAGCGAGTTTCCCCGGCGGGCGTTCCAGATCCTGGAGGATAGCGTGCGCGCGGCGCGCTATGCAGCGGGCGGGCGCGAGCGGGCGGCCGGGCTCTTCGATCCGGGCACGGCCGCGGCCGGATATGTGGCGGCGGTGGAACGGACGGTCGGGTGAGCAGCGCGGCACTGCAGCGGGATCGGCTGCACCCTGCCAGATCACCGGGCCCGCTGGCTCACGGCAGCTTGCGGCGAAGTTGGTAGATCCACGTCAGCGCGGTGTTCATCAGCTGCTCACCGGCACCGACGGCCGCGGGGGCGACCTGCGGATCGGCACCGTAGCCCCCCTCGGCGGCCGCCTCGATCGTGGGGAAGTACTGGTGGTAGCCGTTTGCGTAGCCGAAGAAGAAGAGCTGGTCGACGCGGGCGCGCTCGCGGAGCCGCATTGCGTGCTGGCAGAAGAACTCGCCGGAGCCCCCCACCAGCGCGATCGAGTCGTCGAGCACCGCGACCGTGAGCCGCGGGCGGATCCCCTCGCCGTATTCGGCGACGAATCCGGCGACCAGTTCGGGGAAGAAGGCGAGTCCGTAGGCGGCGACGATGAGCGGATTGCGGAAGTCGACGCGCGACGGAAACGGGAACCGCTCCTCGCGCACCGCGAGCGTCGGCGCGGCGAGCCGTCTCGGCTCCAGTTCGCCTGCCAGCGCCACCGCCTGCCGGCCGAGGGCGGTGCCGTAGGCGACGTGGTCGCCATGCCCGGCGCGGTCGGTGGAGAGGTCGCCCGACGCCCCCTGCATGAACACCGCCTGCCCGCCCCACTCGGAAGCGATCGTCGTGCGCAGGCTGCCGACGTAGTCGGCGGAGAACTTGAGCGTCTCCGCGGGGATACTCGTCGGATGGGCGGTGAAGTTGACCAGCAGCGCCAGCGGCTTGCCCGTTTCGGCGTCGTCGAAGCGGAGCACGCCGAGCGTGCGGTCGACCGGCACCGGTGCGATCTTCGAGTGGCGGTTGCGGTTGAACGACTCGATCGGGCGCGCGCCGGCGGCGAGCGCGGCGGGGCGCAGGGCGCGGTCGGCGGCGAGGATTGCCGCGACGATGCCGTCCTCGAGCCGGGTCCCGTAGCGGATCGCCGCCTCGAACCGGCCCCGTCCACGGCCGGGATCGTCGGTGAGCTCGACCACCGGGCCGTGGTGGGTGTGTGATCCGGCGATGAACGACCAGCCGATCCCCGCCTCGGTGCGGATCCGGTCGCGGATGCGCTCGAGCGCCGCCTCGGTGGGGGAGCGGCCGAGGTCGAGGCCGACGATGGCGAGCTTCTCGTCACCGGCCGCGATCACGATCGCCGTCGCCTGGAGGGGATCGAGCGTGCCAGTCGAAAGCGCGGCGTGGCGGTCGCCGTAGCCCCACATCGGCACCGGTTCCGTCGGGGTGATGTCGGCGCTGCCGGCGCCGACGCGCAGGTCGGCCCGCGCCGGTGGTGCCGCGGCGGCGAGGAGGATGCAGGCACTGACGATCACGACGACAAGGCGGTCCATCGGAGTGGGCTCCTGGGGGTATCGAAAAGTCTTCAGGCTGGAGGAGAGCCCGCGGTGACCGCCACGAGGAGATCACGGACGTAGCTGTCGCGGTCTTCCTCTTGGAAGACGATATTGTGCTCGAGCATCTCGGCCTTCTTCATACCCCATTGTTTTTCCATCACATGAGAAGGCGTGTTCGACACGATGAACGACGAAAGCGTGACGTCCGGATCGGCCAGTCTCGCTTCGATGTCTTTGATCGTCTGGTGAAAGCGAATCTTCTCGTCGTGTGCAGTCAGATTACGGATCCCCTTCGGATCGACGAACGTGATGTGCTGCTTCGCGCCTTCGACGACCCAGGTGATGAAGTCGGGGTGGAAGTTGCCGGCCTCGAAAAAGCCCACGCCACGGCCGCGGGAGAGATTGCGGAGCAGGTAGACCTGCCGAGTGGCGAAATAACCCGGGTTTCGCTCGGCAAACTCCAGCATGTCGTGCACGAACCGCCATTCGCCCGTGTTGAGCGGTGCCGGCGTGATGGCGATCACGTTGGATTCGAGGTGCAGGAGCGGCTGATAGAGGTGCTGGCCGAGGTTGATCGCCCTGAGTCCGTCCATGCGCCAGCTCTTGAGCGTGCCCGCCTCGATCAAGCGCTTGAGTTCCTCGAGCTTCGCGACGATGTCCGCACGCGAGCGGTCGTAGAGGATCCGATAGCAGCCCTTGTCGGGGTCTTCCTCGCTGCCGAGGAAGTTGGGGTCGGTTGGCTCAAGATCGCGGTATTCGAGGTACGGCGACTCCCAGGCCTGTTTGCAGTGCCGGTAGTATTTCTCCGTGTACTTCTTCAGCAGCCCCAGCGCCACCTGCTCCCACAGCCGCACCTTGTCCCACGAGTCGAATGCCAGCTGCGGCTCGGGGATTTCCAAGTCGTACCACGACTGATCCACGAGCAGATCTTCGATCTCATCGCGTGAAATGTTGAGGTTGTACCAGCCGCGCTCGGCCTTGTACCGCTCGAGCTCAAACCAGAGGCGATCGATGTCGAGGGCCGCCACGTGCTTGCCGGTGAGTTTGCCCCGGTGCAGCGTTCCCTCACCGTCGCCGCCGACAAGGCCCGCGGACCCCTTGGCCTGGATCCGCGGATACCACGTGTCGAACACGCGGTTTTCTTGAAGCTTCGCCGTGGTGGCATCGGGCTTGCGCACCGTTGGCACGGGGCCGAGCTTGCGAAACGCGTCACCGAACTCTGTGCTCACCCCATTGATCGTTTTCTTGAGGCGAATCGTCCGCAGCTTCTGCGTGCCAAGGCCATTGATCACCGGCAAGAGAAACTCTTCGCGCTCCTCGGTGGTCGAAAGGCCCTCGTCTTCGAGAAAGTCCCGGAACTGCGCCATGTAGTTGGCGCGGATGCCGAAGATACCGAGCGTTTCCATGAGGGAGATGTGCCGGGGCCGCGTCAGCCCCTCGGGGAGGTCGATTTTCCCGGACCGCTTCAGGCTCATCCCGTGCCCCTTGAGCCGAACGCCGCGACCAAAGAGCTGGATGATCTGGGCTCCTTCGCCTTGCCCGACGTTCATGAGCCCCATCGTCGAGACCCGCCAGCTCGACCAACCCTCGGTGAACTTCTTGGAGCCGATCAACACGTTCACCGTCGAGTGTGGCCGGTTGATCTCGTGAAACAGCGATCCCTTGAACTCGCGCTCGCCGGTCTCCAGTCCGTTGGTCTTACAGAGGTGCACTAGCTTCGAAGACTCGCCGACGTTGATCACGCCGAAGGCGTCGTTGTCGGCACCTACGCGGAGGGCGATTTCACCGGCGGCGCCCTTCAGGTCTTCGACGTACAGCTGGCCGCCCCCCGGGGCGTTGAAGACCAGCGCGAGCGAGTCCTCGAAGACCTGGGCCGGCGAGAGGCCGGCGATGGTGAGATGCTCGAAGCGGCGGGCGAAAAGGTTCGTCCCGGACGCCGTCAGGAGCCCTTCTTTCAGAATCCGCTCGATCCGTTCGAGGCTCTTCGCCCGGTCGCCGACATAGCGGCCCAGAAACTGAAGGATCGCGACGATGTCCGAGGCGTCGCGGGTGGCCAACGTCGCCGTCACGCTGCCGCCGACGAAGATCCAGAGCGGCTTCTCGATATTGAATGGCCGAAACGCCGCGGCCTGATCGCGATAGAGCCGCTGCTGCTGGTAGAAGGAGAGCAGGCAGGCGACGAGATAGAGTTCGAGGTGTTCCCGCTCGGTGTCGGCATCCAGATTGAGGATCTGATAGTCCTTCCCAAAGCCGTCCTCGTAAAAATAGCGATACGAGTAGTCCACGAGGATGTTCTTGGCGTAGAGGTCCGAGAGCGCGGCATTCCCCTTCACGGCCTGGCCGAACGTCGCGGAATACTCGAACGAAAAACCCTTCTCACAGAGCGCGGTGCGGAACCGCATCCAAGCGCCGTCGCCGCCTCCGGACGTGCCGCGGTGGCCTTCGTCCACGAGCACGAGGTTGTTGCCCTCGAAGGCATCCACGGCGACGGTCTTGTCGCCCATCTCGTCCCGCAGCCGCGTGACTTCGAGGATCTCCACCGCCGTGCCCGCGAACAGACCGCGACCGTCCTTGTTGAAGATTTCCGCATCGATGCCAGCGGCCTGAAACTCCCGCAGGTGCTGCTGCGACAGGCCTTCGTTAGGCGTGAGCAGAATGATCCGGTTCAGGTCGCGTCGGCGCCCGGTCTTCTCCAGATAGTGCTGGTACTGGAGGACGTTGGCGTGCATGACGAGCGTTTTGCCGGCGCCCGTCGCCATCCAGTAGGCGAGTTTGTTGAGCTGCGGCCTGGGTTCTGCTGCTGCGTCGAGCGGCGTGAGGCAGTCGGCAACCTCTTTGCCGGAGTTGTATTCCGCGATCCGGGCATTGATCGCGGCCACGAGATGGGCGGGCCGATCGAAATACCAGTCGAGGTAGATTTCCGTGAACAGGAGGGCGAGATACTGGAAATACTTCCAGACGATCGGGTCTTCGCCACGGAGAAGGCGGGCTTCGTTCAGTCGCTGCGTGTGGCGAACGATGTTCTGGTCGTAGTCGAGCAACTGCGCGACGGTGAGCCCTGTGCCAAGCGCGGGGCAGTGGAGAACGATCGCCTCGTGGAACGTGTGGATGTTGTCGGCATTGAGTCCCTCGAGGTTCGGGGCTCGCAGGTGGTCGGCGAGATCATCGAACCGCTCGGCACCGAAGAGCGACAGCATCCACTGGGCCAGCACGATTGTTTTGGGAAAGGCCACCACGGCGGTGGCCCGCTTCGCGACCCGCTTGGCTCGTTGCGCCCGCGGGGCGGCAGTCTCCGGGGCCGGGGAAGCCGGGGCCGGGGAACTCGCGGCGCCGGCTGGCGCCGTGGGCGGCTCGGAGGCTGACATCGGCGTTTTTCTCGGGCGTCCGCGGGCCATCAGGCCACCCCTCGGGCGTTGTGTGTCACTTGTTGACGACAAACCGGATTGTCGTTCACTTTCCGCGCACAAGTGCACGGCAAAGTCGTTTGGCCCTGAAAAACATGGTTCAAACCGCTCATAGGACAGCCCGTCCTTCCACGATCTCCAACAGCGCCGGAAACCCGAAAATCGTCGGTCGGCGGCCGCTGCCAGCCATGACCACGTGGAGCAGGTTTTCAGCCTGAAAGAGCCGCAGGAACCGGCGGGCCGTGGGCTCCGGAATTCCCGCCTGTTCCACGAAGGCGACGCTACTGAAGATCGGCCGTTCAAAAATCCAGTCGAGCGCCCGGACGGCGTGCTGTGAGCGGGTCATCTCGGGCAGCCGCCGTTTCATCTGCTCGAAGAGGGCGAGGATCGCGCTGGCCTTGGCGAGGTTGTCGATCGCCTGGGAGCGGATCGCCTCCAGAAAAAATTCGCACCAGCCTGTCCAGTCGCCATCCCGCGACACGGCCAGGAGCCGCTCGTAGTAGGCCGGTCGGTGGGCTTCCAGATACGCGCTCACATAGAACATCGGGCGACGAATCACGCTCACGTGGGCGAGGTAGAGCGGAATGAGGAGCCGCCCCAGCCGCCCGTTGCCATCGGCAAACGGATGAACCGCCTCAAACTCCGCATGAAGCACCGCCGTCTGCACCAGCCGGTCGGCCGCATCGCCGTTGGCGTACCGCTCCCAGGCCGCCATTAAATCGGCGACCTGCTCAGGTTCGGCAGCGACATACTTGGCCTGGTCGATCGGACTGCCGGGAGTGCCGATATAGGCCTGCCCGCGCCGAAACTCCCCGGGCGACTTGCTACGGCCTCGCACGCCGTCGAGCAGCACCGCGTGCGCTCCGCGCATCATCCGCAGCGAAAACGGCAGGTCGGTAAGCAGCCGCTCTGCCTCGCGCATCGCCGCCCGATACTGGAGCACCTCATGGATGTCTTCGCGGAGCGAATCCGACTCCGGCTCCCCGCCCGCCTCAAACTCGAGCACCTCTTCCATCGTCGCCTGTGTGCCCTCGATCCTTGACGAGAGCACCGCCTCTTGCGTCGTCAGCGGCGCGAGCAATACCGCGGGATTCGGCACGGCGGCGAGCATGCCGTCGTAGCGGGCCACCGCCGCAGCCACCGGCCCGAGCAGCGGAATCAACCGCGACCACGCAATCGCATCGGGCGGGAAGCCGCCCGCGTGGTAGTGCACAGGAGGCATCAGACGTCCTCCGTGGCGAACATGAGCCGGTGCAACTCTTCCTCCAGCAGCCGCACCTTCCACGTGTCGTCTGGGGCCTTCAGATTCTCGAGATTGTTGCTGCCGTTGACGTAGATGACGTCAAACTCGAAATCCTTCGTGCTGATTTTGAGCTTGTCGGTGAGAAAAAAGTCGAGGACAAGGTTTGCCTGTTCCTGATCATCGCCGAGCTTCCGCCACACCACGAGCGCCTTGCGGCCGTCGGGCAGTTTTCCTTCCACACGGCGGAACCAGAATGGGCCCGAGGCGTCGGCCTTGATGCGCCCCCCCTTCAACTGCAGCCGGTTTTCGGCGTCGCGTTCGAACGACGCTGAAAACACCTGTGGAGCGGCGATCGCCTCGACCGTGAGGCCGATCAGCCAGTTGAACGTCTCGAGCAGGTCAACGCACACCTCGCGGCTCTCGTCCGACCCCGGCCGCTTGACGCTCAACCGGTAGGCCGTGGGATCGCGGAATGCGGCGACGTTGAGCAGCGACTGGCTGCCCCGCGTTTCGACGTCGAGCATGTACTTGAGTAGGTATTGCTCGCGGAGTTTGCCTTCACCCTTGGCGGCGGGCTCGTCGAGAAGGGATTTCTGGGTGTCGCTGCGGCGGATGTCGAGGTTGTTGAGCGTGTCTTCGTACGACTCCAGCCGCACAATCTTCATGATGCGTGGCGAGCGATCGGCTTCCTCAAGCGTGGCGAGGCGTTTTGGCTTGCCGTCTTTCCACTCGGGGGTGAAGGTAACCTTCTTGATTCGCGGAACCAACACGGTGTCGAAGTGGCTTCCGACCTCAACTAGACAGAGCTTCTTTCGTACCCCATTCTGCCGCACGAGGTTGACTACGGCGTGCCCTGTTGTGCCCGATCCCCCGTAGTAGTCCAAGACAATGTCGGGCAGTCCTTCGATACGCGTCGAGGCCGCCAAAGACAAGGCTCTTTCAACAAGTGACACGGGCTTTGGATTATCAAAAACAGCTGTGCCGAAAAGCGCCTTTACGGCATGCCCTCCATCGTCAGTGGTACCCGTTTCACCGTGGTGCCACACGTCGGTAGGCACCATGCCGTCGCGGGCCTCCGCAAGGAATGACTTCAGCCGCGGGTACTCATAGCCACCGTCAGCACCCCAGTAGAGTCGGTTATCCCGAACGTGGGCAGCATGGGTCTCCAGATCATATTTCCAGGCATGAGTTGGGTGCTCTACAACGGTCCCAGTAAGCGGATTGGTGATTTGATACACGAGATTTGGTCGTGCTGCCTTCGTCGCGGGGTTCACGTACGACGAACTTATCCAGGGTCCACGCGGATCTTTGTCGGGGTTTGTGTAGTTCTCGCGTGAAGAGTCTGTCCTCGGCTCGCGTATGACATCCAGCGCCGATGAAGCTCTGTAGCACAGCACCGTGTCTTTCAAGCTATAGAATCTCTTGGCGTTGTTGCTGCGCGTGTAGCGTTTCTCCCACGCAATGTCTGCGGCAAAGTTCTCTGGTCCCAGTAGCTTATCGAGCAGAATTCTGAGGGGTGCGACTTCAGTAGAATCGATAGTGATAAATAGCAGCGCTTGAGCGTGCAGTAACGGAAAAGCACTGAGCACCTGTTCGGCTACCATGGCCAACCACGAGGAATGTTGGTACTGGTCTTTATATGGAAACCCGTCTAACCCAGTGTTGTACGGCGGATCAGTAAAAACAGCAGCCACGCGGCCGCGATAGAAATGCCAACTAAATCGCAGCGCCTGAAAGTTCTCACTGTGAAACAGCACTCCATCCGTCTGCTCTTCCACGTCGCCTAGCGCTTCGAGCAGCCGCGCAGTGAATGCGGCATCAAAATGCCGCGTGTCCACGGCGAGCGTGGGATGTGCCTTCAGGAACGCCGGCTTCAGAGGCGCCGAATAGCCAACGGTCGTCAGGTCGCCTTCGATCTCGTTGATGGCGTAGAGCGAGACCCACTCCTCTCGCTGGGCGTCGTTGGCCGCGATCTCCGTATAAAAATCCTCCGGGATGCAGCCAACCCGCACGCACCATTGCGTCTCGACGACGAACTTCTTCTTGAGCCAGAGCTTCTTTTGGAAATCCTCAAGCTGGGCGAGGAAATCAATGATGTTTCCGGCAATACGGCGAATGACCCGAATCTTCGACAGGTATTGCTCGACGCGAGGCGACTTCTCGTTCTAGATGTCGTCGAGGTGCATGAACTCGTTCTTGATGTAGAAGTCGAGTTCGCGACGGAGGAACGTGCCCAGATCTTTGTGGATGAAGTAATCGAACGTGTTTCGGGCGGTATACCGCTTGAGATGGCCTTCGAGGCGTGAGTAGTCGGCGGCGTCGCCGCTGACGGTCGCATGCGGCTTCTGAAGCTCAGTGATCCATGGCCCGAAGAGGTCGGCCGCGACGGCGAGCACGCGGGCAACGGCAAATACAGTCAAATCCTTTTGCGTGGGCGGCTTTGTCTTGCCCTCGCGAACTTCGGCAGGCCAGTCGGTGAGCGTGGCCGGGCGATACTCGAAGCGAATGGAAAGCTCGGGCCCCTGCGGGCCGTCTTCGAGGCTCAGAAAATCGTGGCCCGAGTCGCCGGCGGCGGCTAGCACGAACGCGCGATCCTTGCCTTCTGCGGCCTTGACGTTGCCATGCTCGCCTTCAGCGGCATCGGCCAGCCGAAAGTGCACCCGCATAGGATTGGCCGCGTCATCGGGCCGGAGGCGAATGCAGTAGTCGCGGAGGTATTCGCTCGTC
>SXGQ01295848.1_pt1 | contig 16567 bp, 16 predicted proteins | sample 3178371 | NCBI WGS metagenome assembly SXGQ01 (sample SAMN11356859, study PRJNA531348) | freshwater metagenome | isolation source: freshwater sample F1-20 | place: China: Fuxian Lake, Yuxi | collected 2017-12-25
GCAATGCCCCAGTTACGGGGGTAGTAAATACTATTACGACATGGTGTGGCTCCTCCGCATTTAAATATGAGCTAATATTTGTCTGATTAGTTACATCTACGTTATTTACATATACCTTGGCTATATTGGCCTTAGAAACCGCCCCAGAGCCGTTCCAGGCCAGTCTGGTAGCAGAAGGGCTAGAAGCGTAGAAAAGGGTGCTAGCGGCCAACGTAAGGGGCGTAAAGAACATCTCTACGGACTTGATAGAGGACGATGTATTAATATTAAATCCTGCCCCATTTTTAGCCCTAATTCCATTCATGTGATGTCGGGACAAAACTGGGTAATTTAAAGATCCTAAATAATAATCAGTTGAAGATGTTATTTTGTCCCCAAAATTATCTGCATATATTGTTCTGTCGGCGTAAAAGGTTATGCAAAAGAATGACAGTTTTGGTAGATATTTACTAGCGTCGGTGGTCGACATTGTAATTCTAATATATACATCACCGCTTGAATTAAATGAATCTTTTGTATATTGAGGAAGAGGCTGTCCATTTATACAGGAAGTATAAGAAATTCCATCTACGCTTGATTCAACTGTTATCCCCAAATCGTTTCGCCATTCAATTTTTGAAGTAGCCAAGCCTATTTGTGAAGGGACAAAAAAGTAATCATTTATTACAAAAGTTTTTGATTGTACCGTATCTGTTTTATAAAAAGTAATATATCTTTTATTTGAATCATAGTAAGTGTTGTCATCTACAAAATCAGACCATGGCTTGCTGGCTGGATATGAATAATCCATTACTGCTTTAATAGTTGCATCTGTTCCGCTAAATAGTATACCTTTATCTGGATATACTACATTGATTGCAGAAGTCGTAATGTTTCCGTCTACATAATGATTCCTAATTGAATCTGGTTGTAATCCATATCTATAAACAGCTGGTGCATCAACAGTAAATTTATCTCCAGAAGATGTCGTTGGGCCAACCTGTAATCCTAGTGTGGTATTTGTAAATTTAAAATTAGACAATGACTTTGAGTCAACAGCAAAAGAATCTATATACAGGGTTATGGCTCCTACTGAATAGACTCCAACAATATGTAAAGATTTTTCGCTATATGTGACACAATATCTAACCGATTCTGTATCTGATACTTTAAACACTATGTCGTTGTTTTCCCAGAATAATCCAATATCATTTGTTGCGTCCGCAAAAAGCGGGGTTTCTGAAGTTGAATTAATTGACGGATATACCCATGCTTCTATTGTGAAGTCATTGTCTGAAGTATATTTTGTTCCAAATCCCGCCCCAACTGTTGCGCCATAATAATCTTTAGTAACTGGTACAGTTATGTATGCGGTATTTGTAATACGAGTTCCTGATACCCCGCCTGAAACTAATGGTAATATATTAGATGCAGGTGATCCTACATAGGTAGCATTGTTTCCGCACCCCGAAATATCTGCGGCGGTGGTACCTGAAGACTCATCCAACGGCCAAAAGCCAATTGGATAATCCTTAATTACCTTTAATTGATAACTCATATTGTTATTATACCAACAAACGGGTATAAGTCATATTTTATTCTTCTGCTGGTTTTTGAGCGTTTAGTAGTGAAACTACTGTTTCTGCTGCCTGCCGAATATCCATAGCCCGTGAAATTTCTTGGCATCCAAGGCGGATATCATTAATGTTGGCTTGACGATCAAGCTTTAACTTTTTTGAGATATCTGTTACTACTTTGAAGAACCCGTCTTTATCCTTAATAACAAAGAATACGGTTTCTACTTCTATTGCCTCTGGGGCGGCTACTTCTGTGGATTCAACTGAATCTATATTTTCTGACATGTATTATCCTATCTCTTTGTATCAGTATAGCAAAATTATATTTGAATGTCTATATAATTTTTATAATTAATTATAAAGGCACAGAACCAGTTAATGTATTTAATTCCCTAACATATACTGCATGACCATACCAAGGAGAAGAAGTATCGCTAGCGTTCCATGCGGATGAATTCCTACCAGAACCCCATCCCCAATAATGATGGCCCATTTTTGCCCAGTTACCAACTTCCATCCACACGCCAATTCCGCCACCAGAACGACCATTTTCATTATCGTCACGACCATATCCAATCATGGCACCTACCCAACCAACGGGAGAGGTAAACCCACCAACAAATCCGTTTCCATTACCTGCACTGCCATCAGAATTTATTTTAAATCCAACTTTTCTGTTAGTTCCTGCATCACTGCCTGGAGTGGTGTCTCCACGAATATCCATGCCTGACTGTAACCAGTTTGTAGGATTACCAAACAAAGTACTGTTTCCAACAGTTCTAGCTGTTGTTCCACCTGTTACTGATTGCATGTTATTAATTGTGTTAGTGTGTCTCCAACCAACTCTTTTAGAAGATTGACTTGCTCTTGAAGAGATAACCATTACATCATTAAAAGGAGAATATGCAAAAACTGGTGTAAAGGTGTCAGTTTCATTTGCTCCTGTATAGCTATAACCTAATGCATCTATTTGAGATTTAGTAGTGTAATTCCAACCTTCCCAGTTTCCTGTAAATCTAGAATTAGCGGCTCTATTCGATGCAAAGTCTTCGCTTGCTAACCGTAAAACTAACATCCATCCGCCACCTTCTAGTGACATGTAGCAATATACTTGAAAAGGTTCTGGGCATCCTGGAGGCTGTATCCAATAAGCTCCGTCTGTAGGAGTTGATGGCCCAAAAGTTGATGCCGATAAGCCTGATTGCCAATCTACTAATATTTCTTTTGCGCTTTTTCCTGGAAACGTATTGCTTTGTCCCATTTTAAAAGCCAAGCTCCTTTTTCCAAATCGGCCTTGTGCTCCATAAGAGCCTCTTACACTAGAAATCAATGGCATTTGTTTTCTCCTTTAGAATTTGAGTGAAGATGATCCGTACACTATCCATCCTGGAGTGGCTCCAGAAGTTCTTTGCATTGTAAACGAGAATATATCAATCTTTCCTGCCTCAGATGTTGGAGTTGGAGCTGTTCCCCCTGCCCATCTAATTGTTTGGTTTGATCCAGCAATTTGAAATGTAGTTGGAATGTATCCTGTAGATCCTTGAGTTACAAACACGTTAATTGTCATAATTTTTGAAACATCTGTTGGTACGTTTGTAGCATTAAGTGTCATTGCTGCAGTTGGGGCTGTAGCAATATAGTAAATATTACCAGAAGTCCAATCTAAGGTTCCTGTGTTAGAAGATAGCGTTACATCTACTACATTTTCACGAAGCTCTTGAAGATCTGTAGTGCCAGTAAACACTGCACCACCAGACTGTGTAAATGTTCCTGTAGATGTAATTCCTGCGCTGGCTGTAAATAAGCCAGAGGAATTAATAGTTGTTGTTGTAAGTCCAGCAACTCGCATATCTGAGTATGCAAGTCCTGCGCCTGCAAAATCTACTGTGGTTGTTGGCTTTGTTGCTGCATCTTTAAATGCTTTAATTACACCGTCAGATGCATCACGAACAATACCAGCATACTTAGTTGTTGCTCCAGTTTTATACTCTGCAACAAGACCTAGATCTACGGCATCTGAAGCATTTCCGCTTCCAACGTAAATTATTGGATCGTTAACTGATAAAGTTGTTGTTGATAGAGTTGTTCCTGTTCCGCCGAATGTAATATCACCAGCGATGTTAACATCACCAGAGATTCCAACTCCGCCCACTACTGTCAGTGCACCTGTGGTTGGTGATGTTGAAGGGGTTTGAATTTCAATGTGTACATTACCTGATACACCAGTTGCTGGTGGTGTAATAACCATCTGCACATCATCTGCATCTGCAAATCCACCTGCGGCAAATACGATCTTGTTTTCGTCTCCAGCATCGCCTGTTGCTAAAACTAGATTACCATTTCTTCCGACTCCTGGTTTTGTGTTATGGAAAATGTATCCATCACCAGGTCCAGTAATTCCATATGTTGTATCATCAAATGCTGATCCTGCTATACCCATTCCGACCCAGCCTTCTGCGTCGTCTCCATTATCCATATATGCGATAAGATCTGTTGATGATGAAGCGGTTGAGTTTCTAATTGCAAACTGTGCAAAGGAGCTTGGTCCTCCTGCTTTATTATAAACTGCAATTGCATCTGTTAAAGTAGCTGAAGTTTCAAAAGCTGCTGCTCCTGTACCTCCATAAACTTTCCCAGTAGTAGAAGCTGTTCCCTGTACTGACAAATTGCCAGCAGTATTAACATTTCCAGTAATTCCTGCTCCACCTACAACTGTAAGCGATCCTGTTGTTGGCGAAGTAGATGCTGTTGAAATTTCAATATGTACGTTCTCATTTGGAGTAATAGACATTTGCTCACTGCCATTTGAAAATCCTCCTGCTGCAAACACAATTTTATTCTGCAGGCCTGTCTCATCTGTAGCTAAAACTAAATTTCCGTCTCCTGTTGGTTTATATGTTACGCCAAACGGATCTAACTCTACTTCTGTTTGAGCAGTCATTGACGTAGTAAACCTAAATGTGGTTGCAGTTGGTACTGCATAAACAACTTTAGCACCATCAAAGCCTGCGCCAACACCTTCAATTCTTACCTGATTTCCAACAACAAATCCGTGTGCGGATCCAGTAGTAAGTGTTGCAAATCCACCTGCAACAGATTTTGCCACAACGTCAAACTGAGTTGTGCGTGGGGCTGACATAAATATGTATCCGTCGTGTGGACCTGTAATTCCATAAGTAGTAGCATCAAAGTTATTTGATGTGATACCCATGTCTATCCAGCCTGAGTCATTTGTGCCTTGAGCTGTATAAGCAATAAAATCTGTTGATGCTGCTGTGCCATTGCTTTCATTAACAATTGGAAATTGTACAAAATCTGCTGCGGATTTTGAAAATACTGAAAGTGTATTAGTTAATGCTGCTGATGTTTCAAAATCTGATGCGTCTTGGCCTTGAGCATCTCCAACATAATTTTTTGTAAGATATGTTGTGGCTGACCATTCTGTTTCTGCACCGTCGGTAACAAGTACTTTATTTGTATTTCCCGCCTGACTTGGAATTCCCTCTTGACCTAATGCAATAAGTTCAAGGTTTGAGTTACTTGTTGCAACGCTTGAAGTTGCTGTGTGTTGAGTAACAGTTATGTATGTGTTTGTGTTATCTGTTACAATATCATTTTTGTAATAAAGTGTGCCGCTTGTATAAACGCCTTTGTATGCGACTCCTTCTGTTGCTAGCACCCAGCTGCCAGTATTTGTTGGCAAGACGCCTGTTGCTGCTGCTACCGCATTATATGCGTACAGGTTGGGACCATATTTCACTAAATCATTATAAGAGTATTGCGTCCCTGCGTTGTATGTACCTGCCCAATTAAAACGAATTTTTCCAAGATCAATGACTTGAGCCATTATAAGACCTCCATATGAATTCGACCATCATTTGTGAATGAGAATCGTAAAGTGTTATTTGACCATAACCAATTTTTATAGTCATTTGGGAGTTCCGCATATTGATCTGGCAATATTACGGGCTCGTCCCCAGAAATTTTATCAATTGTTACTGCACTTGTATATCTATTTTGTCTTACTCCATAAAATACATAGTCAGCTAAGTCTTCTAAAGAGCTTTGTCCTGGACCATAACTTACAAGTGATGGTGAGGCTCCCTGCATACTCAAACTGGTCATTGATATTTCTCCTTTTGCAATTGTATCACAAGATAACTTATCGAGCAATACAAAAACTTACTGCTTTTCTTACTAAATTCCCTCTTTTAAGGTTACCGTAAGAACAACTTCATCTTCTATTGGGCAGGTCGCCTTTAGGCTATCCCCCACATTTAAAACAAACTCTGTGATTACCTTATATCTATTTAACTGTTGATCTCCGCTATCGTCTACCCTTAAATCCCCAGAGACTAGCTGCTGAACTATATACTTTTGCTTAAGCACCCTTGACTCTGCAGTCAAATATGTCTCTTCGTCTAAATCTCTATATACATAAAGCTTAACTGGAAGAATGCTTCCGTAGCTGTTTGTTGCAAGCACTGAACTTACTAAAGTTTTTGTGGTGGCAGTATAAAATGCTGTTGGAGCCGTCGTCTGATTAATTAAAAAGCTAACACTCTTTGGTGATCCTTGACTTGCTACTGTCTCTATTGGGTTTGCATATCCTGGCATTTATTTCTCCTTAAACTTGTAAAATTCCTTGAACTAAATATCTAACTCCTGCTGATCCCGCCACATAAACTGTATCTGTGTTGTTTACGCCAAATCTAAATGTCTCGTAACTGTTATATGCAGACAATGGAAGTTTATATGTTATCAATCCCCATTGTGCTGAAGTTGAGGCTGTTCCAGCGGGAACAATATAAATATAAATCTCAGCATCTGTTGCTGCGGTGTTAGTTGCAATAACTGACAATAGATAATTTCCAGTTGCTGTAAATGCTAAATTACCAGATCCATATACGGTTCCAGATGCATCATTTACAAGACCTAATCTTTGAACACCTGCCATGTTAAACTCCTAACCACCATGATTTTATTAAACTGTCTAGCATTGAGCCGTCGCCGCCTCCGCCGCCTCCGCCGCCTCCGCCTGAAGAAACTATTCCCCAGGCTGTGCCGTCCCATGAAAATGTCTTAGTCCCCACGACATATTGCTGACTGACGGTGGGATTAGAAGGAAATCCTATAGCTGATGGCATAGATTAATTATACCCTATTTTTAATTTAACCCTTGATTCTAGTTAACAGAAATGGTATACTAAAAACTAGTGTTTTAAAACTAAGTGTTAGGAATAAACAAGTTGCAAATAGAATTTATACCTGCTTCAAAGGAAGCTGAGGATCTTGTTCCCTATCCTAGGCCAGCAAAATTATATATACCAGATTGGTATAAGTCTATAAAACCTTTATCAGAACCAGATTTTTTTGATGGTGGAGCTATATCAAATCAAGGTCTTAAAGAGTGTGTGCCATTTTTAGATGCTTTAACACATGGATATATTCAAGAATCGTGGACAGATATATATATAAAAAATGACAATGGTATGGTAAGTTATTACTATCAAACTGGTCCAGAAATAATTTCAAGCAGGGAACACCCTTCTGTGCCCTTTTTTCAAAATTTATTTTATAATTTAGAATTTGTTTGGAAAGAACAATGGATTCCAAAACTTCCAAAAGGGTACAGTGTTTTATATACCAGTCCATTAAACAATTTAAGTTTACCTTTTAAATGTTTAGATGCAATAATAGATGCAGATTACTATCATCACGAATATAATGGTCAATATCCTTTTTATATGTATAAAAATTTTACTGGATTAATTCCTGCTGGAACTCCTTTATACCAAATAATACCTATAAAAAGAGAAAACTGGAAATCTGTTGCTAATCAGTACAACGAAAAAGAAAATAAAATAAAAAATAATCAGATTAGAAAATACTATTTTAAAAGTTATAAAAAACAATTTTGGCAAAAGAAGGGTTTTGAATAATGAAATTTAGAACACAATGGATACAAGCACTAAAAACAATGAGATATAAAGAATATTGGAACAGACCAAATACAGTTGAATTTTTTGCTTTTATGACTAAGATAGCAATTATATTTCCAGGCCTATTACTAGGCCGTCAATTTTGGTGGCTTTACATATTTGCTTTAATTTCAAGCCTTGCTTTAATTTGGTCTTCAACTGTAAAAACATTGCCAACCATTATTTGGTTTAATATTCTTTGGACTATACTGGCAATACTATCAATAGCAAAACACTTTGGGTTAATACTATGAATATAGTTATAGTTGGAGGAGGAACAGCTGGTTGGATTGCTGCATATTTTATTTCTAAGGCTCAACCAAATCAACACAACATTACAGTTATAGAATCTTCGACTATAGGAATTATAGGGGCTGGGGAAGGCTCTACTGGAACTTTTATATCTCTACTAACTGGAGGATTTTTTGATTTTAAAGTTGATTTAAATGAATTTGTAAATAAAACAGATGCTACTAATAAAATGGGTATCAGGCACACAAATTGGGGTTCTGGGAAGGTAAAATCTTATTTTGCACCTTTAGATGTAAGCCCTACAGGACACTCTTTAAACGATTTTATTTTTAAATATGTACTACACAAATATGGCAACGAAATGATTGGGTTAGCATCTAATTTAGGCATAAACTATCATGAACAAAATTATGACTTATATCCAGCAATGCATTTTGATGGTCATAAAGTCGGTAAATTTTTTAAAGAATATTGTGAAATTGATGGGGTAAAAACAATAGATGCTGTAGTAAGAGATGCTAGTATTTCTGAAGAAGGTAATGTATTAGATATTATTCTAGATGATGGATCTAGAATAGAGGGAGACTTATTTATAGATTGTACTGGATTTTCTAGAATGCTTATGAAAAAAGTTGGATCAGAATGGATATTTAAATCAGATGTTCTTCCAGTAAATACTGCCATGCCCTTTATATTGCCATATGAAGAAGGAGAAGAATTTATACCTGAAACTGGAGCTACAGCTTTGTCTTCTGGATGGATGTGGGATATTCCATTGTCTACAAGACGTGGTTGTGGATATGTATTTGATAAAAACTTTATATCTCCTGAAAAAGCTAAAAATGAAATAGAATCTTTATTGGGTAAAGAAATAACACCTATAAAGATAATAAACTTTGACTCTGGGTACTCAAAAGAATTTTGGAAAAATAACGTTTTAGCGCTAGGTCTTTCTTCTGCTTTTGTTGAACCACTAGAAGCCAGTTCTATACATAATACAATTATTCAAGTAGCAATGTTTGTTCATGAGTTTTTGCACAAAGACAAGAAGATTACTTTAAACAAAGCGCATGAGATAGTTTATAACCGTAGAATTACATTGCTAAACCAAATAACGGTAGATTTTATATCGCTTCATTATCAGGGTGGCAGAGAAGATTCTGAATTTTGGCTTAATATAAAACATAACGCTGTAATTACTGATAGTGCAAAAGAATTAATAGATAGGTCTAAATACAAAATTGCAGGGTATACAACTTTTGAAGGTATGTACGGCTCTCACTCAATGCCACTAGCTAACTGGATCTTAGCTGGAATGGAATTAATTACTCCAGAACAAGCATTGTCAGACCTGATTACTGACAACGCTCTAGAAAGAAGCGAATTGGAATATATAAGTTTTTATAAATCAGTTATCGGAATATAGCCACATCATATCGCTGTCAACCCAAATTTTATTTTTAGGAACAGCAAATCCTAATTCCTTCATTCTTTTTGCAATTTGAAAAGATGCACCTTTACCGTAATAAACTTCTAATGAGTTTTTATTTTCCCAATATGGAGGAACCACCATATAAAATTCTGCATAAGGATCCCAAGCTGCATATACTCCCCAAGATGCTTCTGCTATAACTTCCCACAAATTTACTTTTTCTATAGTTAATTCTTCTTTATAATCCCAATTTTTTTTAGGTGGAGTTTGTATTGTGTCATAATTCATCCAATCAGGATTAAAATACTCGCCATTATCTTTAAATATATTTTGGGTTGTTTTAAAAAAGGGCATTATAAAGCCCACTTCTTATACATATCATTAGATATATCGGCATCAATATTATAGGACAATATAGTTTTCCTATGACCAGAATTATTTATTGGAGCTTTATGCATAACAAAGGCAGGAAATACCAACAAGTCTCCTTCTTTTACATCCACTTCAATTTGAGTTTTTTTATCAAAAGGATCTATCAGAAGTGTTTTTGGAGAGCCTTCTGGAAATTCTAAATAATATACGTTGGTCCAATTGCCGCTATGAGTATGCCATCCGTGCTCGGATCCTTGCAAATACTGTTGAAACCATATCTCGGTAATTTTTAATAAATCAAAACCGAGTTCGTCGTACATTTTATTTATATGTCCAAATAATCTAGGAGCAGCAAATTCGACCCATGATCTGGTCATGTCATTTGCTTTAAACCAGTCGGCTTTTGATATATTAGTTTCAGACTCAATATGATTAGGAGATTTATATTCAGCATTTTCTATTAAGGATAATAAATTTTCTTTAATTTCTAAATGTTCTTTAAATGGCAATACAATATAAGGAGTTGTTAACCCGTACTTTTTCATTTTTTTCCTTTTTTTAAAGAGGGTATCTTACGACTACTATACCCGAACCGCCATAACTATTATTACTGTTTGATTGCGAACCTCCGCCGCCACCTGAGCCAGTATTAGCGCCAGCATTACCGCCAGGGTTATTATCTCGATCTCCAGAGCCTCCTCCAGAACCATTATTTAGCCCTCCAGAGCCTCCACTGCCAGGACTGCTGCCTGATCCTCCTCCGCCGCCACCAGCACCACCTGAGCCAGATTGGACTGACCATCCTGATCCTCCGCCACCTCCAGCCCAAAAGTAATTTGTGCCAGTAATACTATTTTGTCTTCCAGATCCGCCATTTGCTGGAGAAGAACTTCCTCCTCCGCCACCTGCTCCGCCGCCGCCACCGCCACATGCGTGAGAATATCCTGAGTTTCCACCACCAGAACCATATCCTGTTGCTGTGCCTCCACCGACAAATGTTTGATTTCCTTGGTTTGTTCCAGATCCTGAAGTATTTGAAGATCCTCCTCCGCCAGAACCGCCAGAATATCCATTTGCAGTATTTCCCCAAGATCCTCCGCCACCGCCCCCATTTGCGGTCATTCCAAAAGCAGTAGAGTTTTCTCCGTTTCTTCCAGGAATATCACCGTAATCAATACCTTGTCCACCGTTTCCAACAACAATTGGATAAACTCCTTGCGGCAGAGTTCCACCCGTGAAAACAACCATTCCTCCAGCTCCTCCGCCACCTGCATGTCGTGATCCTCCTCCTCCGCCACCAGCTACCAAAAGAACTTCGACTCCAGTTAGATTAACTGCGCTAGAGCTGTCAAACGTACTTGTACCTACGTTAGTAAATGTATGAATTTTATATCCGCCAGCAACCGTTACAGAGCCTCCTGAAGCCATAGCCCTGTTACCATTACGACGTCCTTTAGATACTGCTCCGAATGTTCCTCTTACGCTACTAACAAATGGCATTCTTTCTCCTTTAGAAGTTTAAGTTAAATGAACCTAAAACTATCCAAGCATTTGCTGAAGTTCTAAGTAATGTAAATGTAAATATATCAAGTTTTCCTGCACCAGCAGTTCCAGACGGAGTTGTTCCTCCAGCCCATTTAATAGGCTGGTTAACTCCACCAATCTGAAATACTGTTGGTATGTATCCAGTAGAACCTTGAGTAACAATAACATTTATTGTCATTGCTTTTGATGAATCTGTTGGAACATTTGTTAAATTAAATGTCATGTTTCCCGTAGGAGCAGTTGCTATATAGTAAATGTTGCCTTGAGTCCAATCAAGAGATCCTATATTTGATGCTAAAGTAACATCTACAATCTGTTCACGCATTTCTTGAATATCAGATGTTCCAGATACTGTTAGCCCACCAGTTGTAGAAAATGATGCTGCAGACAATGCACCAGATGCTGTTATAGCACCAGAAGTAATTGCACCTACTCTAATGTCAGCATACCCTAGGCCTGCTTCTGAGAAATTTGCTGTAGATGTAGGTTTTGTGCTAGCATCTTTAAATAGTTTTACTACTCCGTCAGATGCATCTCTTAAAATACCAGCATATTTTGTAGCTGCACCAACTTTATATTCTCCTACTAATCCAAGATCCACGGCATCTGTTGTATTACCAGATCCCACAAATACAATTGGATCATTAACGGACAAAGTTGTTGTTGAAAGAGTTGTTCCGCTTCCGCCGAATGTAATATCGCCAGCGATATTTACGTCACCTTGGATACCTACACCACCTACTACGGTAAGAGCACCAGTTGTTGGCGATGTTGAAGCTGTATTAATTTCAATGTGTACATTTGCATTAGGAGTAATAGACATTTGTTCATTACCTGAATCATATCCACCTGCTGCAAAAATAATCTTATTTTGTGTACCGTTTGCACCAGTTGCAAATACTAAATTACCTGCACCTGTAGTTCCTACTGGAGCTTCCATAAATATATATCCATCATGTGGACCTGTAATTCCAAAAGTTGTTTGGTCAAAAGTTGATCCAGTAATTCCCATATCAATCCAGCCTGCTGCATCTACACCATTATTTGCATAAGCGATATAATCTGTTGAAGAATTTGATGCAGTATTATGAATTGCTAATTGGGCATAAGGAGCTCCATTAAGTTCAAATACTGCTGCAGCATTGGTTAGGGCAGCATTTGTATTAAATGCTTTTGCTCCTTGGCCAAAAAATATTTCGTCATAAATTTCAATACCCTCATCTGGGGTAAAAATCATTTGCTCGTTACCGCTTTGAAGTCCGCCAGAAGCAATAATAATATTGTTATCTAAACCAGTTGAATCTGTAGCTAACACTAGATTTCCATCACCAGTAAATTTATTAACCTGTGAGTTAATCACGTTTGTAAGAGGAATGTTTCCTCCTGTATATCCAGCAGGAACTGGTACTGTAATTTGTGTTGTTGTAGGAGCTGTAGCTGTTGTATAGCGACCTTCTAAAGTAGGGGCTACTGGAAGAACAAGATCAAAGATAACTCCAGCAATCATTCCATGAGGAGTTGATGTAATAAGGTTAAGATTAGATCCAGCAACGCTATATTGTGAAACTGAAGTTGTTCCTAAAATTGCGCCAGACATAAAGATATATCCATCTCCAGGACCAGTAAGTGAAAATGTTGGATCATTAAATGATTGGTTAGTAATACCCATATCGATCCAACCTGATTCATTTGTACCATTTGAAGCGTATGCAATAAAGTCGGCAGAAGATCCAGCACCTGATCCAGTATTAACAAGAGCTGTCTGAACAAAGTTTGCTGAAGATCCTTCGATGCCAAGAACTACGTCTGTTAGCTGTCCTGCTGTAATAAATTGTGTAATATCTGATCCAATTCTAAATGTATCAAATGAGTCAGACCAAAATGTTAGTGTGCCATCAGTCTTAAGAACCTTACCAGCATTATTTTCAGTAGGAGGAATTTCAGAGCCCTCAACCATTCTTGACCATTTAGTAGTATCTGTAATTGCGCTATTTGCAGATGAGATTTGATTTGTATATACCCATACAATGTTGTTATAACGAACTACGTCATTGAGTTCATATGTGTTTGCTTGAACCCAATCACCCTTCCAAATAAAACGAATGTTTCCTAGATCAATCAGTTGTGTTGCCATATGCTTATCCTACCTCTACTAATAGATGTGTTGGGTTTACTGTGTCCCACGAAAATTGTAGTGGAATCGAAGTAAATACCCATTCTTTATATTCGTCGTTTTTACGAACACGAATACCGTTCGAATTAATACTGCTTTGTGGAAGAGTGACTTTTGATCCATCATCCACGACTTGTAGATAAAGTCTACCAAGATCTGCGCTAGTTTTCAAGCCATAGAAGACTCCTACATCTGTTGCGCTTCCGCCGACTGCGGCGCCTGCAACAGAATCCCATGTTTCCCCAGACCAGGTCCAGGTTCTATCTTCCGTCGTGAATAATTGACCTACGACGGGGTTAGTTGGAAAATCTATAGCTGCCATAATATGTTAAGTATACCATTATATTGTTAATAATATATACTACCTTTCTTTACTGCATTATATTTAATTGTTAAAAAGTAATTGTTCCAGTTCCTGCTGTAAATCTATAAACTCTATATCCAGCTCTTGTTGGCTGATCATATGTAAGTGTATTAGAAATATTTGATATTGCTGGAAATGTATTTGGATAAGCAAGAACTACAACTCCTGAGCCTCCACCGTAAGGGTTTGGCGTTGTATAAGTTCCTCCACCACCGCCACCAGTATTTGGTGTTCCAGCAGAATAACCCTGACTAGAGTTAGATCCTCCAGATCCAGCTCCACCACCGCCACCGCCACCAATTCCTCCATTGCCTCCTTGTCTATTATTTCCAGAAGCTCCTCCACCTCCAGCATAGTAAACTTGAGTTCCAGTTATTGAAGATGGTAAGCCTGCTCCACCTTGTCTTGCTGGAGTAGATCCATTTGCAGAATCTCCATTTCCTCCAGCTGATCCAGCGCCTCCGCCACCGCCACCTGCATTTGTTCCAGTACCAGTTCCTTGACCTCCATTATTTCCTTGACCAGGAGTTCCTGTTCCACCAGTTGATTGTGCGCCATTAAATTCACCACCGCCGCCGCCAGATCCACCAGCATTACCACCATTAGCAGCAGAACATGAACCAGCACCTCCACCAATTGCAATAAATGATTTAAAAACTGAATTTTGTCCATTATTTCCAATAATTTGATTACTTGCTGATGCTCCACCTGCGCCAACTGTTACTGTTACTGGAGATGAACCAATTGATGAGAGTAATGTTGAGCCAGAAAGAAAACCTCCTGCTCCTCCGCCTCCAACACCTCCACCATTATTTGAAGGAGCAGAACCACCGCCACCTACTACTAAATACTCTACAGTCATATCTGGTATAGAAACAATACTAAAAGATCTTGGAGAAATATTTTCTCCATCTGATGCATTAATTATAAAATTATATGTTGTATTTGAACTTATATCTGGAAGAGTTCCAGATATAACTCCAGTAGAAGAATTTAAAGATACTCCTGCTGGCAATGTTGATCCATTTGCTAACGCATATGTTACAGTAGTAGATTCTGGATCTGTTGCAGATAAAGCAGATAAAGTTATATTTATTTGTTCTATATAAGATCCTAATGATCCTGCTGGAGTATTCCAAACGGGACTTTGGTTAACATAAAGTATATCTGGTAAAATTCCATATAGGTTAGATGTATTTGTTACTTTAATATCATAAGGCTCATAGGCTTCAGATAATCCAGAGAATACTGCAGTAACTGATACAATAGAGTTTACTACAGTTGAACTTGCATTTATTTCTACTCCATTTGTTCCAATTGCTGTTGCAATTGCTCCAGTTGTAAAATTTGTTCCTGTGATTGTTATGGTGCCAGAATTTAAAGATTGTAAATATGATCCTGATATAGAAACTACTCCAGGTGTTTCTGAAACTATATTTTGCCATCCTGTACCAGCGTATATCTCTAATCTTTGTTCTTGACCATTAAAATATGGTTGCCCTATAGTTGCATTTGCTGGTCGGCCTGCATTATTACCAAACGGTATCCCTGCCATCTGAGACATTCTAATATCTGTCATTATGCTACCTTCCATCCATATGTGCTACCTGTATAAAGTAATGTTACCCAAGCGCCGTTCATATCTATAATAAAGTTTCCTGTCCCGCCGTTGATTTTATTTGCATTGCGATCTACTGTAATATTATACGTTGAAGCCGTTCCTGAAGCATCTAGTATTTGTATCTCATCATTTAATGCAGGGGTTGCTGGAAGAGTTAGAGTTCTTGCCGCCGATGTATTTACAAAATATCTATTATCTTTTGCTAATGTTATGTTAGAAGATACTTCTACTGGTGTCCAAGACATGCCGTCTGCGCCGTCGGCTCCATCTGCGCCTGCGGGACCTGCTGGACCCTGTTGTCCTACGAATCCTGGTGAGAATTCAACCCAGAAAGAGTCATGATAAACATATGCTCTTCCAGTTGCCGTGTTATACCAAACTTGTCCTGCTAATGGATTTGCTGGAGGAGTTTCTCCAGGCTGAAAGTCTCCAGGGATACCTTGTGGTATTGAAAAATTAAATATAGCATCGCTAGATGTTCCAGCATTTGTAACTGTTGCTTGAGAAGCATAAGATCCAGTTGTTACTGTTCCTATTGCAAGAGTCGAGGCTCTACCTGTTGTAAGTTCAAAATCAAATATTGCATCGCTAGTGGTTCCGACGTTTGTTACTGTTGGTGGAGTTCCAAAATCAACATCTACAACATCTCCGATTGTAATTGTAGAACGAGGACCTGCTGGGATAGTAAAGTCAAATACTGCATCGCTTGTATTGCCTGAATTTGTAACTACTGCAGGATTACCATCTGTTACTGTTGTAACTGTACCTACTGCAAGAGTTGCTGCACGACCCGCAGGAATCTCAAAATCAAATACTGCGTCGCTTGTATCTCCTGAATTAGTTACTGTAGGAGGATTACCATAAAGAACATCATCTACTGTACCGACTGCAATAGTTGCTGCTCTACCAGCAGGAATTTCAAAGTCGAATACGGCATCGCTGGTATCACCACTATTTGTTACAGTTGGCAGATTACCATATAAAACATCATTAACTGTTCCTACTGCAATAGTAGCAGCTGGACCAGCTGGTATATCAAAATCTAAAATTGCATCTGTTGAAGTTCCGCTATTTACAACTGTTGCTGGATTTCCATGAGTTACAGTTGTTACTGTACCAATTACGAGTTCTCCAGTATCTCCCTTATCACCCTTTTGTACAACTAGTTGCCAATTGGGGGTAGAAGGAGGAGTACCTGCTGGACTGCTTGCAGAATTTAATCTCCATAGGCTTCCGATATAAGTTACGCCTTCATTTTCAAGATATCCTAC
>SXGQ01853971.1_pt1 | contig 16561 bp, 15 predicted proteins | sample 3178371 | NCBI WGS metagenome assembly SXGQ01 (sample SAMN11356859, study PRJNA531348) | freshwater metagenome | isolation source: freshwater sample F1-20 | place: China: Fuxian Lake, Yuxi | collected 2017-12-25
GGGCAGTTGTTGGCGCAGTAGCGCGTTCCGATGCAACGATTATAGGCCATGTGGTTCAGGCCTTCGCGCGAGTGCACCGTGGCACCTACCGGGCACACCGTTTCGCACGGAGCGTGGTTGCAGTGCTGGCACATGACGGGCTGGAACACGACCGAAGGCGACTCTGAAGGCTCCTCCATCTTGGCGTACATCTCGATGCCGCCCACGTTTTCTTGTTCCGCGCGCTCTTTACTCATGTCGCTGCTGTAGTAGCGGTCGATGCGCAGCCAGTGCATGTCGCGGAGGTTGCGGATTTCTTGCTTGCCCACTACCGGAACGTTGTTCTCGATGTGGCAGGCGACTACGCAAGCTCCACAGCCGGTGCAGCTGTTGAGGTCAATGCTCATGTTCCACATGTGCATCGTCTCGTGGTCGTGGTTAGCCCACAAGTTGGCCTCTTCAGAAGTCTTGTGGCCGTCAATGGTGTGGAAGGTCGGCTTTTCGTTCCAGTTGGTTCCCTTGGGGTCTGCAATGAAGTCCGCGAGGCTAACCTCGTTGACGATGCGGCGGCCCATCATGGTGTGTCCAAGCTGAACCGTCGCGAACTCGTGCATGCCCTCAGACTTGCTGATCTCCACCGAAGCGGTTCCGGTTGCCACGCCCAAAGCGTAGGCGTTCACGCCAAGTGCGTCGGCTACTTTGCCGGCTGAAGTGCGGCCGTAGCCGTAGGCGAGACCGACTGTTCCGGCGGTTTGGCCGGGCTGGATCAGGACTGGAACATTCTCCAGTACGCGCTTGCCCACTTTGAGGGTGGCGTAACTGCCGTCGAGCGAACCGTCGCTGTTGGTATCGTTTTCAAATCCCATGGCCAGAGCGTCGGCCGCGGCAATGGTGAGGTAGTTGTCCCACGTCAAACGGGTAATGGGGTCCGGCAGCTCGTGGAGCCACGGGTTATTGGCTTGGTAGCCTGCGCCCACCGCGTTTTCGTAGAGTGCGAGCTCCATTCCCTTTGCGGGCTTGGCTGCTTTGGCCGTTGCCGCAAGGGCAACGGCGGCTCCGGCAGAAGCACCTGAAACGGCACCTGAGTTGACCGCGGCCCCGCCGTCGTGAACCGCTTGGTTCCAGTTCAGTCCCAACGAGCTAGCCACGGCGGCAACTTGGTCCTTGGCACTTCGGGGGTCACCCGACAGTCCGCCGAGTACTTCGAGCAGGGACTTGCTGTTGAATAAATTCTTGATGGTCGGCTGTGCGACGGTGTACTCTCCGGCGACAGGACGGAAGTCCGCCCAAGCCTCCAGGTAGTGCGGCAGCGGAGCGGCGGCCGAACAAAGCACGGCCGTTTCGTCCATGCGGTCGGTTAGGCTCAAGCTAAATTTCGCGCCCTTAATTGCCTTTTCAAAGTCGGGTCGGAAGTACACGGGATTCGTACCCGCCACCACAAGGGCTCCGACGCGCTTGGCGTTCAGATCGGCGATGAGATTTGCTACGCGCGCCTCGTTGCCGCGGCGCAGGTAGACCGGCTTGTCCGCGCGCAGAGTAGTTCCGAAGGCACCCACCAAAGCATTGAGGGCTGCGGCGAGCTTGGCCACGTTGGCGTCGTCGCCACCGACCAAGACTACAGCTTTGCCGTTGGAGGACTTGAGTTCGCCGGCGACCGACTTCAGCGCCTTGGTAAGGTCGTCGCGAAGGGCCACCTTAGCGGCCGAGCCGCCGAGCTCGTTGACGAGGTAGGCCAGAGCGCCTGAAACTTCAGACGGCTTAATCTTCACGCGCTTGTCGGCGTTGGAACCCGTCAGCGACAGGTTGCTTTCCAGTTCAACGTGGCGAAGCATTCCGCTGCCCGGCTTGCGTCGCGCCGCGTAATCGCTCGATAGCTGCTGAGCCGTGGCACCCGACAAGAAGTCGCTGGCAAACGAAACTACCAATTGGGCGGCGTTTAGGTCCACCGACGGAAGGGCGCGTACGCCCGTCAGGGCTTCCCAGACGTCGAGGGTATTGGACTGCGAAACGGCGTCGAATTCGACGTGCTGGAAGTTGGCGTAGCCTTGGCGCAGGCGCTCGATGGCCGCTTGCAGCGACGGACTGAACACGCTCGAGGTTAGCAGCACAAACTGGCTGCCTTGGGTTAGTGCGGCGTCTGCGGCCTTCTTAAGCGAAGCCTCAACGCTCGCCCAGTCGCTATCCTTGCCGTTCAAAATGGGTCCGCGAAGGCGGGCCGAATCGTACAGGGAAAGCACGCTGGCTTGGGCACGGGCGTTAGTACCGCGGTTGAAGCGGCCGGCGTCGCCGGGCTCCACTTTGATGGGGCGCCCTTCGCGCGTCTTCACGAGCACGGCCGCGTAGTCCTGACCGTCGGTGTAGGCCGTGGCGTAGAAGGACGGCACGCCCGGAGTCAAGCTGTCGGGCTTGACGACGTAGGGAACGCTCTCGATGATAGGCTGTTCACAAGCGGCCAAGGTTGCGGCGGCGGTGCTAAAGCCCAAAAACTTGAGGAAATCACGGCGGCTCGTTTGGGCCTCCATGCTGCGCTCGTCGGCTAAGAAGACATCAGCGGGGATGTCCTGCGCGAATTCGTTTTCGGCCAAACGCTGCGACACCTCGGTGTTCGCGAGCTGGTCGAAGCTCTTCCAGTACACTTTATTGCTTGCCATAGAATTGTTCGCTTAGTAGTGGCACTTGCCGCATTCGAGGCCGCCGATTGAAGCAGCCGTGATTTTTTCATTGTGGAAGCGCTCGACGAGTCGGTCGCTGATCGAGGCGGAACCGTCGATGGAACCGGCGTAGTAGCCGTTGTCGCCCTTGATTTCGGTCTCGCGGTGGCAATTAATGCACCATCCCATCGTGAGCTCGCTGAATTGGTAGACTTCCTCCATCTCCTGAACCGGACCGTGGCAGGTCTGGCACTCCACTTGACCGGCCGTCACGTGCTGGGCGTGGTTGAAGTAGGCCAGGTCGGGAAGGTTGTGGATACGGACCCACTGGATCGGCTTTTGCTCGTAGCCCTCGATGTACGTCCGCGCTTCAGGATCCCAGCCAATGGCGGCGTAGATCTTTTGGATTTCGGGCGAACGCTCGCCGCCGTACTTCGGATTGCCTGCCGCGTCCACGATTTCTGATCCGTCGATGTACATGTGGCAGTTCATGCACACATTGGCCGAAGGAATGCCGGAATGCTTGCTGTGGCGTGCGCTGCTGTGGCAGTAGTTACAGTCAACTCCGTTTTCGCCCGCGTGAATTTTGTGGCTGAACGCGATGGGCTGCACCGGTTGATAGTTCTGCTCTACCCCCACGCTCATCAGGTAGGCGTAGGTCGCATAAAGGAAGCCCAGCGCGAGGACCACCGTAAGGAAGGTCATGAAGCGCTTGTTCGCGACCAAGATTTTGGTAACAATGTCGAGGTCCTCGAGGAGGCTCGTGGGGTTTTCGCCGTTGAGCTGCTTCAGGGTGTTCCGCACGCGGAGGAGCAGCACCAAATTGATCAGCAAGAAGCCGCCCAGCACGTACATCAACCAGGGTGAGCTCGCGGACTCGGCCGGGGCCGCCGCAGGGGCCGCCGCCGCATCACCTGCCGCAGGCGCCGCCTTCTTGTCGCCCTCGGCCGTGTAGGCCAAGATGCTCTTGATGTCGTCGTCGGTAAGGGCCGGGAAGGCCTGCATCACCGAACCGCCGTATTCCTCAAAAATGGCGATGGCGTCCTTGTCGCCTGAAGCGCGGAATTCCGCGTTGTTTCGAATCCACTTGAGCAGCCACTCTTCAGTACGGCGTTGGGTCACGTCGCCAAGCGCCGGTCCAACCAGTTTTTTATCGAGTTTGTGGCAGCTCGCACAATTCGCTTTAAAGAGCTTTTTGCCGGCTTCGGCGCTGACCTCTGCAGAGGCCGAGATGCTTAAAACGCTGACAGACAGGACCGTTAAAAACGTACGTCGGAACAGCGAGGCATAGGGTGTCAAACGCATACGCATACTGAGAGGTGAACTAGTGCTTTTCAAGGCGTCGCAAAAGTACAACAGAACCACCTCGGGCATATTTCAAACCGACCCAGGCATTTTTAATTTAAAACCATTCTAAAGAAGCTGAAAATTGTCCGATCGCTTTGGCCCAAAAAATGCACCTACCTTTGCACCATGCTCGCTCTAATCCTCGTCCTAAACCTAAGTGCGCCGGCCGATACCGTGGTCTTGGGGGCCGGGGCATCGATCGACGAAGCGGTCCGCGCTACCCTTGCTTCAAGCGCGCACCAACCCAAGCAAAGTGTGGACCCTGGGGCCGAGCGTTACACGGTTCAGGTGTACGCCGGGCGGCGACAAGATGCAAACGCCGTGTACGTGCATTTGTCGGACTCCATTGGCAGCAGCCTGCCCGTGGCCATTCACTTTGACGAGCCGCAGTTCAAGGTGTTTGTCGGCATATACGGCAGTCGGCTAGAGGCCGAGTTTGCCTTGCGCAAGTGGCGCGGACGCTTCCCGACGGCATTTGCCGTTCTGGCGCCGAATCAGCGATTCAAAAAGGGCTCAAGCGTGCGCTGAAGCGCCGCGGCAGGCACGACGCCCGACTGGCGCCACAAAATTTCTCCGTTTCGAAAGAGGGCCAGCGTAGGCACCCCCTGAACGCCGTAGTTCTGCGCCACGGTAGGGTTGCGGTCCACATCAATCTTCACGATGCGAAGGCGCCCCTCCGTAAGTCGGTGCAATTCGACCAAAATGGGCGCCATGCTCTTGCACGGCCCGCACCATTCGGCGAAAAAATCTACGAGCACCGGTTCTTCACCGCCGACCAGCTCGTTGAACTTCGCGTTCATTTTTTGACCATGGGCTTGCGGGCGGCGGTCCATGCAAGGATTCCGCCCTGAAGGTGGTAGACCTTGGTGAATCCGGCCGCCTTGAGCTGGGCAATGGCTTGGCCGCTGCGCCCGCCGGAACGGCAGTACATATAGATGGGCTTGTTCTTGCCCAGCGCGGACATTTTGGCCACGAAGGCGGCGTCGTAGTAGTCGATGTGCTTCGCCCCGGCAATGATACCTTCGGCCACTTCTCCCGGAGTGCGAATGTCGACGAGGATGCCCTTTTTGGACTCGCGCTCAAACGACCCTACATCAAGGTTTTGAGCGGACATGATTCCGCTTGAGGCGAAGACAAGCAGTCCGACGATCCAGGCGCGTAGGGGAATCCGGGATCTGCCTGTGGGTGCGTGGGGGAATGGGTATTGCTTCATGTTGGATTAACCGGCCATAGTGTGGTAGACCGCCTGAACGTCTTCGTCTTCTTCAATTTTCTCGAGGAGCTTTTCCACATCGGCCTGCTGCTCGGCCGTCACCGTCTTGGTGTCCATCGGAATGCGTTCAAAACCCGAGGTGAGGATTTCGATTCCGCGCTCTTCAAGAGCCTTGGTGATGGCACCGTACTCGCTGAACGGGGCGTACATGAAGATGGTGTCGACGTTTTTTTCTTCGTCATGCTCAATAAAGAGCTCTTCGACGCCGAAGTCGATCATCTCGAACTCAAATTCCTCGAGGTCAATCGTGCCTTTGGGGATTTTGAAGTTGCACTTTCGCTCAAACATGAATTCAACCGAACCGCTGGTGCCGAGGCTGCCGTTGTATTTGTTAAAGTAGGAACGCACGTTGCCGACGGTTCGGGTGGCGTTATCGGTCGCGGTTTCGACGAGGATGGCAATTCCGTGCGGACCGTAGCCCTCGTACACCATCTCCTTGTAGTCGGCCTGGTCCTTGCTCGTGGCGCGCTTGATAGCACGTTCCACGTTGTCTTTGGGCATGTTGGCGTCGCGGGCGTTCTGCATCAGGGCCTTTAGGCGCGAATTGGCCTCGGGGTTCGGGCCGCTCTCCTTCACGGCCATGATGATGTCCTTACTGATGCGGGTGAAGACTTTGGCCATCGAGGACCAACGCTTCATTTTGCGAGCCTTGCGGTATTCAAATGCGCGTCCCATGGGGAATTTCTGTTTCGTGGTATTTGGACTGCAAACCTACGGCAGCAGGTGCCTATTCTACCGTCCAGGTGCGGCCGGAGTGCAGGACTTCCTGCAGCGGTCGGGTTCCCGCCTGGTGCCCCGCGGCGAAGACGGGGCGCTCGGCCGCGTAGAGCACGCCAAAGGGGCGCAGTTCGCCCACAAGTTCTGCCAGGGCAAAAGCCTTGAGGCGGTCGCTGGGGTCGTGAATCCAGGCGTCGGCGAGGCCAAAACCTGGGCCCAACGGGCGAATTTCGGGCCGGCCGGCGTTCCAGGCGAGGGCGTGGGTGGGTTCCGATCCGCCCCAGGCAATGGGTTTACCCGCTTCCAGGAATATGGCGTGCAGTGCCTGCGTCGATTTGTCGGTCCAAGTCTCAAAGGCTCCGTCGTGAAAGACGTTGCAGTTTTGGTAGATTTCGAGCAGCGCGGAACCTTGGTGGGCCTGGCTCTGAGTAAGGAGGTCGCGAAGGTGGGCCGGATTGCGGTCCATGCTTCGGGCAACCCAGGTTGCACCGGCTCCGAGCGCCAGAGTAAGCGGATTCAGCGGATGGTCGACACTTCCGCGGGGGGTCGACTTCGTCACCTGTCCCCCTTTGCTCGTGGGCGAAAACTGGCCTTTCGTCAGCCCATATATTTCGTTGTTGAACAGCAAAATAGGCACGTTCAGGTTGCGGCGCAGGGCATGGATGAGGTGGTTACCTCCGATGCTCAGGGCGTCGCCGTCGCCGGTGATGATCCACACGTCGAGGTCGGGATTGGCCAGCTTAATGCCGGTGGCCACCGCCGGCGCCCGGCCGTGCAGCGAGTGAATGCCGTAGGTGTCGACGTAGTAAGGCAGGCGGCTGCTGCACCCGATTCCGCTCACCACCACCGTGCGGTCGGGATCGGCGCCGGTGCTCGCGAGCACTTCGGTGAATTGCTTCAGGATGCTGTAGTCGCCGCAGCCCGGGCACCAGCGAACCTCTTCAGCGCTTTGGAAGTTCTTGGCGGTCAGTTCCATAGCGTAGCAAGTTCTTCTGAGGTGAAGGGCTGGCCAGTGGTTTTGCACACCGACTCCACCGGGCGCGCCCAAAGCCCCTGAAGGTGATGCGCCAGCTGGCCTTCGTTCATTTCAATGACGACCACGCGTCGGTAGCGGTCGACCGTGGGCTTGAGCTCCGCATGCAAGGGGTGCAGGTGGCGCAGGTGGATGTAGTCCAGCATCTGGCCCTCGGCGGCGCGGCGTTCGACGTCGCTGCGCACCGCTCCGTAGGTGGAGCCCCAGGCCAAGACGAGGGTTTCGGAGCCGGGGCAGCGCTGGACCCATTCCAAGGGCCCATAAAGTCGGATCGCCGCGTCGACTTTGGCGGCGCGGGCGCGGACCATGGCCTGGTGGTTGGCCGGCTCGTAGCTGATGCGGCCGCTCCCATCTTCGCCCTCAAGTCCGCCAATGCGGTGGGCACCTCCCGGGGTGCCGGGCGCCACCCAGGGGCGCACGCCGTGGGCATCTCGGGCATAGGGCGCTTCCCCTGCCGTGCCGCGGGGAGGTGTAATACGGGGCAATTCGCTTAGGTTTGGAATGCGCCAAGGCTGGGCGCTGCCGGCGAGGTAGGCGTCGGAGAGCAGGATCACCGGCGTCATGCACTCTACGGCAATTTTGGCCGCCAAGAGGACCGCATCAAAGGCGTCCGCCGACGTTCGGGCTGCAAGCACCGGAATCGGCGCTTCGCCGTGACGGCCGTGGAGCGCAAGGCCCAGGTCGCTTTGCTCCGTCTTGGTGGGCAGTCCCGTTGAGGGTCCGCCCCGCTGCACGTCGATGAGCACCAGGGGAAGCTCAGTCATGACCGCAAGCCCGAGGCCCTCGGCCTTTAGGCTCAAGCCAGGGCCTGAGGAGGCCGTAACCCCAAGTCCGCCCGCAAAAGAGGCCCCTAGGGCCGAAGTCACCGCGGCGATTTCGTCTTCGGCCTGAAGCACGGTAACGTACTCGGGCTGCATTTTGGCCAATTCGTGCAAAATGTCTGAAGCGGGCGTAATCGGGTAGCTCGAGTACAGTAACGGACGACCCAGCTGGTGGGCCGCCGCCGCGAGGCCCAGCGCCACCGCCTGCGACCCGTTGATCGTGCGAAAGGTTCCGCGCTCGGCGCCGTAATGCTCCAGCGTCACTCGGTAATCCTGGACCTCAAGCGTCTCGGCGAAGTGAAGCCCCGCCTTGAAGGCCATGAGGTTGGTCTCGTCGCCGCGAAAAACCGCCCGAAGCTCGGCCTCGACCACCGCAGCCGGCATACCGTACATCCAAGTCAGTACCCCCAATACTAGCATGTTGCGGGAGCGCATTTTGTCGCGCTGCCCCAGCGAAACCTCGGCAAGCGCTCGGGCCGTGAGGTCCTTCAGGGGCAGCTCGAGCACCCGAAAGCGTGCGCGGGCTGAATTCAAAAGGTCGGCATCGGCGGGGAGCTTGGCGAGGGCCAGGCTGCGCGCGTCAAATCCCTCGGAGGCTGCGATCAAAAGGCCTCCGGGCTTTAGCTGGTGCGCGTACTTGGCGTAGGCGGCGGCATTGAAGGCCACGAAGCAGTCGGCAAGCGCTCCGGGGTCGTGGATGGCGTGGCCCGCGATGCGAAACTGAAATCCCGAAACCCCGCTCACGGTGCCCTGCGGCGCCCGAATCTCGGCCGGAAAATCCGAAAGGGTGCGCACGTCCCGTCCCGACTGGGCCGCGGCGCGAACCATTTGGCCGCCGAGCAGCTGAATTCCGTCGCCGGAATCCCCCGCGAGCAGCACTACTACGCTAGACTCCATGATCTAATGCAACGACCTCCTCGATCTCGGGAGCATGGCTGCGTACGCTGTTCTCGACGCCGAGCTTTAGAGTCGTTTGGTTGACGCTGCAGCCGTGGCAGGCGCCCAGCAGCCGAACAAACACGCGCGGAGCCTCAATTTTCACGAGCTCGATGCCTCCCCCATCGCTCTCGAGGAAGGGCCGCACTTCGGCGAGGGCCTTTTCTACGCGGGCTTCGAGGGTCATACGTCGCGCTTTTGGGTTTTGCATCCCGCCATGGTCGTGATGCGCACGGCCTCGGTCGGCGGAAGGTTGGTCACGCGGTCCGCCAAGGCCGAAACCACGTTGCGGGCCATTTCGGTGAAGGCGTCGCGCACGGCACCGTCCTGCTGCAGTGCCGCAGGTCGGCCCACGTCGCCCGCCTCGCGAATGCTCTGCACCAACGGAAGCTCGCCCAAGAAGGGCACGTCGAGCTGCTCGGCGAGGTTGCGGGCCCCATGGCGACCAAACAGGTGGTACTGCTCGTCGGGGTGTGCCGGCGGCGTGAAGTAGGCCATGTTCTCGACGATGCCGAGCACGGGAATTTGGATGGCGTCCATGCGGAACATTCCGACTCCTTTACGAGCGTCCGCTAGAGCCACCGCCTGCGGCGTGCTCACCACTACGGCGCCCGTCACCGGCAGCGCCTGAACCAGGCTCAAGTGAATGTCGCCCGTGCCCGGGGGAAGGTCTACCAGCAAAAAGTCCAGCTCGCCCCAATGGGTCTCCTGAAGCATTTGGTTTAGGGCCTTAGTCGCCATCGGTCCGCGCCACACCACCGCTTGATCGGTTCCGGCAAAAAATCCGATCGACATAATTTTCACGCCGTAGGCCTCGACCGGGTCCATCTTGCGGACGCCGTTGACCTCGATTCCGCCCGGATTGGCGCGCTGGACGTCAAACATGATGGGCATACTGGGGCCGTAAATATCAGCGTCAACCACGCCCACACTGACACCCATTTGGGCCAGCGAAACGGCCAAGTTGGCGGTGACCGTAGACTTACCCACCCCACCCTTGCCGGACGCCACGGCAATCACGTGCTCGACGCCGGGAATGGGCTTACCGCGCAGCACATTGGCCTGCTCGGCCGGGGCCGTCGTGCGCACCTCCAGGTTGACTTTGACTGCCACTTTGGAATCAATCGTGTGCACCGCTTTCATGAGGTCTACCTCAAGGCGTTTTTTTTGAGCGAGGGCGGCGCTGTCGCTCACCACATCCAGCTCAACTTCGCCGCCGAAGATTTGAATATTCTTAATGTGGCCGGATTCCACAAGCATTCCATTGCCGCTGGCGTTGGCAACCTGCTTGAGCGCATCCATTACGGCGGATTTGGTCATAGCGGCAAAGGTAGCATCTACAGCTCCGCGCCGCAGATGACGTTAGTCAATAGTCGTAAGTTCGGCCGGGAGCTTTTTGTTCGCCAACTGACCGCAGGCCGCGTCGATGTCTTTGCCCCGCGAGTGGCGGACTTTGGCCACGACTCCGACGCGCGCGAGCCCGTCGACGTAAGCCTGAAGGGCCTCGGGCGACGCCTGGCGAAAGCGCTCGTCGCCGATGGCGTTGTACTCAATGAGGTTGACTTTGCACGGAACCCGTTTGGCCAGCTCCACCAGGGCCCGCACGTCCTCGGGCTGGTCGTTGACGTCGCGCCAGACTACGTACTCAAACGTCACCTTGCGTTTGGTGGCCGCGTACCAGTACTCGAGGCTAGATCGAAGCTCCGCAATTGGAGCCACGTCGTTGACCGGCATGATTTGAGCCCGCACTTCGTCCCGCGCCGAGTGCAGCGAAACCGCAAGGTTGAACTTCACCCCGTCGTCGGCGAGCTTGCGAATCATCTTGGGCAGGCCCACCGTGCTGAGCGTGATGCGCTTCGGCGACAGCCCTAGCCCCTTGGGAGAGGTAATGCGGTCTATGGCCTCGAGCGTGTTTTTGTAGTTCCTCAGCGGTTCGCCCATGCCCATAAACACGATGTTGGTGAGCGGACGCCCAAACTCCGCCTGTCCCTGCTCGTGAATGGCCCGCACCTGGTCGTAAATTTCGTCGGGCTCGAGGTTGCGCATGCGCTTGAGCCGGGCCGTGGCGCAAAACGCGCAGCCCATGGCGCAGCCAACTTGGCTGGAAACGCAGGCAGTGATGCGCTTTTCGGTCGGAATCAGCACGCTCTCCACCACCAATCCGTCGTGAAGCCGCACAGCGTTCTTCAGCGTCCCGTCGCTAGACCGCTGCACCGATTCGATGCGCTGGGGGCGGAATTCAAACTCTTCGGCCAGCTTCGTCCGCAACGCCTTGGGCAGGTTGGACATGTCGTCGAAGCTCTGGGCTCCTTTGGCCCAAAGCCAGTCATAGACCTGGTCCGCCCGGTAGGCGGGCTCGCCCCAGGACGCAAAATGCGCGCGCACCTCGTCGCGGCGAAGGCTTCGAAAATCGGGCTTGTCTGGCATCAGTTGCGCTCCGGGCGAAGGCTCATGAACACCCACTTTCGGCGCTTGATTCCCGGTATCACCGCTTCTCCCGGCAGACCCAGGTAGCTCCGTCCGCGTTGGGGAATGAGCACGGCGCGCTCCTTGCGGTTGTCAATCAGGGGTACGTAGTCTAGACTTCCGTCGGGCTTCAAGGTGACCTGCGCCAGGACGGCGTTGGTCGGTTTGTTCATAATGCGGGGGGCTTGGCGATCTGCCCAGCGCTTGTCGTTGCCCTTGGCGTCGTTGAACAAGAAGTTGAAGTTCTCGCCGTCGCGCGCCACTAAAAATCCAGAGCGGTATCCGCCGTCGTTCACCGAATACTGCTTTTTGGGGATCACCGAAACGCGCTCGATGGCACCCTCGCCGTCGACCATCATCGCCCAAATGTTGTCGTAGTAGTAGTAGTAGGTGGTAACAGTTCCGTTTCGCGTTTGGGTGGTCACCACAACCATGTCATAGTCCTCCATCAGCACCAAGCTTCCGCCACCTTCGCGGGGCAAAATTCCACGGAATACGTAGGTCTCGTTGGCCAAACCTCTGCGGCGCGCGCGGGCCGTGCCGTCGCGACGGCCGTCGTTCAGGTAGTCAAATTCCTTAAGGTTTTTAAAATCCGAAGAGCTGCGCTCAAGGGTCTTTTGGTCAAGGGTCAGGTAGAACATTCCGCTCGTGGACCCGTAGCGCTTGTCCGAATACATGCCGCTAACAGCCACTTTGCCCGCGACCTGGTCGGTTTCGACGCCGATGCCGCCCACCACGTACTTGTCCGTCATTCCGAGGTCCACTTCTTGAAACACCTCATCGTTGGGGTCGGCGTGCAGGATGAAGAACTCGCGGTTCGGGGCAAAGAGCTTAGCTTTTTCGTTTTTCTCGCGGTCAGGACTGCGCGACGCCAGTACGTACACGTCACCGTTCAGCGCGTAGTCCACATCAGCTAAAGCGACCCGACGCATTTCGTGGTCCACTTGAACCGAGGCGCCCCCCATCGGATTCCCTTCGCGGTCAAAGCGCTTGACTTCGACGCGCAGGTCCTCTTTGCGGTCCTCTCCCGGAAAGCTCACGACCGCAAAACTGGTTGCGTCAAGGTTCCAGCTAATTCGAAAGTCGCCCATGGTCCAACGCTTGGCCGAAATCCGCACGAGTTCAATGAAGTCAGAAAAGTTGCCCTCGGGATCGATCGTGCGCATCAACACGTAGCGCAGGTCGTCGGCCTTGGAATAGGCTTGGTAGAACACGTAAGTGGTCGGACCAAAGGTTACCATGCTGTGGAACCCGACCGGCGCGTCGCGGTAGCGGTCAATGATCTCCTCAATTTGCCAAACTTGCGTCATCGTTTCGCGGTCGTAGCGCGCGTAAAAATTCTTTGGCTTGCGAAGCAACTTGAAGTAGCTGCCGTAGGTCATAAAGTAGGCTGAATCCAGGCTGGTCACGTAGTCCAACTGAATTTCGCGGTCCTTGTAGCTGCGGCTCCACCGCACTTCAAAACTCTGCGGCATCTGGGCCCAAAGGTTGGCGCAGCTGAGCACCACTAGGGTGACGAAAGAGGTCAATCGGTTCATAAGATCAAAAGTACAGCAATTCATATGGCAAGAAATTTGCCGAAATCCGGCAAAGTATCTTTACTCCATGATTGCACGCCTTCTTTTGGCCACTTTGGCCGTGACCTTGGCAACCTCGGCTACCGCCCAAGTCACTGTGAAACGTTACAGCGTCGACGGCACCACCACCACTACCAGCGAAAGTCGAAATACCGAACGAAACCGACAGCGCCAACTCAACCGCTACCCTACTGCGCTGAAATTCAACGTCGCCCCCTTCTTTGCGGGGCATTATCCAATCTCGGTGGAGTACCGCTTGAGCCCCTACGTCACGGCCGAAGCCGGGCTGGGCCTCACCACGCACAACAGCCTAGACGCCTTCATCAACGAGGCCGTGGTATGGGACAACAATGCCTTTTATGCCGCGAAAAGCCGAGTGCGCCCAGGTTCCAGCCAAACGTTCAATTTCAAAGTATTTCCGGGCGGAGACTCCTACGACGACGGATTTTACCTCGGATTCTTCATCCAAAACCGACGCTACAACAAGCTGTTTACAGGAGCAGACCAGAACTTCACTAGCTTCAAGCAGAACTTCGACCAAGGCCTGATGATCGGTACCCAGCTGCGCTCCAGCGAACGCGTCATGGTGGATTTGAGCATGGGACTTTCCAACCGTTACGTCAACTTTCCCATGGTACTCCAAGACTACACGATTGATCCCGTAACCGGCCAGGAGCGCTACGTCGCGCGGCTTGACGAAACGCAGGACGGACGCAGCCAGAACATCGGCTTTTTTGTGGGCATCAAACTCGGCTACCTCCTGGCGGCCGCACGCTAAGGCCCAGCGTCACCAAATTAAAAAGGCCGGCCCGCGAGGGTCGGCCTTTGTTTTTAGTCCGAAATCCGCACTACACAAAAAGCAGCGCGTCGCCGTAGCTCAAGAAGCGGTACCCTTCTTTGACCGCCGTGCGGTAGACGTCCATGGTGAGTTCGTAGCCCGCAAACGCCGCCGTCAGCATGAGCATCGTCGATTGGGGCGCATGAAAATTCGTAATCATGCTGTTGGCCACCGTGAACTCGTGCGGCGGAAAAATGAACTTCGACGTCCACCCGTTGCCCGCCTTGATGCGGTGGTCGGTGATGGTCGAGGACTCCAGCGAGCGAATGACGCTCGTGCCCACGGCGCAAACGCGGCGCTTCTCGGCCTTGGCCTGATTCACGCGCTCGGCGGTTTCAGGGTAAATCCAAAACTGCTCGGACTCCATTTTGTGCTTGCTGAGGTCTTCGACTTCAACTTGGCGGAACGTACCCAAACCCACGTGCATCGTCATTTCGACAGTATCGACACCCTTGATTTCCAGCTTTTTCATCAGGTTTTTGCTGAAGTGCAGCGAGGCCACGGGGGCAGCCACGGCACCCTCTACTTTGGCGAAAATGCTCTGGTAGCGCTCTTCGTCAGAGGCCTCCAGGGGGCGCGTGATGTACTTGGGGAGCGGCGTTTCGCCCATCTCCTTGAGCTTTTGGCGGAATTCTTCGTAGCTGCCGTCGAACAAGAAACGCAGGGTGCGTCCGCGCGACGTCGTGTTGTCGATGACCTCGGCCACTAGGCTGTCGTCGTCCCCAAAATAAAGTTTGTTCCCGATGCGGATTTTGCGTGCGGGATCCACTAAAACGTCCCAGAGGCGGCTTTCGGCGTTGAGCTCGCGGAGCAAAAAGACCTCGATCAAGGCGCCGGTCTTCTCCTTATTTCCCCACATGCGGGCCGGAAAAACCTTGGTGTTGTTGATCACCAGAAGGTCGCGCGGCTCAAAAAAGTTGGCCAGGTCGCGAAAGTAGTGGTGCTCCATGCTTCCCGTTTCTCGGTTGACCACCATCAGGCGAGCGTCGTCACGGAAGTCAACAGGGTGCTGCGCAATCTGCGCCTCGGGCAAATCGTAGCCAAAATGGGAAAGCTTCATTTTCATAGGGGGCAAAGGTACCCTTTTGAACTAGGCCTTGTCAAGTGTGAACCCAAATTGCTCCTTTGGGGTTACCTTAAGACTATGGGAACGGACTTAGAACGCGTACTTCTCGAACGAAGCGCCCAGGACGGGGCGGCATGGGAAGATTGGCTGGCCGAAGACACGGCGCAGCGCTCCAAACTTGAATCGCCCTTTCAGCGCCAAGGGGCCCTTCCACTCTCTGCAATGAACCGGGACCGCATCCTCCACGAGCGGCACCTGCAGTCCCTGTGCGTCGACTACCGGCTGCGCTTTTTGGACGCCAACCACTTCGCGGGCCGCATCCCCTACGAAGCCGTTTCGGCTATGGAGCGCCTGGACGCCGCCGCAGGCGAGCGCTTGAACGGATACAAAATCGTGGCGCCGGCGTCGATGTTCCGCCTGAGCTACCAAGACAAGGACCCCTTGCTCATGTTGGACTTGGGCAACGGCTACTACTACCTCGTGCACAAGTGGGGCGGCGAAGTCAACCCCCTGCGCCGGATGCTGATGTACCCCCTGCGGTCGTTTCCCAGCATGCTGCGCAGCGTCTTGGGATTTTGCGCTCTCGTGGCGGCCCTAGTCCCCGAATCCTGGCTCGGCGAGCATTCCGGATTCGTGCGCATCATTTTCTTCTTTTACCTGCTCTTTGCGACGTCGGCGATGACGGCACTCTACGGATTTTCTCGGGCCAAAAACTTCAGCGAGAACCTCTGGACGTCGCGCTACGACGACTGAATCGCCGCGAGCACCTCTTCGATGGAGTGCATGGAGGTAAACGGCGCCACGCTCGTGCGCCGCAGCGACGTCAGGTAGGCTCCGCAGCCCAAATGCTCGCCAAGGTTGTGCGCCAGCGAACGTATGTAGGTACCCTTGCCGCAGTGCACGGTCAGCTCGCAGTGCTGGTCGTCCAGGGGGCGGAACGCCAGGGCGTCAATGCGCACGCTCCGGGGCTGCAGCTCGGCCACTCGGCCGGTGCGGGCGAGGTCGTAGGCTCGCGCTCCATCGATTTTCACCGCGCTGTATTGGGGCGGAACCTGCATCACCTCCCCGGTGAAGGCCGCCGTGAGTTCGGCGACCGTCGCTTCGCCCAGCGAGGGCAGCGGTTTGCCCGTGGGCACTTCGGGGGTCTCGGCGTCGAAACTGGCCGTGACCGCGCCCCACTTGACCACGGCCACATAGGCCTTGGCGCCGGCCATCACCGATTCGATTTCTTTGGTCTTGCGGCCGACGGCGAGCACGAGCATGCCGGTGGCCAAGGGGTCTAAGGTTCCGGCGTGGCCGATCTTGATGCGGGTTCCGTAGCGTCGTTTGAGGGCGTTGCGCACCTTGGCGACCACGTCGAAGGACGTCCATCCCAGGGGCTTGTCGACGGCGAGCCAAAAACCAGTCCGCGCTTCGTCGAGGGTGTCGGGTACCCTTACGCCAGCGCCGTCCACAAACTCGCGAGGCCGCCTACGGCAAAGCAGTAGTAGGCGAAGTACTTAAGTTTGGCGCGCTTGACCATCTGAATCATGGTGCGGCAGGCCCAGAGTCCGGTAATGAAGGCAGCGACAAAACCGACCATCAGCGGGAGCAGCAGGGTATCTGAGGCCGATTCGGGATTCGCCGCCATGTCGACCACGTCGAGCAGCATTTTGCCCAAAATCACGGGAACGACCATGAGGAACGAAAAGCGCGCGGCTTTTTCGCGGTCAATGCCCAGCAGAACGCTCGCCGAAATGGTTGCTCCGCTGCGTGAAATGCCAGGCAGAATGGCGATAGCTTGGGCGATGCCCACGGCAAAGGCGTCTCCGAGCGAAACTTTTTTGTGGGTCTTCTTGGCTTGGTCGGCCATGAGCA
>SXGQ01318395.1_pt1 | contig 16558 bp, 17 predicted proteins | sample 3178371 | NCBI WGS metagenome assembly SXGQ01 (sample SAMN11356859, study PRJNA531348) | freshwater metagenome | isolation source: freshwater sample F1-20 | place: China: Fuxian Lake, Yuxi | collected 2017-12-25
GCCGCAGTCTGCATCTCGCCGTCACTTTTGCCGTTACCGAATGGACTGCTGTCTGACGACATCGCCCTCGCATGCGTAACAGGCTTTCCATCTGGTGCCCACTCGGCAACGACGAAAGCAGGTGAGGCTGCAACGGCGGTTAAAAACGGCGCAACCGAAATCGACATGGTCATGAATTTGGGTTTTGTTCATGACTCGATGTGGTTAGAACTCGGTGACGAAATCTCGGCCGTGCGCAAAGGTATCGGAAGTTCAGTCAAGTTGAAGGTGATCATCGAGTCGGGCGCCTTGTCAGACGAGCAAATTGTGATGACCTGTCGCGTGGCCGTTGCCAACGGCGCAGATTTTGTCAAAACCTCAACTGGCTTTCACAAATCTGGTGGTGCCACCGTGCGCGCCGTGCAGTTGATGCGCGAGACAGTTGGCGAATCAATTGGCGTCAAAGCAAGTGGCGGCATTCGAACGCGCGAATCGGCCCTCGAAATGATTAAGGCCGGAGCCTCGCGGCTAGGCACGTCTGCAACCCGAACAATTTTGGCGGGTTAGTTAAGAAAACCGCTCATTGGCAACGACTCGCGTTGCAGCCAGTTGTCACTCGGATACTTCGCAGTGCCATCAATTGCGTGAATCGTGTATGCGTGTCGCGGCTTGTCGCTCTTGTTCGGTCCTGATCGATGGGGCAGCGTGCCGTTCAGCAAAATCAATGTGCCGCGAGCGGCTTCAAGTGGCACGAGACCCTCGGTCGGATACGGCGTCGGATCAAAAACCTCGTTATATGTCGACTTGCGATCTTCGGATAGGCGATTGCGAGTCTTGACGGGGATGCGATGCCCGCCGGGTAACGCCCACATGCAACCGTTTTGAGTCGTGGCGTCGTCAATCGCAAACCAAAAACCAATCACCGATTGCGGTTCTGTCCACAAATAAGTGTGATCGACATGGGAAGTAACTTCACCGCCGATGCGGGGCTGCTTGAAGATGTACATCGATTGCAACAGTTGCGCCTGTTTCATTCCGAGAGATTTTGCGACGGCGGCTAAACGGCTCGAATGACTGAACTCTTTGAACACCGGGTCAAGATCGTGCATCGCGTGGCCCAATTTGTTCAAGCACAAATGTGCGTCTTGACGCAGTTCGCCTTGCTCATCAAACGCATCTTTTTCGAAAAAGCAGCGAATCTTGTCGCCGCTCGTCAAGAAATAATCTTCGGATGCGTGTACGGCGGTGCCGTCAGCGGTGAACACGGTCGCTTCTTGCGGTGACGGACAATACTGTTTCGCCAAAGTCATTGCTTGATCACGAAGCTTTAAGCATGCGCCGTCGTCCACAAAATTCGGCAGAACCAGATATCCGTTTTGATCAAAAAATTCGGCTTGTGCCGTTGTCAAACCATCTTGAGTGATCATCGCGATTAATCAGCTTCTGGGTTGACAAACACAGACTCTTCTGGAAACGCAACCGGCAGCATCTCGCTGAGTTTTCGTGGTTCGCCGTTGACTTCGAGCAACATGTTGGCGCCACCGTGCTCCCACAACAATTGTCGACAGCGACCGCACGGAGTCACCGGTTGATCGTTGCCAACCGTGCACAGCGCCACGAGCCTGCCGCCACCCGAGCGCGCCAACTCGCTGATGACTCCGCACTCGGCGCAAAGAGTCATGCCGTACGAAGCATTTTCTACATTGCAACCAGTGATGATGCGACCATCGTCGACGAGTGCGGCCGCGCCGACTCTGAACTTCGAATATGGCGCGTATGCATTTTTTGCTACGGCCAAGGCAGTCGTACGCAACAATGTCCAATCAACTGGTTTGGTCATGGTTTAGCCAACAGTAGTGCCGAAAGCCGAACTAGTTATTGTTGACGCTTGCCAGCACTTGTTTGCCCAAGGCTTTGACCTTGTTGATTGTTGCGATGCGATCAATGGTTAGACACTTCCGATCGCGCACCACGACTTTGCCATCGACGAGGACATGCAGCACATCTGCCCGAGTGACACAAGTTGTGATCGTCGTATGCGGATCAAAATTCGGCGTAAGCGATGGCGAATCTGCGTCAAGCACTATCAGATCGGCGCGCTTGCCGACTTCGAGCGAGCCAATCATGTGGTCGAGTTGCAGCGCGCGCGCCCCATTAATCGTTGCCATACGCACGAGTTCGACACTCGGCAACACGGCAGGATCTTTAGCGTTGGTTTTTTGCATGTATCCCGCGAGGCGAATTGCAATCCAAAGATCAAGGTCGTTGCCCGATGCCGGGCCGTCGGTGCCGAGCGCAATGTTCACACCCGCGCTTTGTAGATCCAAAATTCTGGCAATACCGCTGGCGAGTTTGAAATTCGACGCGGGACAATGCACGATCGTTGCCGAGTTTTGCGCAATCAATTTTATGTCGTCGTCACTTAAATGAATGCCGTGGGCAATAACGCCGCGTCGCAATAAATTTGTGTCATCGAGAACTTGAATTGGCGTGCGACCGCCGTGGCGTTGCGCCACGAGTTGCATCTCACCAATCGTTTCAGAAGCGTGCACGTGAACGCGCGCCTCAAATTTTGCCGCCAAGTCGGCGATCGTGCGCAGTTGTTCTTCGCTCAGCAAATATGTGCTGTGCGGGGCGACCCAACCCGTCGCGCCGATCAAGTCACGCGGTGCCTCAAGCCACTTCGTCGCCCACTTCAGGCGATCGACAAACTTAAGTGGCTCGGGGCCATCTGACTCTAAAAAATTTGGTCCGGTCTGAATTCGCAAAGAACTTGACTTCGCAACAGCAATAGCCGCATCAGGCAGGTAGTACATGTCGAGCGATGTTGTGATGCCGCCCAGAAGAGACTCGAGTGCCGCGAGTTCGGTGCCGGCATGCACTGCGTCATAATTCAGCACGCGCACCTCGGCGGGCATCAGACGCGCAAGAAAATCTTCAAGGCTCATATCGTCACCAAGGCCACGAAACAGCGTCATGGCAAGATGCGTATGACTGTTGATCAAACCTGGCATCACGATCGCGCCACGGGCATCGATCGTCTCGGCTGCGTTGTTAGCAATTGGCGCCGAGGAGATCGCGCGTATCGAACCGTCGCCACCGACGACCAGAGAACCATTTTCAATGACCGAAGCCGACTTGTTGACCGTGACGATTTGCGCATTGTTGATCGCAATTAGGTCTTGTGTGTTGGTCGACATGACTGTCATTTGTTGTTCTCGAGATCGATTTGTTTAAGAACATTGGCGAGCAGACCACCCACGCGCGACGCAGATGCCTTGCCGATCGCCAAGACTTCATCGCCAGAGAGTTTTTTGCCAGTGATGCCCGCAGCAAGATTCGTTGCCAGCGACAATGCGAGAACTTCCATACCCATGTGGCGAGCGGCGATCGTCTCCATCACGGTTGACATGCCAACGAGGTCGGCACCCCAGACTCGGGCGGCGCGAATTTCTGCGGGTGTCTCAAAGTGCGGACCGTGGAATCCCATGTACACACCTTCGTGCAGAGTTGGGTCGACACGCTTGGCGATTGTGCGAAGTCGCTGACTGTATGCATCGGTCAAGTCGACAAAACGGCCATGCAGTGGCGCCGGCGCATCCGCGCCAGTCAAAGGCGAGAAGCCGGTCAAGTTGATGTGGTCGGAAATTAGTGCGGTCGCGCCGACGCCCCAATCTTCGCGCAGACAACCCGCGGCGTTTGTCAACACGAGAGTTTTGCAACCGGCAAATGCCGCCGTGCGAACTGCGTGTACCACCGAGTTGACGCCGTGACCTTCATAAAGATGCGTGCGGCCAGTTAGTAATAGCACTCGGGATTTGCCAACTGCGACACTTTTGAGAGTTCCACCGTGGCCGATTGCCGATGGCTTGATGAAACCAGGAATCTCGGTCACCGAAATTTCGTTGGTCGCCGCGAGTACCGAGGCGGCATGTGCCCAACCCGAACCCAGGACGGCCAAAATATCATGGTCGTCGCCGAATTTTTCGACGAGGACTTCTGCTGCCTGCTTCGCCAAGTCATAGGCATTCGTTGCGCTCGCAGTTCCCATGGAGTCAGGCTACGGCGAGAAGCGAACCTTGGTTTAGGACGAAGCACGCTCCAATTCGTAGAGCACGATCGTGCTTGTTTTCGCTAGCCAGAGTCCGGCACCCACCTGTCGAAAGTATTTTTCCAGTTCGTTGCGATACCACGAACCTGTGCGAGCGTAAATTTCGAGGTCTGTGACATCGCGATTGACATTGTGAAGCAAATCAGTTTTGGTTGGTACTTCGAAAAATAAAATGTGTTTCGTGGCTTTAGCCAAATTCTTGATCGCCGCCTTGGCGGCGTCATCGTTTATGTATTGCAAAACGCTTTGGCAGATTACGAGATCGAATTTCCTTGACGGTGCCCAAATACTGATGTCACGAAGTTCGTGACCGTATTTGCGACAAGCATGTTCGCTGACATCAACTGAATGCACCTTGGTTCGTTTGTGATTCTTGCGATACCAATCAGACCAATAGCCGAGACCTGCACCGATGTCTAGAACTGAACGAACCGGAACATCCCACCATTTGCAAAATTCGTGAACGGCTTTCGCCAAAGTTTCTATCTTGCGTCGTGAGTGCATGGGTGTCGTCGAATAGAAGCGTTTGAAAAACTCGGCGTCAAACTGCGATCTTGGCACCTGTGTTGTGTAGCAGGTCTTTGAGTAGTCTTGCCACACGAGTAAATACTCAAAACAGAGACGAGACAAAATGTCGGTTTATGACACAAAAATCGCCAGGTTATCTGGCCAAAAAGATTTGCTTAGTTCATTGAATGGATCAGTGACGCTCGTGGTCAATGTGGCCTCAAAGTGCGGCTTGACGCCGCAGTACACGGCACTCGAGGCACTGCACGAACAATATTCGGCGCAAGGGTTTGCGGTTTTGGGTGTGCCGTGCAATCAATTCGGTGCGCAAGAACCAGGTTCAGCAAGTGAAATAGAGACTTTTTGCTCGTCGAACTATGGTGTGACGTTTCCGATGTCCGAGAAAATCGAAGTTAACGGGGCTGGGCGTCACGAGTTGTACAACACTTTGACGGTTGTCGCCGACGCCGAAGGACATTCGGGCGACATTCGCTGGAACTTCGAGAAGTTTTTGATCAGCCGCGGCGGCAAAGTTGTGTGTCGATTCAACCCGACGGTCGCGCCAGATGCGCCGGAGGTTGTCAGCGCAATCAAAGAGCAATTGGACAAATAGTTTATGCGCACCGTTAAAGTCGCCGTTTTACAAATGTCGATGTCGACAAAAGTCGACGAGAACATCGCCACCGCCGAGAGACTTGTGCGTAGCGCCGCAAAACAAGGTGCACAAATTATTCTGATCCCCGAACTCTTTGAGGGTCACTATTTTTGCAAAGATCAAACGACTGACGACTTGAATCGGGCGATTGAAATGTCGTCGCACCCGACGGTTGCACATTTCGCCAAAGTTGCGAAGGAATTGAGTGTTGTTTTACCGATCAGCGTTTATGAGCGTGCCAACAACTCGTTGTTTAATTCAGTGGCGATAGTTGACGCCGATGGCAAGGTGCTTGGCACATATCGCAAAAGCCATATTCCGGATGGGCCTGGTTACAACGAGAAGTTTTATTTCAGTCCGGGCGATACCGGTTTCAAAGTTTGGCAAACGAAATATGCCAAGATCGGCGTCGGTATTTGTTGGGACCAATGGTTTCCTGAAGCGGCTCGCGTGATGACGCTGCGTGGTGCGGAGATTTTGCTTTACCCGACTGCGATTGGCAGCGAACCGTCAAATGCTGAACTTGATTCATCTGGTCATTGGCAACGCGCGATGCAAGGTCACGCCGCCAGCAACTTGACGCCGGTGATGGCTGCAAATCGTACGGGTCGCGAAGTTGGTCGAGCGACTGAAATTACTTTTTACGGATGTTCGTTCATCTGTGATGCAACCGGCGCGAAAGTTGCCGAGGCCGATCGCACCGAAGAAACGGTATTGCTCGCAAGTTTCGATCTCGAAGCACAAAAACTTGCGCGAACTTTTTGGGGTTTGTTCCGTGATCGTCGACCCGAGTTGTATCAACCACTGATGAGTCTTGACGGGCTCGATCAGTGAGTATGCCGGCCGAGTTTTCTCGGCACGAGCGAACTGTAATCTGCTGGCCGGCGCGTTCAGAAATTTATGGCGCACGTCTCGCCGAGGCGCAAACCGCGCATGCGGCGCTCGCCAACACGATTTCGGGATATGAACCCGTCACGGTTATCGCCAACCCGAGCGATGTCTCGAGCGCGCGTCGGGCGTGTGCCGAAAATGTCGAAGTTGTTGCCCTTGAAATAGACGACGCTTGGTTTCGCGATTCGGGGCCCAACTATGTGATTGAAAACGGCGAACTGATCGCAACCTGTTGGCAGTTCAACGGTTGGGGCGAAAAGTACGTGCCGTTTGATAAAGACGCGACGATCGCCCCGCGTTGGGCAAAACATGCTGGTCACAAAACGCGAGTGATTGATATGGTTCTTGAGGGTGGCTCGATAAGTGTTGATGGTGCTGGCACGCTGATCACCACCGAACAGTGTTTGCTCAACCCAAATCGCAATCCGAAACTTTCGCGCGAGCAAATCGCGAATCGTTTGTGCAGCGAACTGGGTCAGCAGCAAGTCGTATGGCTGCCGTTTGGTTTGGCTCTCGACGATGACACCGATGGCCATGTTGACAATGTGGCTGCGTTCATCGGTCCAAAGACCGTGATTATGCAGGGTTGCGACGACAAGAACGAAGAAGACTTCATGCGTTGTGCAACAAACATTGCAGTGGCAAAAGATGCTGGGTTAACCGTGCACGAGATACCGATCTTGCCGTTTGTCGTCACTGATTCAATTCGTGCGGCAGTGCCGTACATGAATTTTTATATTTGCAACGATGCAGTCATTGTGCCTGTTTGTGGCCATGATGCCGATAACGAAATGTTGGCGCTACTCGGCGAATTTCTTCCGAGTCACGACGTTGTTGGTCTTGAGATCGGCGAGATTCTTGCGCGCGGCGGCGGCGGCATCCATTGCATCACCCAGCAGGTGCCCGCCGTTTAATCGTTAGACGGGGGCGTCCATGTTGCGTAGGGGCAATACTTGCGCGGGTAGATTGGCCCATAAATCGCTGAGTAACTCGTCGCGCAACGTGTGCACTGATTTGTCGTTCCAGCGGTTGACATGTTGCAACGGATCACTGACCAAGTCGTAAAGTTCACCCTCGCCAAATTTGTTCATCGTGCCATCAAGTGCTGCGGTGCATACCCAATTGTCGCGACAAATCGTGCGCAGATGGACGATCTTGCCAAAAAGCACGCTGTCCCATTCTGTGAGCACGCGCTCGTGACCAAGAACTTGCGCATCACGATCATCCACGGGCAAACAAGGTGCTTCGGTATATTTCGGTCGATCGATGCCAGCAATGTGGGCAAAGGTCGCGGCCAACGAAACCAAACCGACAGGTGCGCTAACTCGCGCTGGCGTCGTCTTGGTGCTCGGTGCCGGTCGCCAAATAAGCGGCAACCGCATCAACGAATCGACATGATACGGGCCCTTGAATAGCAAGCCGAAGTCGCCTTGAAACTCGCCGTGGTCGGTTGTATATATGACATCGAGATCGCTCGACCAACCACGCGCATTGATCGCCTTGAGCACATCACCAATCGCATCGTCGATTAGTTCGTTTTCGACGTGCGTGAACGCGTTTACTTCGCGCACTTGATCAACCGTCAAGCCTGCCGGCACCCATCGTGCGGGAGCTTCGTAGTTCGAAACGAAAGTCCCGTCATACCAACCGCGCCAGTGACGCAACTTGTCATCGATAATTTTTTCGCGTTTTGATTTATCTTCGACATAGCCAACTGGCAGGTCGAGTTCGCGCCACGGCACGCGGTGCAACTCAGACGCGGGCGGGTCCCACGGGTGGTGCGGATCGGGAAAACTCATCCAACAAAACCAATCTCTCTCTGCTGGCAAAGTGTTTAACCAGTTGATTGTTTGCTGTGCAACCCAGTGAGTGTGATACCAATCGGTTGGTATCGGGTTCACTTTCAACTGTGGCGCGTTCGTGTCGCCGCCACCTTGCGCGTTGACCTGCAATTCATTATCGAGCACGCGATAAAAGCCGGCAGCCGCCTCAGGATGGTTATCGCGCACCCATTGTGAATAATGCAATTGCCCGACCGCACCATGAGTTGATAACTCCATATGGTCGAAACCTCGGTGCGGGTCGGCAGGGTTGACGATCGTCTTGCGTTGATTGCCCATTCGATTTTCTGTGAATCTTAAAAATGGATCAAGAAGCGGTTCGAAATGGGCTTTACCGATCAGCGCCGTCGTATAACCAGCATGCCGCAGATCGCTGGCGATGCTTGGCGCATCTTCGGGCAGTGGCACGCCGTTCATCCATACGCCGTGCGTGCTGACATGTTGACCGGTGATCATCGTGCTGCGCGACGGCATGCATACGACATTTTGTGGGTGCGCGCGGTCAAATGTGATGCCCGCTCGACTGAGAGCATCGATGTTTGGCGTGCGCGCAATCGTGCCACCGTTGCAACCCAGCGCGTCGTAACGCTGCTGATCGGTGGTAATGAACAAAATTTTTCGGCCCATAATTATTTACCGTTGAACATTTGCTTGACTCTTTCTAAACCGAGGCTTGCAGCACCAGCGATTGGAAGCGCCAAAACTTCAGGGTCCATGTCGGTTGAATACATCACCAAACATCGATTGTCGCCATCAGGTATGACGTCAACAGTGCCAAGATGAAATTTGATCAGCGAATTATTGACGATCTTGTATTGGAACCTGCGCAAGACATGGTCGAGAGTGACGATGTCTTCTTCAAATACGATGCCGCCAGCCAAAGTTATCCATCGCTTGTTGCCCTCGACGCGACACTCGTTAATCGGGAACCATTCGTGCAGTCGCTCGGGGGCACCCACGAACGACCAAACTTTGTCGGCATTACATTCGACGAAAGCGTGACGACGAACGGTGCCCATTGGGTAATAACGCTACTGAAGTGGTTGTGCGCGGGGCGAAGTTCTAGAAATGCGAACGCACTGCCCAGAGGTCGGGAAATACTGGCTTAAACAAAGTTGAAGACAAATATGCGGCGCCACTTGAACCACCGGTGCCGTGCTTCATGCCGATCGTGCGCTCAACCATTTTTACGTGGCGATAGCGCCACTCTTGCAAGCCCTCATCGATGTCGATCAGTCGTTCGAGCAACATCGCCGCCTCTGGGTCGTTGCGATATGCGTTCGCCAACGACTCTTGCACGAGTTCATTAGCCTGATAACTCTGACCCGTGTCGCGCCGCATTACATCTTGTGGCATTTTGTGGTTGTGCTTCGTCAAATATGCCAGCACCGAGTCAAAAATTGCAGGTCGATTCATCGCACTCAGTACACGGCGATGTGATTCGCTGTTCGGTTCGAGGTGGTCGACCATCGATGCATCGCGTCTGCCGAGCACCGCTTCGAGTTCACGAAACTGAACCGACTGAAAACCGCTCGCCGCCTCAAGTCGGTCGCGAAATGAATTGAATTGCAACGGTGTCATTGTTTCTAAAATATCGACTTGACTGACCAACACCTTGAAAATTGTGCGCACCCGACCCAACACCGACAGTGAACCATAGGTATCGCCGAGTTCGAGCGTTTGTTGGGCGCGAGACAGTTCGTGCAATACGCACTTGAACCACAACTCATACGTCTGATGCACGATGATGAACAGCATCTCGTCGTGCTCCGGACCCGCCGAACGCGGACTTTGCAGTTGCAGTAGTTCTTCAACCTTGAGATATGACGAATATGTGACGGCTGGGTCAAATTTGTTCATGTTTTCGTCAGACTTCATATACCGTGAGCGTATGCCAAACGACTTGACTTCGCGAAGTTACGCCGAAGAGCTTGACGCTAAAGACCCGTTGTCGGCGTTTCGCGACGAATTTGTAATCGCCGACCCCACACTTTGTTATCTTGACGGCAATTCACTTGGGCGTATGCCAAAGGCAACGGCCAAAGTTGTCGAAAGTTATTTGCAGCAAGAGTGGGCGACAAAACTTGTCGCTGGTTGGTCAGAGTGGATTGACGAAGGGCAAACAGTCGGTGATCTCGTGGCACGCACAACTTTTGGTGCTTCGGCTGGTCAAACACTTTGTGTCGACACTACGAGTGTCAATTTCTATCAACTCTGCAGTGCAGCAGTAGATGCCAGGCCAAATCGCAAGACAATAATCAGCGACACAGCGAACTTTCCAACTGATCGATATGTTTTGGAAGGCATTTGCAAGCAACGCGGTTTAAAACTCGTGCTGATCGACGACGATTCAGGTGAAGAGTTTGTTTCACCAGAAACGCTCAGTGCCGTGCTCAACGACGATGTGGCACTCGTAACTTTGTCGGTGATTCAATATCGATCGGGTGTGTTGCATGACATTGCCAAACTCACCCAACTAGCCCGTGATGCCGGCGCGCTTTTTGTTTGGGATGCAAGCCACGCAGTGGGAGTCGTGCCGATGCAGTTTGAGCGCGACAAAGTTGATCTTGCGGTTGGTTGCACCTATAAATATTGCAACTCGGGTCCTGGCTCGCCGGCATGGCTGTATGTCAGCAGGTCGATACAAGCCGAGTTGCCAGTGCCAATTCAAGGGTGGTTCGCCCAGCGTGACCAGTTCGGGATGGGTCAGGGTTTTGATCGAACAGACGGCATGCGCGGGTTTCAAATCGCGAGCCCGAGCATCATCGGTTTGCGTTGTGTCGAAACTGCAGTTTCGATGATTGAGCGAGCAGGTTTGCCGGCCATTGCCAAGAAAGCAGCGATCGGCACAGATTTTATGATCGCCTTGCATGATGCTTGGCTGGCGCCACTTGGTTTTTCTGTTGCTACACCGCGTGATGCAAAGCGACGTGGTGGGCATATTTCTGTGCGTCACGAGCACGCCCACAAAATTTCTGAGGCGATGCGAATTTTCGCCAACGTAATTGGCGATTATCGTCAACCAGATTGCATCAGGTTGGCGATTTCACCGTTAGCAACTAGCTATGTCGAAGTGTTCGACGGCTTCGCGGCAATTCGTGACCTAGTGGCGAAGAAAAAATATCTTGAAGTCACGGGGTTCGCCTCACGCGTTACTTGATTTATCCAATGGCGTGCTCGTAATCCAACGAATAGCACTGGTCATCAAGTAGCCAAGCGGTCGAAAAAACATTTGTTCGATGATCGGCAGATAGCCAACGCGCAAAGGGATTCGCGTCCATGCCGGCAAAGTCGAGACAGTTGCAACCATTAATAGCCAATAGGCAATTTTCGCCGCACCAGGCAGGGGCGGTTTGAACAGAAGATATTTTGTCGCATCTCGCGACTCACGGGTGCTCTTCAATTCTGGGCGGTATGAGTTGATCATTTCACGCATCTCTGCTTCGGTTTCTGGTGGATCAATCACGCCGACCGCCCTTGCGACAAACGCCGCGTCTTTGACATAGCCGTCACGGCCTTCTTGATCAAGTGGGGCCTTGCTGAATTTTTGATAGGTGTACAGAAAAGAATCGATTTCGGCGATATGCACCCATTTCAAAAGATGCGGATCAGTCGCCGAATAGGTTCGGCCATCACTGGCTACGCCATTTACTTTGAGGTGCACGGCTTTGACCCGTTCAACGATGCGATGTGCCTCGTCGGCTGTACCAAAACTTGTTGCAGCCAAAAAGTCGGCTGTGCGTTGTAATCGACCCCACGGGTCTTTTCTGTAATCCGAATAATTTGCAACACCCGCCATTGCCAGAGGATGCAGCGATTGCAACAACAACGCACGCAACCCGCCGATGAACATTGACGCGTCACCATGTACGAGTCGAATCGGTCTGTCTTCGGCGAACCATCGCTCGCCGGGTGAGTTCATTATTTCGTGCTCGCGTTGATTCGCATTTGGACCGACGACGCGCGCGCGCAATTCGGTCGCGATTTTTTCACGAATTTGTTCGACTGAAATTATTTTTCTAGGAATCTGCATAAGGGACTGTTATATGGTGTCATCTCAAGTGGACATTTGTCTGTACAAACGACAACTACGATAGATGACATGAGTCATGCCGAGTCAGACGACTTGACCCCACATGAGAAAATGCCGAGGTGGGTGCCTCGAGCGATTCTGCTGTTTTGGGCGGGTTTCCTAGCCACATTGGTGGCACGAGAATTATTCCATCAACTGTCCAACTTTTTGATTCTGTTGTTGATCTCGCTGTTTTTTGCCCTGGCGATTGAGCCCGCCGTAAATCGCCTTGCGGCGCGCGGTTGGTCTCGTGGTTCTGCGACCGCTTTGATATTGCTCAGTGTTTTTGTCGCAGTTGTGTCGTTTGGTGCGGCGATCGGCACTTTGGTCGCGACCCAAGCCCAAGATCTTTTTGACAACCGCGAACGATATGTGACAGACACGGTCGAATTTCTCAACGACACGTTTGGCACTTCAATTGATTCGCAAAGTTGGATTGATTCAGTCAGCGATCCAAATGGGTCGGTACAAAACTTTTTTGAAAATCAGCAAGACCGGGTTGTGGATCTTTCGCTCGGTGCATTAAGCGGGTTGTTGCAGGTTCTCTCAATTACGCTGATCGCTTTTTATCTGATTGCAGATGGACCAAGGTTGCGTCGGGCAATTTGTGGTCGACTTAGCGCCGACAAACAGAAGACAGTTCTCGCAGTCTGGAATTTAGCCGTGCAGAAAACAGGCGGATACATTTACTCGCGGGCGCTGCTCGCGGTTGTGTCGGCATTTTTTCACTGGATCGTGTTTCAATCCATCGGCACACCCGCGCCTGTTGCGCTCGCAGTTTGGGTCGGTTTGATTTCACAATTCTTACCCGTGGTTGGCACATATCTTGCGGGCGTACTGCCCGTGCTTTTGGCATTCCTGGATTCGCCGGTTAAGGCTCTGATCGTGATCATATTTATCGCCGTTTATCAGCAACTTGAGAACTTTTTATTGGCACCAAAAATTACGGCGCAAACTCTCGAACTGCATGCCGCCGTAGCGTTCGGCGCGGCAATCGCAGGCGGGGCAATACTCGGCCCGACCGGCGCAGTTTTGGCGTTGCCATTTGCGGCGATGGTGCAAGGCATCGTCGGCAACTGGGGTCGCCGGTTCGAAATTATTGACGATCCACTCGTTAGCGCCCCATCAGCGAAGAAATCGGGCAAGAGAAAGTTTTTAAAGAAATAAAGTGGAGAAATTAAATGAGGTTTGCTTGGCGACGCTTGTTGCTTTGAGTTCGTTCGGCATTGGCGCGCAGGCGCAAGGTGCCTCGAACGATTCAACAACGACAACAATGTCTAGTCCTACAACTATCGCTGACACGACAAGTTCGAGCTCATCCACAACTTCGACGGTTGTTCTGGCGCCGACAGCCGCACAAACGGCGCTGCAATATCCGGCACGAGCATTGCGATTTCCGCCGTATACGCGCTTGAACCCACCACAGTTGCCGAACAAATCTGGCACTGGTCGTCGTGTGATTTATAAAAACAGTTTGCAGTGGGTGTGGGTCGTCGACGCACAAAACAATGTTGTACGGGTGATGCCGGTTTCGGGTCGGCGTGGCGTGCCGGAAATTGGGGAATATAAAGTCAACAGTCAGTCGTTGCGTTCTTATAGTCTCGACTTTGAGGGTATTTGGTTTAACAACATGACCCGTTTTGCGGTAGGACCTGCAGGTGGCAACATTGGTTTTCATGCGATACCGACAAAAAATGACAAAGTGTTGCAAACCGAAGATCAACTTGGTTCTTTTCAAGGTAGCGGTTGCATCCGAATGAGCCCCAAAGATGCAAAATTTATTTTTAATTTTGCCAAACCTGGCACGAAAGTAGTCGTGCTGCCGTAATTTTTGAAGGTTAAAACCTGGCGAGTTCGGTTTTCAACAGGTCGAGACCCAGGTTGCCGAGGTCGAGCGCATAAGCATGCCAGGCGCGCGAATCAAATTTTGCACCATATTTGCGTTTTGCATCGGCACGCAGGGACAGCCAAACTCGCTCACCAAGCTTGTATGAAATCGCCTGTGCCGGCCAACCAAGATAGCGATTGATTTCCGATTTATTGAAGGCATCGTCGCTCGATGATCGCGCCGAAAGAAATTCAAGCGCCAATTCTGGTGTCCAAGCCTCGCCGCTGTGCCATTTTGATTCTTTCGGAATCTTGTATTCGCAGTGCATGCCGATGTCGACGACGATTCGCGCGGCACGAAACGCTTGTGCGTATAAATAGCCGAGCCGGTATTCGGGTTTGCCGAGAAAGCCCAATTCATCCATAAGGCGTTCTGCGTAAAGTGCCCAACCTTCGCCGTGACCGCTGACGAATTCGTTGCGTTGAAAACGAGAGAGTCTTTCTGAATTGACCGTGGCCATGCCAATTTGCAGGTGATGACCCGGCACGCCCTCGTGGTATGCGGTCGTCGGTTCGCTCCATAACGGAAACCGTGTTCGACCATTTGCGGGGTACCAAGTTCGACCAGGTCGTGAAAGATCTTCGCTCGGTGATGTGTAATACATGGCGGCCGCGCCACCTGGTGGCGAGATCATCGCTTCGACTCGGTGAATTTCTTTGGGAATATCGAAGTGATTTTCACGAATCAAAAATGCCATTGCGTCGTCCATCAGTTGTTGCAACCAGCCGCGCAGGTTTTCTTCACCTTCGATGCTGTGCTTTGCGTCTGTGTCTAAAAAGTTTCGAACTTCATCAAGCGACATATTCGGGTTTATCTCTTTTGCAGTTTTCGTTAGTTCGGTGTCGAGTCGCATAACTTCGGCAAAGCCCCATTCGTATGCCTCGCGTGCATCAATGTTCATGCCCATGAATCGCCGGCGGGCAAGTGCGTGTCGTTCTTCACCAACACCGTTGCGCGGGTCGGCGACCGGCGCATATTTTTGACGCAAAAATTTTGCCGTTTCGGTCATCGACTTCGATGCTTCAATCGCGGCTTTATGCAATTGTTCATTCGGTGCACCAGCAACAGACCTGGCGCTTTCGGCGAACCGTGTGAAAAACCCTGGTGCCGACGGTGTACCCGCCCAAGTTTCAAGTTGTTCGGCGACAACAAGTGCCTGTCGTCGAGGTGCAACGACGTCGCACGACATGCCGAGGTCCCAACTTTCACGCATGCCAGCAAAAGCACTCGGCACGGCTGCCATGCGCTCGGCGATTGTCTTCCAGTTTTCTGCGGTCGCTGTAGGCATCAAATCGAAGATGCCGCGTGCCGAATCTACATCGCCGGCGATAACGCGAATCGAGCGCAGATGTTCGTTGGCGTCAAATTCGAGCGTCGACATCTCAAGTGAATTTCGCAATACACCTGCAGCAAGTCGGTCGCGATCAGCCGTCGTGTCGAGCGTGTTGAGTACGTTCAGTGTCGAGCGCGTGACTTCGTGGCGTCGTTCGTGACCGCGTGGGCTGAAGTCGGTCATCTCGTGATCGTGACCAGCAATGCCGAGTGCGGTCGCAAAGCCTGGGTCAGCTGCAGCGAGTTGTTCGATGTATTGATCTGAAAGTTGGTAGACGGGCGAAAGTTGTTGTGGGGTTTGCGGTGGAGCCATGGCTTTACCCTAGGCAGTTTTCATGTAATGCTCAAAGTGTGTCGAATCGGAAACTTGCATTAGTTACGGGTGCTTCTTCGGGTATTGGTCGAGAGTTTGCCTTTTCACTAGCAAAAAGGGGATACGACATCGTCGCAGTTGCACGCCGCCGCGAACTTCTTGAATCCTTGGCCAGCGAACTTCAATCGTTTGGCGCGCAGACTCGTGTTGTTGTCGCTGACCTAAGTACAAGTGCTGGTGTGCAAAGCGTCACTGTCGCCGCGAGTGAGGCCGAATTTTTGGTGCTCAACGCGGGCATCACTCGTGCCGCACAAGTCGGCGACACAACAAGTGACGAGATTTTAAAACTCAACACACTTTTGGCGACAGGCGTTATCGAAATTTGCGAAGCGGTTGTGCCACAAATGATGCGTCGCAAAACTGGCGATGTTGTCATCGTCTCGAGCATCGCTGCGTTCACACCAATGCCAAAATCTGCACTTTATGCAGCGGCCAAAACTTATGTCAAGTCTTATGGTCAAAGTTTGAGTTTTGAAGTTCGTGATTCGGGTGTGCGAGTTTGCGTTGTTTGCCCAGGGTATGTGCGAACCGAGTTGCATCAGCAGGCAGGCCTGACGCATTTGCGCGGGCGAGTGCCGGCATGGTTATGGATTAACCCAGATGATGTCGTAAGTGCCGCGCTGACGGGTTTGCGAAAAAACAAAAGTGTGGTCGTACCGGGTGTCGTTTATCGTTTGGCGAGGCCGTTTCTTGGCTCGAGAACTGCGCAAAGAATTTGGCGACGCACAACTAGCCGAAAATAGATTTCGACTAGTTAGTTGATTTGTCGCGTAAATGGCGACCAATATAGGCGACGACAATTTCGTTCGTTTTTGTATCGTGATAGAAGTGGATTCGGGCATCACCACAACGAATGTGCGGCTTGGCGATGACATTTTCACCCTTCCATTCGATTGCGTAATCTTGCGC
>SXGQ01125043.1_pt1 | contig 16556 bp, 15 predicted proteins | sample 3178371 | NCBI WGS metagenome assembly SXGQ01 (sample SAMN11356859, study PRJNA531348) | freshwater metagenome | isolation source: freshwater sample F1-20 | place: China: Fuxian Lake, Yuxi | collected 2017-12-25
CACGCTGCGCAATCACGGTCTGCAGACGCTGTCGCCGCACTGCCCTCTGCGGAGTCGCACACAGGCCCGGCCCTTCGTCACGGTTCCCTATATGGGCCGTGGCAAGGGCGATGTGAATGCGGAATCCCGTCTGTTCATGCCCGAGTTTGTACGCCAGTCGAAGGAGTGCGGAACTAGTTCGGATTCCGGTTATGAGAATCAATTCACGCCGCTGATTCCTCACATGGCACGAAATGTACAGAACCCTCAGAATCTGATTCAAGAGGTTGCCGCACCAGGCTGGATCAATGGAGGTATTCCGAGTCGCCAATGGGTGCGTGATTTGAACTGCTAAGGCCCCTGCTTAATATTCTTACCAGAGTATCCGCAATACTCTGTTAAGGAAATGATCCCATAATATTCATACAGATTAGGACATGTTCAGCCTAGGATCGAATCAGACCTCCGTAAAACCCATGGCTATTTATCAGGATCCCGACGTGATTGCCGGCGGATACACGGTGATTCCGACCAAATTCTATCATCCGAATGCGAGTCGTAATGCGCTCGGCCTCGTGGGCGGCAACGAAGTCAGTTTGCCCAGCGGCAATCTGGTCGACGTAGAGTCGGAACTCCGTGGAATTACTCGGGATCTCTCGAGGGCTCCGGCGAAAAAGTACCAGCCGTCGTGTCTTCTTGGTGAGAAGAACCCCGAATCGTCGCATGGCCTGGCCTCCATAAATGGATCCTGTGCCCCGTGGCCGAAATCATTTACCTTCCGAGAGAGGGGATCCGGCAATGCTGTGTCCGTAAGCATGGCTCCCAATCATCTTCCGACCTCGCAGAATGTGACATTCCCCGGTGTACCGGCACCCAAGCCGCTCGAGATGGATGTGTATGGATCACCTTGGAGATTTTAGACGCCAACAAATTCAAAGCGGACCTTAGAGGAACATGGATCGGTCTATGACACGCTATCGCCACGATATCAACAAGATGACCGAAAACAACGAGATATCCACGGGCCCCGGACGCTGGGCTCTCGGTGTTCCGAATGCATATGGAAATGCCGTATTTGTTCCCGAACCGACGATTCGGATGCAAAAATGGGGAGCCGCGCACGATATGTCATCTACCAAGACCGACGTAGAAAGTGATCTGCGAAATCTCGCCCGGCCGACGACCAAGGTCGTATGTGGACAATTCAGCCCGACGGAAGAGAGAATTCGGACTCTGACACCCATGCCCGAGGCATCCTTCCCCGAAACCCACGCTCGCCTCGTGGATCCGCCCTGTACTCTGAGATCAACGGGCTGGAATCGCTGGTCCTGGCTGTATCAGAATCCGCAGGAAAACGTGGCGATTCCATTTGAACATGCTATTGATACCCGTCACGCCAACAAAGACAGCGAGGTCCGTGATATTCTGGCCTACAAATCTGCCAAGCCGATGCCCTTTCCTGCCGGAGTTCCCGTGCCTCGCCAACCCGTAAAGGGCGCGCCGCAGGATTTCAATGATATAATCCCCGGATCCTCGCAATCGCCTGCGTGGTTTGGTCGGGCCTAGGTAACCGATGTAAAGGACCATAGCACTTACGACTGTAATCGCAAGTGCTTAACGGAGTTCCGGTGGAAATATTGTACCCCTATAGAGTAATGGAGGTGTTAGCAATCGCTGCACTGCTGGGTGTCGGATACACTCTAACGAAGCACAAAGGAGTAGAGACATATGCAGACTATATCGACGAAAACAAGGATCAAGATGATCTCCAATATGGAGGTCTTCCTCCGCCGCTCTATCCCACCGATAAGACTCGGCCCGGCGCCTTGACGGATCCCGGTAAGCCGAGACAGCCTCTTCCTTCCGCCGGCGGCGAGCTCGATCAATTTTATCGCTTGCCTTCTGGCTCATCTCTCTCGGCCAATCCCGCACAGGAACCGCCGCTATTTCAGAGTCCCACGATAGTGCCTCAGGCACCTCCCAAAACCGTTACAACCCAGGTCCGATTCAATCAAGACCAAACCGAAAAGATGCCCGACTATATGGCCGGAAAGACTGTGATCTCCGCTCTCACCGGTCTGCCCATGAATTCCTCGGAATTCACACACAACAACATGGTGCCCTTCTACAAGGGTTCCGTTACGCAGAATGTCAGCAACGTGGCGAATCGCAATATTCTGGATGATCACGTCGGCGCGGGATCTACCCAGGTAAGTAAGCGGGAACAGGCACCGCTATTCGATCCTCACCGTGAACCCACCGGCAACGTATACGGCCTAGAGAGTACGACGGATTTCCGTCAGGATCGTATGGTCGCCTCCACATCTCGGGCCTTTGAGAAGCCCGTCGAATCCGTGAAGGTCGCCCCCGGTCTCAACAGTGGCTATTCCTCCTTCGGCGAGGGCGGATTTCATCAGTTCGAAACGGGAGATATTATGAGGCAACGCAAGTCCGTGGATGAGCTGCGCACTCTGTCGAATCCCAAGGTCACATATGAGACTCCGATCATTCCCGGCAAACTGTTTATTACGCAGCGCGGCGACATTGGCGAAACCCGCAAGTATCATCCCGACACGTTTTTCATCAATCAGAATGGCGAGCGCAACTTCGTAACGGTGAGTGAGAATAGTAAGCCCACGGAGCGCGCCGCCCAAGTTATCAAGCACCAGGCACGTGAGGATACGTCGACGCAAAATATTGGTCCGGCTGGTGCCGCCGATTTCTCGGCGACCTACAATGTGCCGTCGGTCCGTGCGCCCATGGTACACCAACAGGATGGCTACGGCTTCCGCAATGCTGATGCCGCCACGTATGGCGTGACGAACACGGATGCCGAGAATAACGATTATGGGCGCCGCGGCGTAAATTTCTACACGAATCAGCGCAATGTCACGACGGAGCGTGGCCAGGGTCTGAATCTGAAGCCGGCGGGTGTGCCGGGTGCGCTCACCGTCTATGATCCGTCGGACATTGCCCGTACTACGATTCGTGAAACGACGGCGATGAACGATTACTCCGGTATCGCTGGTCCGTCGGGCGGAGCGCAGAAACTCACGGTATACGATCCCACGGATATTACTCGTGTAACTCTGCGTAACACGAATGCGGAGCCGGATCGTGCCATGAACGTATCTCGGGCGGGAATGCCTGGACAGCCCGTGCTTCCGTTTGTTGACGGAATGAAGAACACGGCCAAGGCGGAGATTTCGGCCCATTCGGCATACACGGGCCCCGGTGGTCGTGGTGCCGTGAACTTTGAGCAATCGTACAATGCGGCGTACGATATGCGTACGAATCCGACGAAGGAGGTAATTGCCAAGGGTCGCCGGCCGGTGGCGGGCAACGGCGCTCTACCTCTCTTTAACGGCGAAGACTACATGAATGTAACATATCGCCGCCCGGACACCGACTCGCTGAATGATCGTGGTTCGGCAAAGAATCGGGTTATTGGACCGACGCTCGGTACGGAAGCGATTGGCATGCAGCGGCCGAAGAACACGCTGTCTCTGGATATTTCTCGGGATCGCAATCTCGATGTAATTCTTCAGAGTCTGGATGACAATCCGTATGCGGTGAATATAGGGTCAGCGGCAAATTGCGGGGCTCTGGTGCGGTAAGCATCTAAGGTCTAATTCCCAAAGGGAATTAGACAAAATGGATACAAAAGAATACGATCCGCATAGCCCACGATCCTTAGAGGACATGGCCGGTGCGGCAGAATGGGCTCCGCTATCCGCTCTTATAAAAGGAGCATCGCCGCCCCACATAATTATTTCCGGTGGAGCCGGCATAGGTAAAAGTCTCGCCACCCGACTTATCCTGGGTTCATCGGTCGCACTGTGGCTTCGGTGTTCTCAAGATCCCACGCTGAAGATTGACAATCGGGACAAGATCAAGGCAACTGCAAGACGACGTGTTCAGGACGGCACCATTCACTGGATTGTTCTAGAACACGCCGACCTCCTTCATTCGGATGCGCAGGCATTTCTCCGCCGTATTATTGAAACGAGTACGGGAGCATCTCGGTTTATTCTGGAAACTCGGAATTTATCGGCGATTTCGGAGCCGCTCATGTCCAGAGCAACGTTGTTCAATGCACCGATTCTGCAGCCGTATGAGATTCGATCCGAGATTATTCGCCGAAATCCGGCGGTCAGCCTCGACGTTGCAGATCGACTGGCCGTCCAAGCAGAAGGTAATATCCGCTGGGCTACTCTACAGGGTCTCGGTGGTGGCGACGGATTCCTGGCCGCAGATCTTCACGTGGACCAGATCCAGAGTGAGACGAAATGGGCCCGTGTTTTACGAGTCATGGAAGCTCTGCAGACAACGGGTAGTTATCCGAAGGCCGCGCTCGGTGGTACAGGATGGGAGCGCCCCGGTGGTGTTTGTCCGTGGGCCGTGGCTGCCAAGGCTCTAATAAAATAAGAAATAAGTATAGAATGGACACTGCTACCGTAAATGATATGGAACACTTTTTGAACCTTAGTATTGCAGAGCTGAGAGAGTTGGTAAATGAAGGTGCCCCTCAAAATCAAGAGGGGCTACCCGATTATTACTTGAGTTTTGCCGGTGTATTTAAACGTATAAAAGAAGTTGCAGAGACACAGGAAGGCAGATTTAGAGGATATGCAAATGATTATGGTGGTATGGAAGGAGGTCGCCGTAAAACCAGGAGAAAATCGAGGGCGAGGTCTAGAAAGTAATGGAGTTGCGTTAAAGCGTACGAACAATTCTACGGCTCCATGTCAGTAATGGAGAACGTCGCAACATATTCCGAGGCGCGCTCCGAGTACACGAAACAGTTGGCCAGTCTGATTGTCCCGGCACTGTTCGTATGGTTTCAGAAAATGTGGTCTCGGAATTCCGGCGACAAACAGCGATGCCTGTCGCTATTCCAGGGCGAGTGCGAGGAGATAGGGCGCTGGAATCAGGATAGAATCCAGGATGAGGTCCGGGCTCTCATCGAACGCTCCGGCTGCGACTATATGGAGGAGTTGATGACGGCAGTCTTTGTTGCGCACACCAAGGTGCTGACCGCCATCCGTCTATCAACAAAGCAGAAGAAGCTGTCTATTACTGTACCGAAGCTCGACCATTTCCTCCACCGGATTTTCAAGGAATCCGCCAGATGTTTTTGGAAGACGCCGTTTTTGTTCATGGATGCGGGGAATGTAGTGGAGCGTCAGAAGAATATGTTACAGGCCGAGCAGCTTCTTACGGAGGCAATTTCTACGGCGGTGCGGGGCCTTCTCCCGGTAAAACAGATCCTGAAGGATTATCTGGAGGACGATGATGAGGCGGAGGCCACAGTCACTGAGACAAAGGTCGCAGAGCCCAAGTCGGAAGTAGTTGAGGCAGAGCCCAAAGAAGAGGAAAAGGCAGAACCCAAGGCAGAAGCCAAAGAAGAAGCCAAAGAAGAAGCCAAGGAAGAATCCAATGAGAAGGCCATAGTCTCTATTGATACCGAGCCCAGTGTAAAGTTCTCCGAATATGATGCCGTATTCGATGAGACACAAGGCGCTCCCGAAATGCGCTATGCGCCAAAGGAAGAGGATGATTACGGCCCGTCAGATGCTTTACATGTAGATGAGGAGTCGGCATCTGATGTAAATCTGGCCGATATCGAGGATTTAGAGGCACCTGCACCTGCTCCTGCAGTCCCGGCTCCTCCGGCATCCGATGAAAAAATCAAGGAAGACGATATCGTGATTCTCGAGTAATTTCTGCGTCCAGACAACGCAAAAATTGATGCCCCAGCACAAAGATGGATACATACAATGTAGCACTCTTTGGTCTTATTGGTCTTGTCATTGCACTAATTGTCACCGGGGGTCTTGTTTCTATGGTATTTGGTGAGGAGCCGAGTATGGGACAACTCGCTGCCGGTGCGACAGTGGGGGCCGCCGCCGGCGGCGTTCTCGGCGGAGGCCAGAGCCTCGACACCATCACGAATCTGCTAGGATCTCTCCAGAAGAGCGGTGAACCCGAGATGAAGGTGGGACTTCCCGGATTCTAAGGGTCACCAATCGGTCCCCAGAGGAGTCTACGTAAGGCGATTCAAGCTCCTAAGGAGTCTATGTATAAATATGTGCTATGCTCGCATCCAGCGACTCCTTCTTCTTCAGGAAGAGTTCCACGTGCTCCTTCTTCAGCGTAAACGGCAGAGAGAACCCGGGAATGGAAAATGGAACCTTGGTCGGATCATTGTAGAACCGCAACATGTTCATCTTCGACACAATTGTCTGGATACACCGCTTCAGCTCACGCACACCCTTCTCGCTGCCTGTGAAGTGTTCGATGATATGCGTAAGGATATCCTTGCTGATGCCAATCTTCTCAAAGAGATTGACCTCACGCAGAGCCGCCTGAACCAGATACTGCTCGGCAATAACGAGCTTCTCCTTCACGTTGAACCCCTCGACCTGGATCGTGTACATGCGGTCCCGGAGAATGGGGTTCACCTTCTCATTATTGTTGTGACTGAAGATGAAGAGGCAGCGGCTGAGATCCAGGTCAATGCCCGTAAAGTACTTGTCCTGGAAACGGTCATTCTGCGATCCATCCGTCAAATGAATCAGGAGATTGTTGATCTCCTCGCCCTTTGGAGTATCCGACACCTTGTCCAGCTCGTCAAAGTAGATGATCGGATTCATGCACTTGGACTTGATCAGAACGTCGACGATGCGGCCCCAGGTGGAACCCTCATACGTGTACGAGTGGCCATCGAGGAAAGACGCATCCGTGGCACCACCGAGCGTGATGAAATGGAACGGGCGTCCAAGTGCCTTGGCTACCCCATCCTTGATCAGTGTCGTCTTACCCACACCAGGAGGACCGTGGATACTCAGAACATTGCCGGCGCCCTTGGGGTTCGAAATCCACGACGATACGAACTGGAGGATCTGGAGCTTGGCCTCCTCGTGGCCATAAATCGCACTGTCCATATGGCCCCGAACACTCGTCACGAACTTCTGACAGGGCTCGGCTCCATCCTCGAGCTTGACGGGGAGATCCTTGTAGACACCGAGAGGCAACTGGGTGTATCCGTGAATCCACTGGCTCGCCTTGTAGTACTCGGGAGAACTCGGATCAATGTTCTGCATCGCCGAATACTTGGACAGCGCCACCCGCTCCACCTCGGAAGGCACCTCCTTGCTCAGAATCTGGAAACGCAGAGGCACCGTGGGCTCGGCGGGCTCGACCTTGTTCTGGAGCTTCGTCAAGAGGCGATCCTGTGCAGTAGGCGACAGACCCTTGAAGTAACCAATGTCCCGATCAATGTCCTCCTCGTCGGGATCAACATCGGTCTGGACGAGCTTCACGAAACGGCGAACATTCTCGGGCTCGGCCTTGAGCTTGTATTTGCGGGGCTTCTGCGGGCCCGTGTCACCGCTGCCGAAATCGGCAATATGGAAGGCAATACGATGGGGACCGATGTCCTCCTCATCCTCTTCAGAGGAATCATCCTCACTTCCCTCTTCGGATTCCTCCTCGCTTTCCTCATCCTCGTCTTCTTCCTCCTCCAAGGCCTTGAGTCGCTCCTCCTCTTCCTTCTTCTTACGGGCGAGGCGCCGTTTGCGGGCATCGGCCTTGATTTCCTCGTCGGCCTTTACGGCCGCCTTACGGCGAGGAGGACGGAAGCCGGGAGACTTCTTTTTGATTTTCTTACCCTTCTCATCGGAAGACGTTGTCTCCCTCCAAGAGGATGACTCGGGCGTGGTCTCTTCTTCTTCGAATTCCTCCTCGTCGGAATCGATTAGGCCCCGGATGTTACCGCGGGAATCTACACTGCTGTCATCGTCACTTCCATCAGGCGGATGGGCCTTGCGTTTAGAAGGCTCTGTGACCTTGGGTTTCTTGGACTCCTTAGGTGTCTCCTTGGGAGTATCCTTGGAGGTGTCCTTGGTCTTGTGGATCCGTGGCATCTTACTTAGGGTGGGTGTTTGGCTGGGGTGGTGTCAAATTTTGGGGGGCGCCCTGTTCGGATAGATTAAAAGTTTCTGTTATCCTTAAGTAAGGTATATGCCACGATTCGATTTTGTTCCTCTTAAATTATTTTCTGGTAGTCATCGCACGGATCTGATGAATGCAGCTTCTGAAGGGGATATTATCAAAGTGAATAAGGCTATAAACAATTTTGCAACTGAGATTAATACACATCCTGAAAGATTTACACATTCTGGAAGATCTATTCCGACTGAGTATATGGAATATGTGAAAACAAAAAGCGTAGGAGGGCACGATGCGTTGTATTTTGCTACACATTCTGGTCCGAATAGATCATGTGTAACCGAGCCCACAGCGGGTAGAAAGTTAATTATAGATAAGTTACTTGCTTATTATAAACCAGGAGAATCAATTGATGCGTGTGATCTTACACCACCGGTTCCTGTACAAGTGGCCCCTGTACCGCAGGTCCCTGTACAACCTGTTCCTGTACAACCTGTTCCCGTACAACCTGTTCCTGTACAACCTGTTCCTGTACAAGCTGCCCCTGTACAAGTGGCTCCTGTACAAGTGGCTCCTGTACAACCTGTTCCTGTACAACCTGTTCCTGTGCAGAAAGTCCAACAACGCGCTAACAGATTAGCTTTTGAAACACCAAAATTAGGGGGGAATAATGTGTGGACACCTGTGAATCCGGTAAGAGCCGAACCCGCAAGAGCCGAACCCGCAAGAGCCGAACCAAAAATCAAAGAAGATCCCTGGAATAAACTACTTGCAAAATCTGTAGTCGGCAATACCCTATACTGGGGCGATCGCACATTTGTAGAATCATTGATCTCAGCAGCAAACCAATCAGGTATATCTATGGGCAGTGGATCTTTTGGAGAAGGGTTACGGATAAGTTATGCAGGACAGATGTATTTAGTTAAAAGATCTCATGCTAGAGAGAAACCTCAAAAAAAAGATTTCGAAGAAGAAGCCGATGCTTCTAATTTATTTCAGTCCGAAATACCAGAATATGTTACACAACTAAAGGGAGCGAGATGGGATCCACGATCCACACACGATTACATTATATATGACTTTTTGAACGGAAATACACTAGAAGGATATTTAAAATTATTACGTCAGCAACCCATGGATACAGAAAAACTTTATCGTAGTTTATCTTATCTATGGGCGGCAGTCGAGAAATCAAACCTAGCATTAACAAATATAGGATGGTCACATTCCGATATAAAACCGGATAATTTATTTATGAATGTTCAGAACTTATCTGGACAACCAAATCTAGATTGGTCCACGGCCAGATGTTGGTTGATTGATTTTGGTGGTTCTAAGAGATTCAATGAACGGTTGGGTATGCATTGTGAAGCATATTCACCATATTGTAATTATAGAAAAGGAGCGAGATACTTTCCTGGAGCAGTACAAGCATTTTCCCCAAGAAATGTACGACTGGGGCCAGGCAAGGGTAAATTTAAGTTAACACCAGGTACAGAAAAATATGCAGAAAATGTATATGGTTATGCACAACTAAGCCCCGAGCAAAACGCTACAAGTAGAGATATAATGTGGAAGGCATTATTTATGAGAATATTTCCAGAACTAAACCAACCGAAATATTCTAGCCCGATATATAGCGAAGTACTTTTTGGCCCCAATGATAGAGAAGCCCCTGTTCGTTCAGAAACATCTTTTCGTTGGATTCGTACAAACCAAGGCTTCGTACACAATTGGTGTAAGAGTGCTACGGGCAATACCCTTATGGTACAAAAGTTACCGTTTCTTCAGAAGTTCAATCCTGAAACCAAAAAAGAATACTATGTAAATCAAATTACCGGTGTAAAAGAGCCCAAGTTACCATCAGGAGAAAAAATTTCAGTCTGGGACTTAAAAAAGGATAGCAAGGGTGTATGGTTTGTTGATATCACGACCGGCGAATATGTCAGAGAGCTGCCCGCCGGCTGTATGGTTAATACATGGATTTCTGAAACAGATGGAAAAGACACATGGTATGTCGACCAGAAAAATAATACATCCAGTTGGGTATTAGCAGATAGCGAGAAAAATAAAGCATGGGTTCGTAAACAAGATGAACAGACTCATTGGTATGTTAATTATATAACGTATAAAAGTAAGTGGACTCTTACAGATGATGAAATTAAGGATTTTTGGGTCCGTAGAACAGATGGAAAAAAGACGTGGTATTACAATGTATTGACACAGACACCATGGGAAGAATCCAAAAAAGGTGGATCAAGAAAAAAAGTTCGGAAATCCCGAAATAGAAAAACCAGACGTGCTAACTAGACAAGGCTCAAGCAAAGATATCCGTCAAATCCATAAGCGCAAAGCGGGCCTTGTTAGACAAGCTCGGCGCCTTCTCCATGGCAATCTTCACTCGGGCCACTGTTGGCTCTACACCACCCGCCTGGAGCTCGGCCGCACAGCGCTTCATGAGCGTCGTCAGACAGTCGGCATATTCCTCACACAGAAGCTGCTGTCCCTCCTTGACTTTCTCCGTCAGCAGACCCTCCAGGATGACATTGCACGTCTTCAACACATCCTCCGTTGAAATGACCCGCAGCTTGGCAATCTCGCTCAGAAAGGCACTGTAACCACGACGATACTTGCGGCGCTCACGGAGGGCAAGGAAGGCTGCATACTCCGGGCCCTCACCCTCGCCCTCATTCGCCTCTACAAACACACCCATGAACTCGCCGAAGATGCGCTTCAGCTCATGGTCCAGATGAGGAAATCCTTCGCGCAACTCTGTAATGAGTCGGGCGTAGAGTTCACAGAAGGGCGGCTCCGATGCCGCCTTCTCAAAGACGAGAGTGATGAAATCCGTGAGAAAATCCGTCTCGCCACTATCCAAGAGCTGACAGAGCCACGCTTTGATTGCGTCGTACGTGGCCATGCTGAACTTGTTCATCTTATCTCGGATACGGTCCATCATGCGCTCCTCCACAGAGGCATCAACACGTCCCCGGTTACCGTAACGAGGGGCGGGAGCAGTCACACGATCCTTCCTCGGAGGTGGCGGGCCCTGGCGCTGGTGATGACGACCACCACCGCCTCCACTGGGACCCGTACGCCAGTTGGTGGTCATCCGGTGACCGTTACTCAGTGCAACCGTGCCGTCATCCGCCGGAACACGCAGAGTCGCAATACGTGCCTTTACGTCGTCGGGACAGGGAAGGAGCTTTTGCATGAGACGCCGAGCATCCGCAATCTTTTCCATGGTCGTCATGGAAAATGCCAAGTCGAGGCCGGTGGCTACTGGCAATGTCAAGTTTTACTGGCCCTAACGAAGTGACCTTCGTTATCTTCCCCTAAAAGAAATAGGTTCCGCCGTTAATGAGCCGTGCCTATTTGGATGCCGTTGACCTCGATGTCGATGCAATCGTCGATGCCTTTGCCCCGGCCACGGCTGTAGGTAAGGCCACTCTTCTCGACCGATTAAAGAATCCTCTCACGGATCGCAACGAAATCGTAAATCGTCAACAGGAACTCCAGGCCATCAAACGGGCCTGCAGAGGCAAGGAGGCCAAGATCACCGAGGCTCTAGCAATCCTTCGTGAAACCGAGGCCGATGTAGTCTCCGTTCGAGATGCTGCCAGCGATGAGCGCCTCAAGGAATATTACACACAAATCATGTGGGATCAAAAGTCGGTTGCTGCGAGACTGAACCATCTCGGCTGGCTAAACGAGATCATTGTGTTTTTGAGAACGATTCTGTTACCGGGTCTATCCGTCCTTCTTCCGATTTTTATCTTTGTCGCACCACTCATTTTGTATACCATGGTACTCAAGGAGCCCATTACATTCTCCAAATATATCGAAATCATTCAAGGAGCGATTAAACAGGCCGTGCCCTCGGTTCTCGGAGCCCAGCGCTTCAAGGGAGCCGGCGGTCTCGCCGAAACCGGCGAGCAATTCCTACATATCGGTATCGCCGTTGCCATGCTCGGCGCAAGTATTTGGAATCAGGTATCGGCGGCGTTGCACATGAGAAGCATCGTGGCAGATATGCGCCGGCGGGCTACCGCCGTACAGAACTTTACAGAGGCTGTGCGGAATCTCAGTGCCTTGACCGGTATTACTGTAGACTGCGGCTCGTCGTGGTCCATGGGTCCTCTCGGAATATTCGGCGATGCCTGGAATGGCCCGGATCGGGTCGCCGTAGTACTGGCAGCGGCGGGCCATCTCGATATGCTTGTGTCGGTCGCAACCCGTAAAAAGACGTGCACTACGGTCTTCGATGTATCCGGATTCAATCTAACAGATCTGTATCATCCGGGCGTGGCCAAGGATAAACGTATTATGAACTCGGTGACCATGACGGATCGTACCCACGTGCTTCTTACGGGACCGAATAGGGGCGGCAAGTCCACGCTACTCAAGTCCGTTGGCTACGCCGTTCTCATGTCTCAGTCACTCGGTGTAGTATTTGCCCGCAGAGCGACGTTGCCGGTCTTTGATTCGATTATTACGGCTCTGACACCGATGGACGTAGTCGGCAAGCTGAGTCTGTTCGAGGCGGAAATTGAATTTGCCAAGACCGTGCTGGGTCGCCTAGGTGTCGGCAAGACGTTCCTGATGATGGACGAAATCTTCCACGGCACAAATGCACATGATGGCGTGGAGGCGGCCCAGGTGTTTTTGGATCGGGTGTATGGCGCGGCGAACACGTATAGTATTGTGTCGACGCACTATATGGCTCTCCCGGAGAAATATGGAAAGGATGGCACGCTCAATCTGTGCATGGGTGCTTCCGTGGATCAGGCGGACCCGGATTCGCTCGTTTACACCTACAAACTGGCTCCCGGAATTAATCATCACAGCAGTGTCCGTGAGATTCTGCGGGAGCGGGGCCTCTTGCGATGACTCTTGCGGTGACTCTTACGGTGACTCTTACGAGGTAACCCTTGCGGTGACTCTTACGAGGTAACCCTTGCGGTCTTTGCCCCCGAAAAACAAAGGGGCCTCTGAGTAAAGCCGATGAATCCCTTGTCGATGGAAACAATGTTCATGATCTTGAGCGCCGTGATTCTGGCGGCCGGTGTGCTGTACTGGTTCTGGAGTCACATTCAACTGACGCAGAAGAAGGTGCAGCTTCTGGAGAATGCCGTGTTTGAGCTCCGTGGAATGGTTGGGTCTTCATCCGGACCTGGTTCTGGTCCCGGACCGGAACCCATGGGCGATAGTGCCATGGCTCCGTTTGCTCCTCCGCAGGAAGTCTACCGGGACCTCGAGGATGATGACTGGAAAGATGAGGATGCGCCGCCTCCTCCTCAGGTAACTGTGCAGCCAACTCTCCCGGAGCCGGTGGTAATCGGACGGGAGGAGCCTGTGCCGTCGGCATCTTTCAAGGAGCTCTTTATGAATGTCGAGCAACCCCCGGCCCAGAACCAGACCCTAGAGGGACTTCCTCTGAAGGAGTTGCGACGCATGGCATCGGAGCGCGGAATCACGGGTACCTCTGAGATGAAGAAGAAGGACGTGATCGCCGCTCTCAGGAGCACGGTTCATCCGTCTCTGGCTCCTGCACCTGTAGCCGCTTCAGGTTCAGTCGAGGTAGAGAAGGAAACGGAGCTGTCGAGCTTGGATGTACCCGAGCTCGAGTAAACAACTTCTCACTGAGGGTTAGGATGGAATCTATACGTACTGCAAATCCCCGATATGTCGGTGCTCCCCCGAATATGGCCGACGGCCGTCTGTTCACAGATTACAGAGCATCTTGTGAGCTGACACCGTCTACTCATTCCGGTTTTGATAGCCGTGAACAGTTTATCAAGAATGGGCATATCAGTATGGAAGAAGACCGTATGTTTACCACATGGGTAGCGGGCACCGTGGGTCGTGTAGACACAATGGTCCCGGAACTCAACAAACGGTTCTGCACGAAGGAGAGCTGTAAGACGCTTATGGGTCATCAGGTCGGTATTGGCACAGGACGTCTTGTAGTAAGCCCGGATCTGGCTGCCGCTGATCCGGAAATTGTGGCTCTGAAGAGTACTCCTGCACTCTTTGGTATCTTCTCGTCGCATTTGAGAGGGTCGCATCAGAATCAGCGCAGGGGTTTCGAGGAGACGAATAACTATTCGGCTCCGTATGGGAAGTACTAAGGGTACTACGAAATTATTCTAATATTACCATGTACTGGTTATATTATAATAAATGATACTAGTAAGGTGATATGCCCCCCCCGTTTAGTAGGATAAATCCGTATGCAATGGCAATGGGTGCACGAGATTGCAATCCTTTTGGAGGAGGTTGTGGTGGTACTAAAGACCCATTATTCCCGCATCTTGTTAAAAAGGGAGATCGTGAATTAACAATGGAGGAAGCCATACATATTCTGACAGTCGCAGCACCAATGGAATTCAAGGAATTATGTGGGTTCGGACCCGATGTGGAGGGGCCGTTCCGAACACTAATTGAACCGGTAATCGCTAACGATCAATGTGAACGTGCAGGTGTAAAATTCGTGCCAGGGACCACCCCCTGTTGGTTATGCGGATGTGTTATAGGCCCAGGTGAAGCTAAAGCATGCGAACATATTATTCCGGCCCTGCGTGCCACTATGTTGAAAGGACTTGTAACAACAAAAAAGATCACACAGGGAATATACGATTCGGCTACGGATATTGGTATATTCGATGCCATAACGATTGGTAACTATCTATGGTCTCATGAGAACTGCAATGGTTCGGCAGGAAAGGGTCGTATGGTCCTAATTAAGTTCGACCAAACAACAAATAGATTTGTGCCAGATGATGTAAAATGTGCGGAATTACAGGAAAAAATTAGAGGTCTTGGGCGCCGTGTGTGCTACGATACTGCCGGTGGTGTACTGTATTCCAAGACACGGCTAGATCCAGCCACGGGAAATATTATAAATACTGACACGCAAGTAAAGAGTCCTTTCGACGTATATATGTTCGAGATAGAACAACAGTGTGTGTCAATCAATCGTGAATTCGCCGCGGTGGGCGATCTTTCACTATTTGCCAAATATGCGCTAAATAGGGTGGAGCTCTACTTTACGATGGATGCTCTTTCTAAACGTGGTACACCTGAAGAACGGGCCGCCGCTAGTTCTGCTAAAAAACGGGAAATAGAGGCGGAGATTAATCGTGCATATGAATTATTACAACAGGACATGTTACTCGCAAAAGAATACATTTCACGTGTTACTCCACCCAGTGACGACGTTTCTACGATTGATCAGAAGATGGCATATTTTTCGCAATACATAGAGAAGTTTCTTTTGCCGCTACATAATTTAGAGAGTGGTAAAAATAATTCACTGAGCTATTCGATTATAGGCATATTGAGTACTATGAGAGACTTTCTAGCAGCTACTCCTATTTCAGATGCGCTGCCCATTGTCTACATCATAACGATGAGATTCCTATTTTCTACGGAGGGTCCTCTGAGGACATTGAATACACATAGGCTTATACCGGAATTTCCCATAAACCGCAGAGGGCCAAGTAAGAGTCACATTATAACAATGACACAGAGAGTTATGGGCGGTAGAAAAACAGGACAAAGAAAATTTGAAACTGATTTTTTATTTGCGACACCAGATGGGAGACCCGATAATGCAAGGTTCAATGCATTCATATGCCCGCTGCTGTCTACATTTTTGTATCAAACTATAAAAAAAATAATTTTTGCTTCGAAGCCTGATATAACAACTATAGATACATTCAAACCGTTTTTTAGTTCTGTTATAAGCAGTATACCTAGATCAGTTTATGATAACATAGGAATAGCTGAATGTGTAGATGAATCTTTTATTACGAATCTATTCAAGCAATTGTATGTCCCTGGGACAAATATGGCGGGTCCTAATGGCTATACCGCAGCCGAATTGGCCGCATTTAGTAATGAGGAGTATACAGAAGACGAGTGGGTTGTAATTGATAGATTTTATGAGTTTGTTGGCCGTGAATTACTAGAAGGTATGTCAAAAAAGGATTTAATGACTAAATTGGGCGAGTATATTCGCAACTATGGCGACGAGCATAATGAACTGTTACTCGGTTACATTCGTAATTTATTTGAAGAGGAAGAAGAAGGTGGAGGAGGTGGTGGTGGAGGAGGTGGTGGAATGGGTGGAGGGGCGTATAAACGCAAGGGCGGCGCAAGAAAAAAGTATACACGCAAGGGCCGCAGAAATGCTCGGAAAACAAGACGTCGTTTTTAAAAAAGTATAAATTATTCATTGACAGAGATACAAATATATCTCGGTCAAAGAAAATTTAAGTTTAGTTACGGTAGCCTAGGCTGAATTGACTCGGGTCGTTAGACCCGAGGGAACAGCGAAGCTGTGATCGGTAGCCTCGCGTGTTTACACGCGAGGGAACCCCACTAGGTTCGCACCCAGACCGAAGCCCGCACCCTGGCGCGCCGTGAGCCCAATGCTCGGGGCCAGGAGGTCCAGGAGAGCAAACGTCACCGCCGCCACGATCGCCACCGCCAGGATCTCCTCCGTGTTCAGCTTCTTCTGGGGAATGATAAAGGTCGCCAGGGCTACCGCAAGGCCCTCCAGGAAATACTTGATCGCGCGGGTCACGAGCTCAGTTACTGTGAAGCCGTCCATCTTATAC
>SXGQ01340689.1_pt1 | contig 16554 bp, 12 predicted proteins | sample 3178371 | NCBI WGS metagenome assembly SXGQ01 (sample SAMN11356859, study PRJNA531348) | freshwater metagenome | isolation source: freshwater sample F1-20 | place: China: Fuxian Lake, Yuxi | collected 2017-12-25
ACTGCTGAATGACCCCCTCGAACTGGCCAATCACGCGCGACGCGATGAAGGCGGTCACCAAGTTGATGGCCAGCCACGGCCAGCGGTTTCGCGCGCTGTCCCACAGCGACGCGAACAGGTCCTCGTCCTTGCTCAGGCCGGCGCTCCTCAGCGCCTGCAGGCTCGACTCGTCGCGCAACACGTCCATCACGGCATCGACCGTCAGCCGGCCGACCAGCTTGCCGCGGTTGTCAACGACCGGCGCCGACACCAGGTCGTAGCGTTCGAAGACGCCCACCGCCGACTTCGCTTCGTCGGCCGGGCTGAAGGTGACCATCTCCTCCCGCATCAGCGCCACCATCATCGTCGCCGGTTCCGACACCAGCAGCACCGGCAGCGGCACGATGCCGCGCAACACGTGCCGCGTGTCGACCACGAAGACGTGATCGGTCTGCGGCGGCATGGCGTCGAGGCGCCGCAGTTCGGCGAGCGTGTCGCCGACGGTGTGGCGGTCGCTCGCTTCCACCCATTCGCGCGTCATCACGTAGCCGACGCTCGAGCGCGGAAAGCGGATGCTGTCCTCGAAAATCGTCCGCTCCGACTGTTCGAGACGCTGTTCCACCTGGACGCGCACCGCGTCGGGCAGCGAGGCCGACACGTAGGCCAGATCTTCCGGATCGAGCTGGGCCAGCATCTCGACCAGCGCCGGCTCCGGTGTGGCGTCGACCAGCGAGCCACGCACGGCACTCGACACCTCGACGAACACGTCGCCCGCCTGCTCGGGGGCGACCTCGCGCCAGACGGTGGTGCGGTCGTCGAGCGGCAGCCCCTCGAGGACATGGGCAATATCGGCGGCGTGCATTAGCCGCAACCGCTTGCCGAGTTCGGCGACGTTCTGCCGGTGCTGCAGGTGTTCGACAAGATCGCGCCGCGGACTGTCCTGCTGATGTGCCAGCGCCTCGAGCACCCGGTGGCGATCCAGCAGCCGGGTGATTTCAGCCAGGCTGTGATGCAGCCGGTCGTCGGAGTGTGGGGTCGCCATGTGCCCATCCTACCCGTCCGCGGCTCTTCAGTGCGTCGCGCCGTCGTCGCGGCGTCAGCGGGAGAGGGACGCTAGCCTCGCGATCGTTTTCTGGCCCCGACCGGCTCGGGCCTGAAGCCCGCCCCCCTGCTGCTGCCATCGACCTCCGACGCGCGCGCGAACACCGCCCCGCGGATCTCGACGAGGAAGCCACTGGCCACCAGGTGGGCCAACACCGCATGGCAAGTGCGGGAATCAAGCGCGCACAACCGGGCCGCCTGCGTCTCGGTCAGCCGCAGTCCCGGCATCTCACGGAACAGTCCGGCAACCTGAGGCAGTGCGGTGGCGATCCCGGCAGTCGATTCGGAGTTGACAGCGTCGACCATAGTGAAGGCCAGCCTATCCAAGTGTTGTGTCGATGCTGTGGCTGCCGCGTGACTGATGCACGACTGTCGCGGCTGACCGGTGGAATCAGGGGGAGAAAAAACGTCCCGCCGCGGGTGGTGCATTCCGCGGCGAGACAACGGAGGAGACGTGATTGTATTGACCGGCCCTGACGAACCGTTGACGATCGCCTGACGAAGGTGTTTCGGCCGTCGCGACCGCTAGCGGCGGCCGAGGTAGATGGCATTGGCGAACACGGTGGCGCCGCCGGCGGCGTCGCGAACCACCACGCTGAACCAGTCGCCGTCGCGCGCCTCGACCACGCGCCGCAGCTGGCCGGCGCCGACGGGCTGGGTGTCGAACGTCGCGCCGTTGCGAATCCACTCGACCGTCTGCCCTGCCGCCCCCTGGAGGTCGACCCGCAGCGTCGCGACGACCGGCCCAGCGGCTGGAATGGCCTCGCCCATCTGGTACACCGCGCCGCCCCACTCGGCCGAGAATTCCAGCGCGGGTCCACGAGGGTGCCGGGTACGGATGTAGACGCGGCCGGACTTCAGCCCCTCCACGATGCCGGCCTCCGACAACTCGCGCGCGAAGACCACCGTGGTGGGCGTGCCGAGGTTCTGGTCCTGCGGCGCATCCACGGTATGCTCGTCACTGCCGCCGATCGCGGTCAGGCGGTGGCCGCGGTTCAGCAGCCGCGCCCAGAAGGCCCAGCCATCGGTCGAGCCCTCGCGCAAGGCGCCGTTGACAACCTCGACGCCGTGCACCTGACGGATGGTCTCGGCGCCGTCCACATTCCAGCCACAGCCCATGCACGTCTCATCGTCCGGCCGCAGCGGATGGTTGATGGCGATGAATGCGCCGCTCGCGGCGATCGGAGCCAGCAGGCCGGTGGGCGCGGCATGCGGGCCCGGCAGCCGGAATTCGTTGAAGGCGGTTTCGCCCACCGTGTTCGCGTGCCCCCGGTAAGTCGTGACCTCGCGGCCGTGCAAGAGCAGCAACGAGTCGTAGTACGGCTGCAGCCGGTCCACATCCAACCAATGACTGGCGGTGTTGTGGTCGCTCAGCAGGACGAAATCCAGGCCCGTCGCCGCGGCGGCGTCAAACACCCGATGGGCCGGCGCCGGCGTGGCGGCCTTCTCGAGACTGAGCGCGCGGCCGTCGCTGTGGCCGGAGTGGGCGTGCAGGTCGCCGGCATACCAGCCGGGACCAGGCCGAATCACGCGACTCGCCGGCGGCAGGTCGGTGTCGAACAGCCGCACCGTCACCTGGTAGGTGTCGTCGCTGCCATCGCGGATGTTTGGCACACCCAGCAGGACCGACCAGGCGCCGGGCTCGATGGCGCCGGGGAGGTACCCCGGCGTGGCGCCCAGCGCTGACACGAAGATGCTGCGCTTGCCACCACCGCTCCAGCCGCGCAGTCCCGACGGCCCGCGCAGGCCGAGGTCAACGACGGTGCGGCGGTCGGCGCCGGCGACCGCGTATTCGATCTCGATGCGGCGCGTGCCTGGCGGCACCGCGAAGCTCCGCTCGAACAGCCGCTCGTAGTCGGCGCGCGTCAAGCGGCCATCGAGCCTGATCGTGTGTGGAAAAAAAACGTCCTGCGGCTGACTTGTGCGGGTCAGCAGCAGGACAAGGAGGATCGCGAAAGTCCGCACGGTGGCGGGCCTAGAAGTGGAAGCGAATCGCGAACTGCATCACCCGCGGATCGCCGGCCAGCGTGGAAATGGTGCCGGCCGTGGACCCGGTGATGTCGGCGTTCGGATTGCCGAAGTTGGCGCGGTCGAACAGGTTGAAGACGTCCCACCGCACGGTCGCCGCGAACCGCTGCGAGAACCGGAGCCGGCGCTGCAGGCTGAGGTCGAAGGTGGCGTAGCCGGGGCCGCGCAGGATGTTGCGGCCGGCGTTGCCGAACTGCCCGGCGGGCACGCGCGTGAACGCGGCCACATTGAACCAGCTGTCGACCGTCTCCTGCCCCTGCGGATCGCCGGTGAGATTCGGCAGCCAGGTCGCGCCCTCGAGACCGCCCTGGGTCACGGTAAACGGACGGCCCGAGCGGGCGGTGTAAATCCCGCTGACCGTCCAGTCGCCGAGGATGGCGTTGCCCACCGAACCCAGGTCGACCGCGCGGCCGACCGGGCTCTCGGCGATGAAGCTGGCGACGACCCGGTGGCGCACGTCAAAGTCGCTCGGACCTTCCCACGCCTCGATGTTGTTGGTGTCCTGCGGGCGACCCGAGGTCGCCGCCAGGTGTTCCGGCGCCTGGTCGCGCGAATCGCTCCAGGTATAGGCCACCCGGTAGCTGTAGCCGCTCGACATCCGCTTCTCGGCCGCGAAGTCCACGCCCTTGTAGCTGGATTCACCGATCGGATCGCGCCACTGGATGTGCGCGAAGTTCGGATAGGGGCGGGCGCCGTTGCCGTTGGCCGGCTGGTTCAGGTTGCGCAGGACGGCGATGTGCGAACCGTTGTTCGCCACGAAATCGGCAGACAGCACGAAGTTGCCCCCCAGTTGCCGCTCCAAGCCGAGCGCGACCTGCTGCGAGGTGGCGTTGGTGCCATCCGGGTTGGCCGCGCGAATCAACAGCCGGCTCAGCACGACGTTGCCGGGATCGAGGTAATTGGCCGGGAACCCATCCTTCATCAGCAGAATCGGCGTGGTCGTCGAGGTCGTCGTCTGGTTGATGTTGCGCAAGCCCGGCGGGTTCAGCGAGAGCTGGTCTTCCGAGCCGATGCGATCGAGCGGATTGAAGAACAGGCCGTAGCCGCCGCGCAGGATGGTCCGGGGCGTCAGCTGGTAGACGACGCCGGCGCGCGGGCCAAAGTTGTTGCGATCGGGATTGACCAGCGCACGCTCGGCCATGGAGCCGTCACCCGCATAGACCAGCGTCCCGGTGTTCGGGTCGAAGTTGGCCATCTGGTTGCCGGCCTCATACGACGGGGTCATGTAGTCGTAGCGCAGGCCCAGGTTGACCGTGAGGCGGTCGCTCGGCCGCCAGTCGTCCTGCACGAAGAAGGCATACGAGTAGCGGCGCTGGTTGACGAGGTGCACGTTCGACAGTTCCGCGGTGCGGGCCCACCCGAGCATGAAGTCGGCCAGCGCGTTGCCGGTGTACTGGCCGCTGAACTGCAGGTTGCCACGGGTCGAGGGAATATCGATGTACTCGTTGTTCATCGGCAGCATGATGTCGGCGCCGAACTTGAACTGGTGCCGGCCGCGCAGCCACGACAGCGTGTTGAGGTACTGCACCTGGTCGGTGTGCTGGTACTTGGGCATGAAGTTGGGCGAGCCGAGCCGGATGTGCCCGGAAATGTCGACGCCCATGATGCCGCCGAGCACGGCCGGATCCGCCGGCACGCCCTTGAAGCCAATCTGGGCCAGGCCGTCCTCGCCGAACGGGTCCTGCTGGCCGTCGGATACGCCGCGCGCCCACGACACGCGCAACTCGTTCACCATGGTGTCGCCCATCACCTTGGTCCAGCCGCCCACCGTGCTGTAGGACTTGAGGAAGTTGCGGCCCCACGCCGACGTCGACGTGCCATCCAAGAGACCGCCGATGAAACCGGGCACGAAGCGCGTGCGGTCGGTGTAGATGAAGCGCACGAACATGTTGTCGTGGTCCGACGCCTTGAAATCGCCCTTCACCAGGTAGCGCTCGCCATCGTCCTCGACATTGGGCTGGCGAATGAAGTTGTTGGTGCCCGACGCATTGGGCAGCGGCAGCAGGTTCATGATGTTGCGGGCCACCGGATCGAGCCGGTCGGCGGGGATGGTGTTGTTGGCAAACGGCAGGCCGGTGAGTGGATCGCGGATCGCCGACGCGAACACGCCGTTGCGCTCGTCGGCGGTCGCCACGCGGCCGGTGCGCAACACGCCCTGCGTGATGCGCGTGGCCTCGAAGTCGGCGAAGAAGAAGGCGCGGTTGCGGACGATGGGGCCGCCGAGGTTGAGACCGAACTGGTTCTGGTCGTTCGCCGGCTTGTCGAGGTTCTGCCGCTTCGCGAAGAACGACTTCGAGTCGAAGCTCTCGTTGCGGAAGTAGTCGTAGGCGGTGCCGGACACGCGGTTGGTGCCCGACTTGGTGGTCACGACAATCGCCCCACCCGCCGCCCGGCCGTACTCCGCGGTGAACGGGCTGGTCACGACCTTGAACTCGTTGATCGCGTCGATCGACGGCCGCGACACCTGGGTCGACAGCTCCTGCACGTTGGTGGAGATCGAGTTGTTGTCCACGCCATCGAGCAGGAAGTTGTTCTGCAGCGACCGGTTGCCGTGAATGCTGACGCCGCCGGTGCGGCCCGCGTTCGTGGTGCCGGTCTGCTCGGTATAACGGTCGCCTTGCACGCCGGGCACCGTGAACAGCAGGTCGTCCCAGTTGCGGATGGCCAGTGGCAGGTTCGCCACCTCGGCCTGGCTGACGACGCTGCCCAGGACGGCCGATTGGGTGTCGAGCAGGGGCGTGACGCCTTCGACCGTGACGGTCTCGCCGACGCCGCCGACGGCCAGCGACAGATCCAGGCGGCCGCGCTGGCCAAGCGCGAGCTCGACCGTCTGCGACGAGGTTTGGAAGCCGGTCGCGGTGGCTTCGACCAGGTACTGACCGGAGGCGAGGTTGACGATCAGGTACACGCCGTTGGCCGTGACGGTCACCGTCTGCTCCACCCCCGTCGCGAGGTGCATCACCTTGACGGAGGCGGCAGGAATGACGGCGTTCGAGGCGTCACGAACGACGCCGGTGAGCGTCGCCCGATCGACCTGGGCAAGCGACGGCGAGGCGAGCGAGAGCGAGAGGACCAGGGGCAGCACGAAGGACACGATGTTCATGGCATCCGAATGTAGGTGGCGGGTCCGACAATCCGGCAACGAGGTGTTGACGACCGTGTAGCAACCAGCGCGTCTCGCAACCGTTACCTGCCAGTGATACAACGAGCCGGTCATGGCGATCGCGCTCATCAGATTCCTGGCCGGCGCCGTCGCGGTCCTGGCGTTGTACGGTGCCGGTGAGCCGCAGCCGCCGGCCGGTCCGGTGGCAGGCGTTCGGACCCTCCTGCATGCTCACAACTGCTATCCCGAAGACGGTCACTGGCCGGACCGTCTCGACCGCGCGCTCGCAACCGGCGCCATGCCGATGGCGATTGAACAGGACCTGGCGTGGGCTCCCGCGGCCGACGGGCGGCCAGGCCGGTCGGTGGTCTCACACGACCCCGAGCTGCGGGGGACCGAGCCAACGCTGGAGGAGCATTTCTTCGCCCGGGTCCGGCCGCTGATGGAGCGCGCACTGGCCGAGAACCGGCAGGACCAATGGCCGCTGTTGGTGCTGCACCTCGACTTCAAGACTCACGAACCGGAGCACCATCAGGCGGTGTGGGACCTGCTGGCACACCACCGCCGCTGGCTGACGACGGTCGACAAGACCGCTGACGCGGCAACGGTGACGCCGTTTAGCCGTGGGCCGCTGCTGGTACTGACGGAAAACGGCCCCGGCCAGGAGCGCTACTTCTTCGAACGGCTGCTGGTCGGCGATCGGCTGCTGCTGTTTGGCACCACTCCGGGCCCGACGCTGCCCGAGATCGAGTCCGCCGACCGTGCGCGGATGCTGGCCACCCTGCCGGTCGAGACGCTGGTGCCGTCGGGCGCGACCAACTACCGTCGCTGGACGAACTTCGGCTGGAACGTGGTCGAGCGCGGCGGCCAGGCCGGCGCCGGGGAGTGGACGGCCGATGACGCGGCCCGCCTGCGCGCGATCGTCGCGCGCGCTCACAGCCTTGGTCTGTGGACCCGGTTCTATACCTTGAACGGCCACGACGCCTCGGCCAACCGCGGATGGACCGCCGGCTACAACTTCGGCTCGCTCGCCGCGGTGCGCCGGCGATGGCAGGCCGCCATCGCCGCCGGTGTGGATTTCGTCGCCACCGATCAGTACGAAGACTTTGCACGGATGTTACCCGGCCGAGACCGCGGTCGCTGAACCGTCACGCGCCTGAGATTTCAGGCCGCTACGCTCGGGCGGCATGACGACGCCCCGCCGTACGTTCCTCTGGCAGGCCGCGCTGTTCGGCAGCGCGGCGGTCTCGGCTCCCCTTGAAGCGCTGTGGCGACCCAACGCCACCGGGAGGCTGGCGCCAGACGACCTGGGCTACGGGCCCCTGCACCCGGTCACCGACGACACCACTGGACTGCCGCTGCTGCAACTCCCGGAAGGCTTTCGATACCGCTCGTTCGGGTGGACCGGCGACCCGCTGGATTCCGGCGTGCGAACGCCTGCCGCCCATGACGGCATGGCAGCGTTTCCCGGTGCTGACGGCACGGTGGCGCTGATTCGCAACCACGAACTCTCTCCCGGCCCCGCCTTCGACGCGGCGATTGCCTACGACGCCGCGGCCGGCGGCGGCACGACCACGATCACCTTCGACCCGGCGACCGGCATGGTGACCAGCGCGCGCACGAGTCTCGCCGGCACTCTGCGTAACTGCGCCGGCGGCATGACGCCGTGGAACAGCTGGCTGACCTGCGAAGAGACCACCTTGGGACCGGCCGACCACCCCGGTCTCGAACGCGCCCATGGCTACGTCTTCGAAGTGCCGCTCGACGGGCGGCCCTCCCTGCAGCCCATCATCGACATGGGACGCTTCGTGCACGAAGCGGTGGCCGTCGATCCGGAGACCGGCATCGTGTACGAGACAGAAGACCAGCGGCGTTCGGGCCTCTATCGCTTTACGCCCCGCTCGCCTCGTCGACTGGCCGACGGTGGACGCCTGGAGATGCTGGCGGTTGACGGCGCGCCGCGCGCGGACCTGCGCACCGGACAACTGGCCGGCATCAAGCGTGGCATCCACTGGGTCGAGATTGCCCAGCCCAACCGGGCGCACGTCGATGCCACGAAGTTCGACGGCAGTGGCGTGTTCACCCAAGGCCTTGAAGGTGGCGGCGCGATCTTCGGCCGCCTCGAAGGGGCGTGGTACAGCGGCGGCCGCGTGTTCGTGACCAGCACCGATGGCGGCAATGCCCGGATGGGCCAGGTCTGGGAACTCGATATCCGGAACCAGGAGATCCGCCTGGTCTACGAATCTCCCGGCGCCGACGTGCTGAACATGCCGGACAACCTGGTCGTCAGCCCCCGCGGCGGCCTGGTCTTGTGCGAGGACGGCACCGCCAATCCGTGCGTGCACGGACTGACCCGCGACGGCAAGATCGTGCGCTTCGCGCGCAACAACGTCGTGCTGAAGGGCGAGCGCAACGGGTTCACGGGCGACTTCCGCGACCGCGAGTTTGCCGGCGCCACTTTCAGTCCCGATGGCCGGTGGCTGTTCCTGAACATCCAGACGCCCGGGTTCACGGTCGCGATCACCGGACCGTGGGAGCGAGGAATTCTCTAGGCATAGCCGCAGTCCGAGTAGAATTCAGCGCAAATGTCGCGCTCCCGCGGTCTGGCCGCGCTGGTCCTCCTCTACCTTGTCCTTGGCCACCTGATTCCCCCGCCCGCCACGATCACGCCGCAGGGCTGGCGGCAAACGGCCATCTTCATCACCGTGATTGCCGGCATGGTCACCGAGCCGCTGCCGGCCTCGGCGCTGGTGCTGATGGGCCTCACCGGCATGGCGGCCAACGGCATCCCGATGCGCGAGGTGCTGGGCGGGTTTGCGCAGCCGTCGGTGTGGCTGGTGATCATCGCCATGCTGATCGCCAAGGTGATGCTCGACACCGGCCTGGCGCGGCGCATTGCCCTGCTGTTTGTCCGCGCGGTCGGCCGCACCTCGCTCGGCGTGGCGTACGCGCTGCAGATGACCGACGTCACGCTGGCGTCGGGCGTGCCCTCGATCACCGCGCGCAGCGCCGGCATGGTGCTGCCGATTGCGCGCAGCATTGCCGAACTGTTCGACTCGCGTCCCGGACCCACCGGCCGGCGCCTGGGCACCTTCCTGATTGCCGCGGTCTACCAGGGCTCGGCGGTCGCGTGCGCGATGTTCCTGACCGGCCAGGCCAGCAACCTGCTGGGCGCCGACCTCGCCCTCAAGCTGGCCAACGTCAAGGTGACCTGGGCCAGCTGGTTCACCGCCGCCATCGTGCCCGGCCTGCTGTCGTGCGCGGTGGTGCCGTGGATTGCGTTCCGCCTCCTCAAACCGGAAGTGACCAGCACACCGGAAGCCCCCATCTTTGCCGCCGGGGAGCTGAAGAAGATGGGCCCGCTCAGCCGCGACGAGTGGACCACGCTGCTGGTGTTCGCCGGGGTCGGCATCACGTGGATCACGTCGGCCTGGCACGGCCTCGACGTCACCTTCGTGGCCATGGTGGGCATTGGCGTGCTGCTGGCCTCGGGCACGCTGACGTGGCAGGCGGCCGCCGGCGAACGCTCGGCCTGGGATGTGTTCGTCTGGTACGGCGGCATGCTGCAGATGGGCGACCTGCTCAACCGGACCGGCTCGACCCGGGTGCTGGCCGAAAACGTGGCCGGCCTGTTCGTGGGCATCCCGTGGGTGATCGTGCTGGTCGCGATCCTGATCATCTATTTCTACGCGCACTACTTCTTCGCCAGCATCACCGCCCACCTGCTGGCGATGTTCCCGCCGTTTGTCGCCGTGCTGATCGGCATCGGCGTGCCGCCGCAGCTGGCGGTCTACAGCCTCCTGTGCACGGCGAACCTGACCGCCGGCCTCACCCATTACGGCACGACGACCGGGCCGATCCTGTTTGGGACGGGCTACGTCACGCGCAGCGACTGGTGGAAGGTCGGCTTCTTCACGTCGGTCGCCAACATCGTGATCTGGCTGACGGCGGGCGCGGCGTGGTGGAAGTGGCTGGGATTCTGGTAGGCGCGCGGCTTCGCCGCGCCCCACGCCGCCGCAATGCGACCGCGCCTTAAGCCGCGAGCACGCCCGCCACTCGCGCAGCCTCGGCGGGCTCGGCGAGCAGGTCGTACAGCAAGTCCCGGTTGAAGCGCTGTTCGTGAATGAAGTGCACGAACGCGCCGGTCATCACGATGGGCATGACCGGCAAACCAAGAATGCCGCCGAACACACCCGCGTAACCGCGCCAGTCGGTGGGACGCTTGACGGTGGTGGTCACCGCCTCGGCCACGAAGTTGCCCGCAAACCGCCACATGTCGGAGAGCATCGTCTGGTGGCCGCCGTGGTTGCCGGCGGCAATCGCGCGTCCCGCCCGCAATCCGGCCATGAACTCGTCGCGGTTGCGCGCGCCCGGGACCTCGGTCCAGGTCAGGCCGATGCCGCGGCCGGTGTGCGAGTCGCCGCCGCCCAGCACGTGCTTGCCGGTGGCGCGCGCCAGGCACATCGCGGTGCGGTTCTGCGACCGCAACCGCGTGCCGTTGATCACCTCGAGGCCGTCCACCCAGGGCAGGATGGCCGAGAGGTGAGCGGCGGTCAATGGGCCGTTGATCCCGGAGGCCACGTGGTTGAGAGAGGTGTAGATGCCTTCGCGGTTCAGGTAGGGCATCAACTGCCGCACGTCGTGCCGCAGACGCTGGATCTCGTCGTGCTGCACCGGCGTGATGTCAAGAACGTTGAGGTGCACGCACAGGTCCACATCCGTGAACTCTGCCGTCACCTCGCAGCCCACCAGCACATCCGGCTGGTGAGCCAAGTCGAGGGCGCCGCTGATCTGGTCGTGGTCGGTGATAGTGACCAGATCCATGCCGCGCCGTTTCGCGGCGTCATACACGCTCTGGGGCGTGTTGTAGCACTCGCGCATGAAGTGGTTGAAGGGAAACACCGTCGCGCGGCCTGAGTGGAACGTGTGGACGTGGGTATCAAGCTTCACTCGGTCACCTCGCTTTCCTGCAAGGCAGAATGCCCTAAGCCCGTGACAATCCTGTGGCTTACGGTTGTCGATAGCGCAAAATCGGGGACCGCGGCACTCACCAACCGCAAGGGGTTGGGGCTCGGATTGACTGGTTGGGTCATCTGCCGGCGCCGGTGCAGGTCGTCGTAGAGCTTGAAGAAGCGCGCGGTCACTCGGCTCCAGTCGAGCTGCCGCGCGGTCTCGAACGCGGCAGCAATCCTCGCCTCCCCGGGTCGCGACACGACCGACCGTACGGCATGCGCGAATGATTCGCCGTTGGGCTCGGCCAGCCACGAGTTGGCGGGGTTCGCGTAGCTCAGCACGCCGCCGGCCGAGGGCAGGACCACCGGCAGGCGCGACGCCATCGCTTCGAGCGGCCCAATCCCGAACGGTTCGCGCGGATTGGGATGCACGAACACGTCGGCACTGGCGTAGTACGCGGCCAGCTCCGCCCGATCACGAATGGCGCCCACCCAGAGCATCCGATGACGCGCCCGTCGCGACGCGTCCTTCAGCAGCGCCTCGGTCATGGGCCCATCACCCGCCAGCACCAGCCGATAGTCGCGAGCGGTATCGAGTCCCTTCGTCGGCCGCTGCAGGTGCTCAAGCATGTCGACCAGCAGGCCGAGATTCTTCTCGGGCGACAGCCGGCCGGCATAGAGCAGCAACACGCTGTCGGCGGTGCCGCCGGCCTGGGCCAGCAGGCGCCGCCGCAACTGGCGGTCGCGATTGACCGGACCGAACGCGCCGGCCTCGACACCCATCGGACACACGTGAATGAAGTCCGGGGAGCGATCCCACAGGCTGCGACGCAGCTCACCGGCGGTGTATTCCGAGTTGGCCACGTGGGCATCGAACGGCGGCCCATAGAGGTGCCTGATATAGGCGCGGGACGCCGCCCGCCCGACGCGGCCGGCCGACAGGTAGGCCGCCACGTTGTCATCCATGCGCTCGCAGCTCAGGCCCACCAGGGTTGGCCGCTTCACGTTCGCCATCCATTCCTTGCGCAACATCGCGGCCAGGTAGAACAACGAGTACTTGTCGCAGATCTCAACAAGGTCCGGCTGCTCGGTCGCGAGGATCTTTCGCAACCGGCCTCCAGGCGCCAGGTACGACGGCGGCCACATCAGGCGGTAGCGCGGGTCGAACACCGGCGACGAGCGAGCCTTGACGGTGTAGATTCGCGCGCACGCCCCGACGTCTTCGACCGCGTCGACGGCGCCCGGCACGATCAGGCGGAACGGCCGCTGCTCCTCGTTGGCGCGGGCCAGCAACGCGCGATAGAACGTGCGGATGCCACCAGAGGTGGCGTGATAGGCGTTGGTTAGATGAAGGGTCTTGATCGCCATGAGATAAGGAACGCTGCGAACAGGGCGGGCATCTGAACAAGGTCCTGCGCGAGGGAGCGGCTGCCATGGCCGATGATCAGGGCGCCCCGTCGCATGGCGAACAGGTTGAACGCGGTCGAGAACGCCGTCAGCACCATCGACGCAAGAATGCTCTCCGCCAGGCGCGGGGTCCCTCGCGACCAATGCAACGCCAACTCGAGGCTGTGGCCGACGAGCGGCAGCACCACCATCGCGGCGATGGTGGCAGCCCGCTCGGGCTCGGCCCGGCGGAACGCCTGCGTCAGGGCGCCGTAGAACCCGGCCGTGGCGAAGCGAAACACGAACTCGGCGGCCATCGCATCGGCGGCCGCGGCCAGGCCGGCGTTGAGGTTGATGGCGAAGAACAGATTGGCGCGGACGAGCGAACTCATGGCCGCGGATTTGTAGTTCCAACGCCGGGCCAGGTACCGCCACGGATGCCGGCCGACCAGCCGTAGCACGCGGGCGACGCTAAGGCCGGGCGGCACATCGGGATCAAGCAGCACGCGGCGCCCTCCGATCCCCGAGCTCGCGATAAGCGTCAAACAGCGGAGCCAGCGCCACATCCCACCGGCGCGACAAGGCGTAGTCGCGGGCGGCGAGCGCTTCCGTCCCACGGCGGTGCGGCGGCAGCAGCGTGGCCACGGCATCGGCCCAGGTCGACGGGGCGCGGTCGCCGCAAACGATGCCGGTCACGCCGGGCCGCATCTGCTCCTTCGGGCCGCCGAGGGCCGAGACCACGACCGGCAACCCCGAGGCCTGGGCCTCGAGCATGACGTTGCCGGCGGTATCGGTCTCGCTGGGAAACACGAACAGATCCGCCGACGCAAACACGCGCGCGACTTCTTCGCGACCGAGCGGCCCGGTGAAGACCGCGCCGGGACACTCGTCGGCAAGCTGGCGCCGCATGGGCCCGTCGCCGGCGATGACCAGGCGGTGATTCAGCCCGCGCGCCCGCAGCGCCGCCAGCAGCGGCGGCAACAGGGCGAGCCCTTTTTCTTTCGATAAGCGGCCGACGTACAGCAAGGCCGGCTGGCCGTCGTCCACACGCCACTCGTCGCGCAGCCGCTGGCATCGGCGCTGCGGCGTGAAGAGCTCCGTGTCGACGCCGCGGCTCCAGATGCTGATGCGGTCGGCCGGGCACTTCGCGGCTTCCAACAACTGCCGCGTCGACTCCGACGGGGCCAACACGCGGCCGCACCGGCCATACATCCAGCGCATGTATTGCTGCATCAGAAAGCCGAGGCGATCCGACCCGCTCAGCAATCTCGTGTAGGCCGACAGGTCGGTGTGGAAGCTGCCGACCAGCGGCCGCTTGAGCTGGTCCGCCACCCAGAGCGCGACGAGGCCAAGCGGCCCGGGCGTCGTGAGGTGAATCACGTCGATGCCGTCGCGCTGCGCCCGCTCCAGGTATTGGCGCCAGTGCGGCAGGTACATCTTCATCTCGCGATAGAACGGGATGCCGACGCCAAACGACCGCAGGGCGAGGTAATCCGGCTGATCGGCGCCCAGGGCGGCCGCGGTGTAGATGCGGGGATTGATGTCTGACGGCGCGTGCCGCAAGACGGCGCTCAGCGTCGTCGTGACACCGTTGATCTTGTCGAAGTCGTTGTCGGTGAAGACGGCGACTTTCATGGCTAGGCCGCCAGGTCGGGCACCGCGGCCAGCGTGCGCGCCGGCCGCCTCACCAGGTCGTACAACAACGCCCGGTTGAATCGTTCTTCGGTCACGAAATGCAGATAGGCGGCGGCGAGCGGCAAGGCGATCAGCGGCAAGCCCAGGATGCCGCCGAAGACGAAGGCATGGGTTTGCCATTTCAACGGCTCGCGCACGACATTGCCAAAGCGCTCACCGTAGAAGCCGGCGGCAAACCGCAACATATCCCCGGCGAGCGTGAAGTAGCTGCCCTGGCGGCCGCCGATGCGGCAGCGCCCGCCCCACAGTCCCGCCATGAACTCGTCGCGCGTCCGCGCGCCCGGCACCTCGGTCCACGTCCGCCCGATGCCTCGGGTGGTGTGGGCGTCGCTGCCGGCCAGGCCCGGCTTGCCGCTGGCTTCGGCCAGGCACTGCGCGGTCAGGTTCTGCGCCGGCAGCCGCGAGCCGTTGTTGGTCTCCAGGGCGTCCACCCACGGCAGCAACGCCGCCACATGTGGCGCGGTGATCGGCCCATTGACGCCGGAGGCCACGTGATTGAGCGACGTGAACAGGCGCTCGCGTTTCAGGTACTGCAGGAGATCGAAGACATCGCCGCGCGCGCGCTGAATGTCCTGGTGCTGCGACAGCGACAACCCAAACACATTCAGGTGGACGCGAACCCGATCACCGGGAAACTGTCCGGTGACCTCGCAGCCGGTGATCACATCCGGGTAGTGGGAAATCGAGAGTGCGCCGCTGACTTGATCGTGGTCCGTAATGGTCACCAGGTCCATGCCACGGGCCTTGGCCAGCCGGTACACGCCCTCGGGCGTGTTGTATGACTCGCGCATGACCAGGCTGAGCGGATAGATCGAGGTCTGACCGGAGTGCTGCGTGTGGACGTGGGCATCAAGTTTCAACAACGCCTCCCTTATTGATGCCAGTGTCGCAAGGGCGAATGACAGAGGGGTGGCGATCACGTCTCGAGGGCGCAACATCTAGGGGCGCACGTCGAGGTGCACCGTATCCTTGGGGCGGTGATGCAGAAGTTCTGACACGAAGTTGCGCACGTAGAGTCGAAACACCGCGCCCTTCCCCATCGCGTTGTAGCGGCGCGCCGAGGTGTAGAGAAAACAGTCGTAGCGCAGTTCGACGCGGCCGACTTGATACAGCCGGCGGCCGAGATTGGTGTCCTCGCCGTGGAACTCGATCGAGGTGTCGAACCCGCCAATGCGCTCGAGCGCCTCGCGCCGCACCGCGAAGTTGCCGCCGTAGAACACCACGCCAATCCGCAGCAGGTACTTCACCAGGACGTGGGTCGCGGGTCCCAGCGTGAAGTCATAGGCCCGCAACAGCGCGCGTCCCCACCAATCCCAGTCGTAGAAGCGGTAGTTGCCGGATAGCGCGATCAGGCCGGCGTCGCGCGCGAAGCGCCGCTCGATGCGTTCCAGCCAGGTCCGCGGCGCCCGGCAATCGGCGTCGACGTAGACCAGCACGTCGCCGCGCGCTTCTTGCCGGCCGCGCTCGCGCGCAATCACCAGGCCTTTGCGTGGCTCGGCAATCACGCGGACGCCGGGCACGCCCCGGGCCACCTCGCCCGTGCGATCGGCGCTCGCGTTGTCGATGACGATGATCTCGTCAGGAGGCCGGCTCTGCGATTTGAGCGATTGCAGGCACGGTTCGAGGTACTGCTCTTCGTTGTAGGCGCAGACGATGACGCTGATGGTCACTCTGGAGCCGCAGTGTGCCGCACCGCCGTGACGGGCCGATCACGGCCGCGTGACGGACCCGTGAATCCTCGCCGGGGAGGGCGCGTTAGCGCCCGAGCCCGGCAAGTGGCGGCCTGTCCGCCGAGCCGCACGCGTCCGCCGGGCAGCCGTGCCCCAACCGTAACCCAGAATTAACGCCGCCGTCACTGGTCGGAAACCTGCAATGACTACCGTGGGCATGCCCCTTCATGCAGGTAAAGGACCGTAGGATGCAACCGAACAGCCTGGCCCGTGCCGATCAGCCCACACCAACTGCGCGCCCACGGGTGTCAGGGGCGCCGGCGAATGACAAGATGCACGTCCTGGTCGTGGAAGACGAAAAGGACATCTCGGGACTGATCAAGCACACCCTGGAGCGTGCCGGCGACACCATGGTCGACATCGCCGCCAGCGGCGACCAGGCGCTGAAACACGCCAGCGAGCACCAGGTCGACCTGATCATCCTCGACCTCAACCTGCCGGTGCTGGGCGGTCTCGAGGTCTGCCGCCTGCTGCGGACCCGGCCGGCCACCGCCAAGACGCCCATCATCATGCTGACCGCCCGCAGCAGCGAGAGCGACCGCGTCGTCGGCCTCGACGCCGGCGCCGACGACTACATCAC
>SXGQ01749194.1_pt1 | contig 16553 bp, 10 predicted proteins | sample 3178371 | NCBI WGS metagenome assembly SXGQ01 (sample SAMN11356859, study PRJNA531348) | freshwater metagenome | isolation source: freshwater sample F1-20 | place: China: Fuxian Lake, Yuxi | collected 2017-12-25
AAAAAATATCGTCAACTCCTTCTTCTCCGCGAATGGTTCCGCTGTCTTCCTTGACGCCAGTACCTGGTTCACCACCTTGTACGGTATATACTTCCGAAATGACAACAATCCTGATTTCATCTTCTCGATGCCATCCTTCAAATCAATCATTTCCTTGACAAAGAAATTATGAGCGGGGGAGAAAACAATATTACCTTTGCCGATTTCAATGACATCACCCACCATTTTTTCAATCGGTTTTGAAAATCTTCTTGCGATCATGATGTTGAACAAGCTTGTCACGATCATCAACAAAATCAGGCTTAACGCTGTTATTTTAAAGTTCCAAACAAGGCCCGCGATAGCAAGCTTGCGATTGACACAAACCCCGATTATCCAATCAGGTTTTCTACCAGGATAAGTGGCGGTCCAGGAATACACCCAATTTTGACCATCATCCGCAGTGACAATTTTTATACCTGTTGAATCCTGGTTGAATGGATCCCTGTTTTCCGAATATTCACTGTCTATGATCTTGGTGAAGGCCCTTATTCGCAGATCGGGATGCTTTTTGGCGAGAATCAAAAACCGATTGCTACTACTTACAATCCCAGGGTCAGGCGGGTTTTCAAAATAAACCGGGTCCGGATGACCGATAACCACAATCTCACCATCATCCCTTCTTTCCACGACAAAAGGGATTCCACCATAACTATAATCCCGGTCCATTTTTCTTTTGGTGAGATCCATGAGATATTTTTGAAGCTGGAGTATTCCCAAGTCAACGGTCAACATACCGATGAATTCACCTGAATCATCATGCAGAGGCACCACATAGCTAAGGATTGGCAGATAAGCCTGCAAGGCCTTGATGGAATACCCCCGAGAATTAAACCAGCCGGGCTTTTTGGAATCCTTAAACGCCAGATAAAAATCATAAAACCTTGGGTCACTTTCATTTGAATCACTATTTAGGACCTTCGGCGTCGGACTTTCACGATTCTCATAAAGTTTTGAATTAAAGACCTGGTTTTCACCAGGGACCACCTCGGCGACAAGTATTTCCCCCTCATAAGTCTTCAGGGTTCGAACCATGAATCCTGTTTTATGATCAATAATTGAAAAGCCATCCATGTATTTGTTGGCTTTCAAATTGTTTTGAATGAATGCCCTCGCCATTGCCTTCGACTGCGCGTCCTTGAGATGGTTTTTTTTTATAAGATTACTGTAAACCTCCGCATCTATCTCAATTTCATCGAGAAGATCCATCAGCAAATCATTGATGTTTGTGGAAATCAGGTTCATCATCATGGACCTTGATGATTTGCCTTCGATGTATTGCATTGTGAACGAGATTGAAGTGAGAACAGTACCCACGATGAGGATCAATAAAATCAATCTGAATATCAAATGATATTTTAATGGCCAGCCATTGAGAGCAAATACAAGTCTGTTCATTAATGTGCTTTCCGGCCTTGATTTTATCCACAGACCACACGCCAAATTCCAACCACACCATCCCAAAGCTTTGTGATTATCCTGTTTCTTTGATGCTTTTGCAAGTAATCTAGTGTAGTTAATTGACTAGGTGATTGAATAACGGGTTGATACGCGGGTTGCAAATTCAACCAAGCTACCAAGGAAGCCAACCATGAGAATAAGCAGGGTGAAAGTCACGGGTGGAAGCAAACTTGCATTTTATGATGAAGCTGGGTTCATGCTGCTTGAGGAAGCTGCAAAAAAAGCAGGCAGGGATTCCTCCTGGCTGGCAAACGCGGAATTAATCGATTGCATCCATGGTGGCAAACACCATCATAACGCCCTTGGCTTGCTACCATTTTTCACCCCGGTCGGGAAAATCTCCGAGGCCAGTTTCCTTGTGCCCATTCCCAAACCCAATAAAATTTTCCTGCTTGCGGGCAATTACGCTGAACATATCCGTGAGGGAGGCGGAATCGCCCTTGAACGCGCTGAAACCTTCCCTTATGTGTTCATGAAGCCAGCCAGCACCACCCTTAACGATCCATACAAACCGGTCCGTATTCCCTCGGTCTCACCCGATGCCATAGATTGGGAACTTGAATTGGGGGTCATCATCGGCAGGAATTGCAAATATGTCAAGGAGGCTGACGCACTTTCCTATGTCGCTGGTTACACCATCATCAACGATATCTCAAACAGGAAATTCAGACCCAATTCCGGCAGAAAAAAAAGGGAAAAGGATGTGTTCTTTGATTGGCTTCACGGGAAATGGTTTGATAGCTTCTGCCCGATGGGCCCCTGCGTGCTTGATGCCAAGTCTCTTCAAGACCCGCAATCCCTGAAACTGGAGCTTAAATTAAATGGCGAAACCAAACAAAACTCCAGCACCGCCCAGATGATATTTCCCGTCGCAGCACTTATTGAATTCATTTCTTCCATGGTCACACTTGAACCCGGGGATATCATCTCCACGGGAACACCATCCGGGGTAGGCCACACCTCGGGAACATTCCTAAAGCCCGGCGATACCATGCATGGCTTCATTGAAAAAATCGGCACCCTGGAAACCAAGATCGACAAGGAATTGGACTGCCCCTACGAGAGCGAGATTGTTTTTTCAAGGCGGGAAGACAGGTAAATGGCATCCAATGCCTTAAGCGTCGCACATACCGATTCCGGGGTATTCCTGCAATCCGGGCCACCCCTTGCCATCGCAATCCAATCCATTAAAAGTTGAACCGTTCTTTTTCCACCATAGCCCCGGGTATTATCAACAGGAAGGATGAACTTTTCCTCCATGGGAATGAACTGGGGTTGCGGGCCATGAATTTCAAATAGCCCCCCGGTCCCAGGGTGCGAAGGGTTCCAATGCAACCAGCGCTGCGACCCGAAAATACTCCAGCCCGACTCCCCGGCCCACCTTGGAAGCCAATAACCCCCCGAAAAATTCACCAGGCATCCATTCGATAGCTCGAGCAATGCAGACCCGCCATCCTCCACCTTCGAAGGGGTATCAGAAAAAACCCCGGTCCTCGCACAAACGCTTTTTAATTTGCAACCAGTGACATACATCATCAAGTCAAACCAATGGCACGCAAGCCAGTTGAAAAATCCTCCCCCGCTTATGCCGGGATCGAACAAATAATGCCCCGGCCCGCGTCTTGCAATATCGCTGGTATACCAATGCATCTGCACGGATATGAGCTTGCCAAATCTACCTTCAAACATCATGGTTTTTAATCGTTGGGCTCCCTCATCATAACGCCACATATACCCCGCCTGGAACGCAACCCTGCCGGCGCGAATCGCATCAAGCGCGGGCAACCATTCTTCCGCGGTGGCGGCGCAGGGTTTTTCAACCAGCACAGCTCTGCCCTCCCGGGCAAGTTTTATCACAACCGATGGAGTCTCGTTGTTGGGCAGGCATACCACCGCACCATCAAACCCTCCCCACTTAAGAAGCTCATCAACCGAATTAAACCTGGGTAGATGGGCGTATTTTTCCTCCAGGCTCGCGGATGAATTTCCAAACGCGTTCACAAACGCAACTATCTTGGCATCATCTTGAACCAGGCTGATGGATTCACGCCATCCAGCCCCATGGGGATGATCAACACCTATGAAAGCAATGCGGAATTTTTCAGCCATTTGCATTCTCTTCGTGAAATTCGGAAATCAAGGAAGGTTCAATATCAGGCCGTGACCTCATGGTGTACCAGGTAAGGCCGTCAATATTCTTGCTGGAACCGGGAAGAACCAGGTTGAAAAAAAACGCAGTGACAATCATCACCAGAAGCGATGCAGGCATTACCAGTGTAAAACTAAGGTTTCTCTCCAACCCCAGTATCTCCCTTCCATAGGAGATCAGTATCGCCGATACAAAAGCCACAAGGGTCGCAGGCACAATTGCAACAGCCCTGATCCATGGGATGAAAATCCCTATCAGAAACATCCCGCCCAAGGGGGCGGTAAAACAATTGAAACTTCTTGGCATCATCTCGACTATGTTGCGATCCTGCACCAGAACATCAATCCCATAAGCCAAAAGCGTTGAAAACAACCCGGCAAGAAGCGTTACGCGGGTTGCAAACACCGCCTTGGATGATTGATTCAGCTCTTTTTGTTCCATTGCAAGAACTGTGGCCAGCGAATTGAATCCAGAGGATATGGTGGACATGGCGGCGGCAAGCACGGCGGTCAGCACGGCGCCCGCAAGGCCGGATGGAAGAAATTCAACCATATACCTGGGAAAAATCATGTCAGCTTTTTTTTCCTGGGACAAATCAACCTGCGTGTTTCCATTCAAATTCTCATATAAAATCGCAAGTCCCACCAGCACCAGCACCCCGTTTATGCAGAGGTTGCCTACCACCGCAAGAATAAAACTTTTCCGGGCAGCTTTCAAATCCGTGGTTGAAAAATATCTTTGAACCGTCATCTGGTTTCCAAGATGTATGCAGACATGCCAGACAAACATGGTCAAAGCGAAGGTAACCACGGTGCTGCGCTGGTAGGGATCCAAGCTGAAAATTCGGGTGCCAGACTTTTCACCATGGTATTGGATCGCAGCCTGAATCCAATCAACCGGGTTGGAATGGGTGTTGATGGCAATAAAGATGATGCATCCGAGGGCACCGCCAAACATAAGGAAAAACTGCACCACATCCGTCCATACAACCCCCCGGTATCCACCCACCATCGTGTAAAGCGTGGTGATTATTCCCAATAAAAGAATTATCGCGCCAAGATGCAGGTAAGTCACCTCCACCATGGTCCTGGCCATGGCAAGGATCACAAAACCCATCCATGCGATCGTCTGGAGGGAGAAGAAAATAACACCGAGTCTCCGGGCGGACATGTCAAACCTGTGACCAAGATATTCATAGGCGGAAGTGAACCTGAAACGCATCAAAAATGGAATGAATAGAAAAAGGACAAACCCGGTCTCCAAGATGATCGCGATAAACTTGCCCGTGATGTTTGTAAACCCTGAAAGAAAAACCTCACCCGGTTCGGAAATGTAGGAAAGCGATGAGATCAATGTCGCGACTATGCTCAACCCTATCGCGTACCATGGTATCTGGCGGTGGGCGAGAAAATATTCTCCAGCATCCTTTTTATGAGACCCCGCCCGGATTCCTATCACCAGCATTGCGACAAAATAAACCAACATGACCGAGTAATCCAGAATTCCGAATTCATGTGCGGGCATGGCATTCAACCAGGAGGGAATTGTATCATCAATCACTTGGTTGCAGCATAATTTGTTACAAGTTCAAAAAACACTATATTTTTCTTTTAGATATGAAAAAACAAACCTTATGCCATATCCGAAAAAGAAAACGCATTTAGGCTGTTTGCGTCTTCCCGGTGATCTGCTTTCTTTTTTACCGCCAACACGCCAAGTTCGCCCAAAATGATTATTCCAATTCTAATTGATGCTTACTTTTCTTTCTTCGCGGTCTTTGCGTCTTCCCGGTGATCTGCTTTCTTTTTTTACCGCCAAGACGCTAAGTCCGCAAAGATTAATACATCCTTACCACATTATGCTTTCTTTTCTTTCTTCGCGCTCTTTGCGTCTTCCCGGTGAAATGCTTTTCTTTTTTACCGCCAAGACGCCAAGTTCACTCAGAATGATTATTCCAATGCAAATTGATGCTTACTTTTCTTTCTTCGCGGTCTTTGCGTCTTCCCGGTGATCTGCTTTCTTTTTTACCGCCAACACGCCAAGTCCGCAAAGATTAATACATCCTTAGAGATTGTTTACTTTTCGTCTTATTCCATCTTTAATCAGTGGAACATTCCAATTCATCAAAAAACCTAAACGAAAAACCGAAAGCTTTAGGTATGTCAAATGTTGAGCCTCATGAATCGGCAAAAGCGAACTTACCGACTTATTCTCAATCACAATGCATTCCGCAACCAACATATCAATCCGGTAACCAGCTTCAATTTCGATACCATCAAATCGAACTGGAAGCATGACTTCGCACCGCATGCTTTTACCCCTCGTCCGAAGTTCATGAGCAAGACAAAACTGATAGGTCGATTCAAGTAATCCAGGTCCCAGTTCACGATGAACTTTTATGCAGGCATCAACTATAATTTTTGCATCTTTTTCAATTTCATCATTGCTGACCATAATTTTTATCTCTTCGTGGTCTTTGCGTCTTACCGGTGAACTGCTTTTCTTTTTTTACCTCCAAGACGCCAAGACCGCAAAGAATACAAAATCCTTACCACATTATGCTTACTTTTCTTTCTTCGCGCTCTTTGCGTCTTACCGGTGAACTGCTTATTTCTTATCTTTGCAGTGGGATAAAACTCATCAACCAGCGACGATGTTCACCAATTTGCCCGGAACGATGATCATCTTTTTGATCGGTTTCCCAGCTATGAATTCCTGGACTTTAGGATCCGCCAGGGCAAGTTGCTTGAGGGCATCATCAGCCATACCGGTTGCAACACTAAGACGGGTGCGGATTTTTCCATTGACTTGGACAGGAATTTCGATGGCATCAAGCTTCAATAATTCCGGGTTGTATACGGGCCATGGGGCATAGGAAAGTGAGGATGTTTCCCCCAGTGCCTGCCAGACTTCCTCCGCAAGGTGTGGTGCGAAAGGGGCAAGCAACTGCACGAATGTCTTCAGTACGGATTTGGGTTTTTCAGCCATTGGTGTGAGGTAATTCGTGAATTCCATCATCGCGGAGATGGCGGTGTTGAAACGGTAATGCTCCAAGTCATCGGTAACCCGCTTGATGGTATGGTGAAGCATGCGCAAAGTTTCACGGTCTGGATCAATTTCCCTCACCGCGTCAAGCAAAACCGTATGCTCGGCACGATCATCAATGATCATGCGCCAAACCCTGGCAAGGAATCGAGACACGCCCTCCACGCCATGCATGCTCCAGGGCTTTGTCGCCTCTAGCGGCCCCATGAACATCTCATAAAGGCGAAGACTATCCGCGCCATAATCATGAACCACATTGTCGGGATTTATCACATTTCCCCGGCTCTTGGACATCTTTGATGCGCGGGCATCCACTCGAATTTCGGGGTTCCCAAGTAGTACAAAGGAATCGCCTTTCTTCTCGGCCTTGGATTCATCAATTTTCACACATTCAATCGGGATACCGGTTTTCTTTTCAGTTGCATTCACACCATCAAAACTGACAAGTGCATGAGAAATAAACTGACCGTCTTTTTTAAAGGTGGTGTACTCCATTTCACCAAGGATCATGCCCTGATTGATAAGCTTTTGAAAAGGTTCCTTGCAATTGATATAGCCCCGATCATAAAGCAACTTGTGCCAGAATCTGGAATAAAGAAGATGAAGCACAGCATGCTCCGCGCCACCGATATAGAGATCAACTGGTAGCCATGCGTTAAGCAATTCCGGGTCGCAGAAAGCCTTAGTGTTTTTGGGATCAATATAGCGAAGGTAGTACCAGCAAGAGCCTGCCCACTGTGGCATGGTGTTGGTCTCGCGGATGTACTGTTTCCCATTGCGTTCCACTTTTAGCCAGGCGGTGGCTTTACCCAGTGGTGGTTCAGGTTTGCCTGAAGGCCTGAAATCTTCCAATTGGGGAAGTTCCAAAGGTAGTTCGGAAGTTTCAATCGGCTCAATATTACCAAGAAGATTACCTTGGGCATCAACCTGGTGAAGGAGTGGGAAAGGCTCGCCCCAGTAGCGTTGCCTGCTGAAAAGCCAGTCACGAAGCTTGAAATTTACCTTTCCAATGCCCTGCTTTTTTGACTCAAGAACCGCGATGATCTTTTTCTTGAACTCGGCTGAGGCAAGTCCATCATATTCCCCGGAATTACAAACGATGCCCTCATCCGTGAAGGGTTCAGAGAACTCTTGCATCGAGCTCTTTGTTTTTTCAAGCCATGAATCCGAGGGTTTAACCACAGGGATAATGGGCAGATTGAAATGTTTCGCGAATTCAAAATCCCGCTCATCGTGAGCGGGCACCGCCATGATTGCACCGGTGCCATACCCTGCAAGCACATAATCAGCAATCCAAATGGGGATCTGTTTGTTGTTAACAGGGTTGATCGCGAAGGCTCCTGTGAAAACCCCGGTTTTCTTCTTGGCAAGCTCGGTTCGCTCAAAATCACTCTTGCGTGAAGCTTCCAACTGATAAGCTTCGACCAGGGCTTTTTGCCCGGGAGTGGTGATGGTTGAGACAACCGGATGCTCAGGCGAGACAACCATGTAGGTGGCCCCAAAGAGGGTATCTGGCCTGGTGGTGAAAACCTTGATCACTTTATCCGAGGCTTCAAGCTTGAATGAAACCTCAGCCCCCTCGCTTCTGCCGATCCAGTTGCGCTGCATGTCCTTGATGCTTTCAGACCAATCAAGATCTTCAAGATCGTATAAAAGCCTTTCCGCATAGGCGGTTATACGCAGCATCCATTGCTTGAGGGGCATGCGGACAACAGGATGGCCCCCCCTCTCGCTTTTGCCATCAATAACCTCTTCATTCGCCAGCACAGTACCCAAGGCGGAACACCAGTTGACAGGCACCTCAGCCTGGTAGGCAAGCCTTTGGCTGTCGCGATAAATGCGAACAGCGTCATCACCCTGGCTCTTGATATTTTCCGGGATGGGAAGTTCAGCGATGGGCCTGCCTTTTTTCGCGGAAGCATCGTACCAGGTGTCAAAGAGCAGAAGAAAAATCCACTGCGTCCAGCGATAGTAGGAAGGATCGGTGGTATCAACTTCCCGATCCCAATCGTAGCTGAACCCCAGGGCTTGGATCTGCCTGCGGAAGTTGTTGATGTTTTTTTCAGTGGTGATACGGGGGTGGGTGCCTGTTTCGATCGCGTATTGTTCCGCAGGCAAACCAAACGCATCCCAGCCCATGGGATGAAGAACGGAAAAGCCCCGGGCCCTTTTATAGCGGGCAAGAATATCGGTTGCGGTGTAGCCTTCGGGGTGGCCCACATGCAGACCCGCGCCACTGGGATAGGGAAACATATCAAGAATGTAATATTTTTGCGCGGATGGTTTTTCGGGGGTTTTGAAGGTTTTATTCTTTAACCAAAAAGCCTGCCATTTGGGTTCTATGATACGGGGATTGTAACTTGGCATGATTAACAAGTCTTCGTGATTAAGGTTTCAATTTTAGCGACAAAAACACCATTCCATCATCATATGGTAACAGTGCATGGTTCCTAGCGGGCCAACAGTGTAAAACACAATGAGAGCTTCAAAAAAGCTTGGATTAAAAAACGGGAGCCAAGTGGTGAAACCTGCCTCCCGTGAAGAATATCAATAAACTTGAAACAAGTTTTACTGGCCAAGGCTCTTCAACATGGTCTTTGCAACCAATTTATTACCAGCTTCGTTCAGATGCACCCTATCGGTGGTCAGAATCCCCTTGTCTTTCTTTTCGGGATTATTGGCTGCAATATGATCGACGAATGCTTTGCGTAAATCGCAAAGATTCAAATTTAACTCCTTGGCAACCTTGCGACTGATGTTTGCATAGTCATCCAACTTGGCATCAAGCTTGTTGGCTCCGCCCGGAAGTTCACCAATCACCGTAGGGGTGCATACTATCACCTGGGCGCCAGCCTTGGTGCATTTGCCAATCACTTCCTTCAAGCCACTTTCAAAGGCTTCAGGCATGGTGCCACGCTTTGGGTCAGATTCCCCATGCCATACATCATTGATACCAATGTAGATGAAAACAATGGTTGGTTTCTTGGCGACAACATCCTTGTCAACCCGCGCCTGGAGGTTGGGCACTTTATTACCACTGATCCCCGCACCTACGCACTCGATGGCAAGATCTTTTTTCTTCTCAGCGAATTCAGCCCGAATCACCTGGATATAACCCTTGCCACTATTTCCCCCTGCAGTGATGGAATCACCAAGAAAAACAATTCGATCATCTTTCTTAAGAACCACAGGGGCGGGTTCAGCAAACAACGATGGAACGGAAAAAGCCACAAACAACATACTAGCAAGAACAGAATTCAATCGAATCATGATACACCTCAAGGGAATGAATAATAATCACTCCGACAGTATAACATTGCGAATTAAACGAAAAAAGCCATAAGGTGCTTATTTTGACTGCTTGATCAGATCAAGCATGGCTTCACCCATCGCTTTTCCAATTCGATTAAACCAGATAGCACTACCATAGTAATGGTAAGGCCGATCACTGCCGGTATTAACCCAAGCAGGGTTTTTCTGCCAATTGGGAAACATCTCTTCCGCTGCTTTATCCACCAGCACATCAACCGGGAAGGCCTTCAAGTTGCCTTTAAACTCTGGCACAGTATTCATCGAAAGTTGCGCCTCACGGACCACCAACATACCTCCGGTTGCGGGCTTTGAACCGTTCTGGCCCAACGCCCCAATCACAAAAGGCAATTTCGGCGAGTTAAGATCCTTCCTGACATCATTGATAAAATGTTTCATGTTGGAAGCGTATTCATTCTCCGCTCCGAAAATATCATTAAAGCCCTGAAACCAGACAAAACCTGCCAACTCCGGTTTCATCCCCTTCAATGATGGAAACAAGGATGCATGATCATTCATCACCATTTTAATTTCAGTCATCATGCTGCGGTAGGAAGAACCATAGTCTTTCTTAATATCTTCCATGGTGGGAAGCGGATCCTTTTTTTTGTTCTTTTCATTATTTTTAGTAACGCGCTCCCTAGCCTGCGCAAGTTCTTTCTGAAGAACTTCATCAGCGGGAAATCCAGCAGAAGGCGAACGAAAAAGCTTGTAAAGGGAATGCCCGCCCCATGCAGCTTTCACCAGAATCACAGGTTCACTGAAGTGATTACCCATCAAGGTTCCGAATTCCAACTCAACGCCGGTGCAACCAGGAGAACCATATCCAACAGTGAGTGGGCCCTTGCGTTCTAGGAACTTGATGAAGACATCATCGCGAACGATCCATTTATCATCTTTACGCAGGTGTGTAAAAAGCTCTTTGGTAGGGGCATTGGCAGCTTGATATTCAAGCAGGGTGTTCCGGGCTTTACCCTCCATGTTCGATTGTCCCGCTAAAACAAACACCTTAACAGTCTTGGGTGCATCAGCAGCAAAGGCAGGAAAATCCGCCAAATGCAACATTATCACAACCACCGCCATGGCCTTCTTCATAATCAAATCACCCCTTAAAACCTAACTCTTCACGCGCTCTAAAATAAAACACCAGTTAAAAATCCGCCTGGTATCCATTCCTATCAACCATGCTATTCATGAGGCAATACTATTTACTGAAAAGCTTTTTGAGTTTCATGAACTGCAGGAAAGCATCGAACAACCAGCCCGGTGCCTGGCCCACTCAGGGCGTTTTGCAGCATATTCTTCCATCCCTGCCTGTTCATCATAGGGCTTGCGCAACAAGTCAAGGAGTTCGTTCACCTTGGAAAAATCACCGTCTGCGGCCTTATCGATCGCCAGTTGAGCAAGATAATTCCTAAGCACATACTTGGGATTATGGGCATTCATCTTTTTACGCCTGGATTCCCCGGATGAACCATCAGAGTGAACCCGGGCCAGATAACTTCGAAGCCATTTACCCATGCGCTCCTTGTATTTATCGGTTAATTGGTCAGGCAGATAGTATGCTTCCAACAACAGCTTCAACAGCACATCGTCACTTGTCTCATTTATTTGGTTGGAATCAAGCAAAGCTAATTTACGAAAGAAAATTGTCATGTCGGTTTCAACCAACTGAAGCACCTGGAATAGTTCATCAAACAGGGTTTCATCTGATGCAGGGTCAAAATGGCGAAGCCCAAGCTTACCAGCCATCATTTCATTCCAGCCCTGTTTGAAGGTATTGGAATAGACAGACAAGGCTTCCTGAAGGGGTTCTATTTTTTCAATCAAGGGGTAGATGGATTCAGCGAACCTTGCCAGGTTCCATAGCGCCACCTGGGGTTGATTGCCAAAGCGATAACGCCTTCCCGAGGCATCGGTGGTGTTGGGAGTCCAGTTGGGATCATAATTTTCCAACCAGCCGTAAGGGCCGTAATCGATGGTCAATCCAAGGATGGACATATTGTCCGTATTCATCACGCCATGCACAAACCCAACCCTCTGCCATTCCACCATCATGGTCGCGGTTCTTCTGCAGACTTCTTCAATCCAGGCAAGGTAAACTTCGGGGGAAGGTTCCCCCAGTTGGGGGAAATCGGTTTTAATCGTGTAATGAACAAGTTTTCGAAGTAGTTCAACATCACCACGCGAAGCTAATATTTCAAAGTTCCCAAACCTGGTGAAAGATGGAGCGACCCTGCAAACAACAGCGCCGGGTTCATGCATGGGATTACCATCGTAAAACATATCCCGCATCACTTTTTCGCCAGTAAGGACCAGGCTTAACGCGCGGGTGGTGGGAACGCCCAGATGGTGCATGGCCTCACTGCATAAGAATTCCCGGACTGAAGAGCGCAGAACCGCAAGACCATCTGCGGTACGGGAGTAAGGGGTGGGACCAGCGCCTTTGAGTTGCAACGCCCAGCGTTCACCTTTTTTATTCAACACCTCTCCAAGGTTGATTGCCCTGCCATCGCCCAACTGGCCTGCCCACTGGCCAAACTGATGGCCGCCATAGCACATTGCGTAAGGGTCCATGCCGGGTAGCTGCTGATTCCCGGCAAACACCTGGGCAAAATAATCCGTAGTGCAATTCTCATCAGATAGATCCAACAATTGTGCTACTTCCCTGGAGTAGCTGATCAATTGAGGTTTGGATACCTTGATGGGTAAAACCTTGGAATAACAGGCACCAACAACCTGCCTTCTACGATTGGATGAATCAGGATCACCCGGCAATTCAGCAACAAATCGATTATCAAATTTCAAGGCGTCAAGCTGGTGATTCATGGAAATCTTTGTGTTCCGGTATGGTGCAAAGGTTTATCTAACATTTGCCAACTTAACAGGAACATCAGCGATGGCAAGTGCCGCTATGCCATTAGAGCCATAAATAAGCTTATCGGGCTTACCATCCCAATACTTACCCGAAAGATAAGAAATCAAATTAGGCTTGTCAGGCGAAGCCAACTGCCTGCCTTGGGAAGCAAGTTGAAGGATGATGTTGCTGCCTTCCGCCTTGCCTGATGTGATGGGCGCAGCAACGCCATCAAGATAAATCCAAGCTTTGCATTGTTCCTTCCAAATCATGGGTTGATCAAACTGCAATAAGATTTCATTTTTTGCCTCGTTGGTGAAAACAGCCCGCAATAGATTTGGCGCGCTCAACACCTTGGATCTTGAAAGCCCATAGTTGTCCTGTTCCAAAAGTGGACAAATCTGCCTGGCAATAAGGGCATAACCCTCCATGTCAAAATGACAAAGCCCCCTTCCACTGGAACCACTAACAATCCCAAGCGTGGACATGATGCGCATGTTGGAATATAGGAAAGGTAGAGAGCGCTGGACTTCCAGCAACATATCTCCCGCATGGGTGCCACCCATGTTGCAACCACTTGGCCAGATTTGAAACACATAATAATTTTGGATGTTGGGAAAATCCTGTTTCCATGCAGCGGAAAGATCGACAAAGTATTGCTGGTAAGATTTCCAATCATAATCGCCTGTGGGTGATGCGGAACCCTGGTTGTTTTCTCCCTGGTGCCAAAGAACCCCGCGAATTCCATGGGAAAGGTTCGCCGCCTGTATACGGTTAAGAAGTCTTCCATAAATCGTGGAGGGGTCATTGGGATTTGATTCATTGCGCTGATGCTGGTCTATCCTAGTGCCACCAACCGCGCCGTTCATGATACAAATGGGTATTTGGTACTTTGCAACCAGATCATTCGCCAAGGCCATGCCCCAGGCTCCGATCTGGGCGTGCCCATAATCAGGTTTGCCCCAGATACGAGTGCGAATGGCATTGCCCCAGCCATTTTTTATATCGCCATTGTAAGAGTTTCCATAACTTCGAATCCAATCGCTCAAAGGAGAATCCGCATCAATCGTTGGTCCATTATTAGGCCCGGTAGCTTCAGCATTTGACTGGCCCTGAATGATGTATGCATCGCCACAAACAATATTCCCAACCGTGTTCGCCGGTGTTTTATCAGCGCCTTTTAATGTGAAGAACTCGACCTTGTACTTGATCAACCCTGGTTTTAATTTGAATGCGAAGCTGTAGGATTTATCCGCATCAGGTTTCTTGGTCTCGGTCTTCACGAGCTTGTCGTTGGCAAAAAGGTTGAGCTCGACTGCATCAACTCCTGAAGGGATGATGCCATTGTAATAAAGCGTGCCCTCATTTTTGTCATCACGCGCATAGAACTGATTGTTTACAGGCTTCTCATCCTTGCCGGGAAGGCGAGGGACCCAGGGATCGCTTTTGGGTTCTGTGACCATGATTTTGGCAAAGGCAAAAGTATCCGCCCCACCATTGTTGAAAGCTGCGCGCACCGATATTTCACCGCTATATTGCGAACGCTTGAGAATCAAACGATCGGGCTTCACCTCTTTGATTACAGCTCCCCCAATCACACTCCAGGTGGTTTTCACATCTCCTGCATTTCGCGCCAGCATGGCATCTTTGTTACCAAGAACAGGAATGACTTCGATGGTATCACGGCCATTCCATTTGTCCGGTGCCTTCAAAGTTGCAATAGGTTCGGGGATATGCTCTGTGATGGCTATTGGAATATCTTTGGTTTTAACACCTTCCGCATAAACTGCTTTAAACTGCAAAATCATCGAGGTATTAGAAGTGACACGGGTGGGGGGAAGGGTGAACGAAAAGCGATCGACAGAAGCTATGGTGTCAACTCCATCTTTTTTTATGATCCAATATATCTTCTGGGCACCGGGGGCCTTTGCAACAACCTTGGCGCTTGTGCCTTCCAAGACATCAAGTTTAGCATGGCTCAACTCAAAGGCGGAACCTTTTTGAACCAAAGGGCCGACCAAGGTTTGATTGGGATTCTGATTTTCATATTGCAGCTTCATCCAGTCTTCAGAGCGGGCTACCTTGGAAACACGAACCTCGTCGATATCTCCTGAATATTTGTAATTACCGCCACGCATTCCCCCAATGTTTACAACTATGTCACGAACAACAGACATGGCTGACTTATGAAACCTCGTGGCCTCTTTTTTACCATTGATGAAAAGATTACTGGTCCCATTCTCGTAAGTCGCAGCAACATGATACCATTGATTCATTTTTATCTCGGTTGGACACCTGACACCACCAGGGCCATCGGAAGACCAATTAAAGCTTGCGGGAGAACCAATCCAAAGCTCAACTTCATTGCCATCGCCTGTTTTACCATTCAACCGTGTCGCATACCTACCCCAGTAGAAAAAAGAATTGGAAGTGGATTGAGGGCGCACCCAAGCTTCAGAAGTAAAGGCACTATCACCATAAGGATAGGTTGTAATATGATCGCCACATTGAATTCCTTTTCCAGGCATAAAATGCCTGCTTTCACCAATAATTCCAACAGAAGAAGTAGTGCCAAGATTCTTGGGAGAAAGAGCGCCAAGTTCATCTTTCAAAAGGTTATCAAGATGAAGAACACTCACATAGCCATTGTCTGAATTGAAAACCGCCTTGCCATCTGATTCGCTTTGAGCACCTGGATTCCCCCAAAGCAGCTTGATTTCCTGCCTGTCGTTTCCCTTGATGACCGGTATTTTCACCCAAATGCAAGCTGTGCCCTTAGCCTTGTCCCACAGTTCGATTTGATACGCAAGCGCCTTTCCTTCCCTGCCAACAAAGCGAATATCTTCACCATTGTCCTTGGCCTGATTGAAATCAAACCAGTCCTTGTCAAGCCTGACCAAAAGTGGGAATCCCTCGACCATTGCTGATGCAGGAAGGTTCGCCCCTTCAGGAGTAGTAAGAATAAAGATGGAACCCTCATGCTTCCAATCTTGCTTGGGAAATAAAGGGGCATCAAGAGACAAAAAAGCCACCATAAGTAATGTCAGACATTTCATAATGATGACTACTTCATGCAAGAGTTAAAAAAATTCGACTCAATGACTATTAAGTGCTCTATTTCTTTGGGCCACTTTTAGGCACTTGAATGGTACGCAATTCAGGCTGGGTGCTTGTGGATTCGATCGCCTTGATGGCCTCTTCAACTGAGGCTATCTTCATTTTCTTCGCCCAGTCGGGAAAATCTTTCTCCTCCTGGCACTGGATGATCAATACCTTGAGGTCAGGCAAAACCTCCTTGGCTGCGCTGCCATAGCGAAGAAGTTCTTTCATGATGTCGCCCATGCGCTTTTCGCTGCCATGCGGGCTTTGTGTCTGGGCGAATTTCAAACTCACCCTGATCCCTTCCCTGAAATTGTACTTGGAAAGCGCACGAAGCCCTGCCATCCGTATCTCGTTCGCAAACATGGTGTCCGCGGGCGAGGGAATATCGATCGCCAAAAGGATGTCGGGCGCCAATGCCTGCACATCTACAAGTGTCAATTGGTTTGTGAGGGTATGGGTGAGTTGGGCACGGGCCATACCATCCGCATTCTTGGAAATGGCACGAATCGCAGGGTAAAGTAACTCAGGATCAATGCCCTTGATGGAAGTTCGCAACAATCCCTTGAACAAAGCCGCGGCTAATTCGCCATG
>SXGQ01083341.1_pt1 | contig 16541 bp, 20 predicted proteins | sample 3178371 | NCBI WGS metagenome assembly SXGQ01 (sample SAMN11356859, study PRJNA531348) | freshwater metagenome | isolation source: freshwater sample F1-20 | place: China: Fuxian Lake, Yuxi | collected 2017-12-25
AAAATGTCAATTGAATTTAAATAATCATTTAAAAAATCAACCACTTTTTCACCACTTACTCTTGGTGACAATTCTACTTTGTAATAATCACCATATAATTGTGGTTTACCCACTGGTATAGGGTCTTTGACGTATGTAATATTAAATAATTCTTGTGCGGTTGACCCTAAAAAATTTACATTATATTCCTCTTTATAACTCTTACCCGGATTTTGTAATCTGTTGTATAATTCTCTATTAAAAGAATATGGTTGTTTTCTTGGGTTAAAGGGTTTAACCTCATATATATATTGACCGGGAGATGTATTGGGGTCTGTTTGTAATGTTTTACCAAATACATCAATACTCAAAACTTTAATATAAAGTGGTTGGTTAGTATTGTAATTTTGTTCTTGTGAACAACCTAAGGCGGATACCATTTCCTTAGAAAGAACTTCTTGTAATCTTTCTTTGGTTCTATTAACCGTTTGAATAAATGTATTCCTTAAAGCTTCGGTTGCGTTTTGAGCAGCATTTGTTTTCAGTTGACTAAAGTTTGCCTTACCAATTTGTTTATCTATCTCACTGAGTTGTGATTTAATTTCAGCTATTCTTGCGTCTGAGGGTGCTATAGAAGCTTGTTCTGTTTTTAACTCAGCTTCTAACTTTGATTCTTCTTTTTTTAATTTATTTACATCAATAGTTTCAGTTTCAGAATTTGAACTCGGGTCTTCACCATCAGATGCTGACATTTTAAAAGTTTCAATTAGTTGTGATAATTGATTTCTTGAAGCTTCTTTAAATTGTTTTTGTGCGTCTTTAGTTTTTTGACTATAGGATTCAATCTTAGATTTAAACTTACCTTCATACTCGTCAACAGTTGTATTAAGAGCTTTCTTTTTTTTCTTAAGCTCTTTTTGTTTTTCATTAACATCCACAGCGGTTTTGTAAACATTAATTTTTTTCCTAACTTTATCGTGTCCTTCGGAAGGTGTTTCTTCAGCCATAACATTAAATTATTTATTAAGTTTATATCCGCCTGAACCTTCGTCTGAGATGTCTTTTTTAAGTAAATCTTGGATTAATGCGTCATCAATATCTGACATTGAGAAATTTTCGTCATTATTTTTTTGTTGTGACTTTTCCCAAACAGTTGATTGTAGTTTTGATAATGTTAATTTTTTCTCAACAGTATCGTTAATTATTTTTTGTTGTTCTTTAATAATCGGTCCAATTATTGCCATATCTGAAGAATCCTTCATTAACGCCAACATTTTGTTTTGAATTCTCAATGCTGTGGCTCTTTGTTCAACAAGCTCATTATATATTTCCTGCATTAATGATAACACAGATTCTTTATTTAATGATATTTCTTTTTTCTTTGGTCTAGACATACTTATAAATATTTAACAACGGATTTTATCTATTATCAATACTTTTAACAAAATCAAAATATAGTTTTTTGTATTTTTTCATACTCAATCTAATTTCTTTTGTTGATAAGTTTGTCATTTCACGAATGGACATTAAAACTAAATTTTTGTTAAATTTTTTGTTATCAGTACCAACAAAAATAGAATCATAATTTTCAAATAATTCTAACAAAGCATAACCCAATTTAACTTCATTTTCATTCAAAGATGATAAATCAATAAATGTTTTTAATTGTATAATGTAATCAAGTATTATTTTATCTGTTTCAACGGTATCGTCCTCGATATAATATACTAAATCAGGTCTTTCCTCTAAACTTGATGAAATGTCTTCATATGATACTTTTCTATTAGTATCTTTTTGGTCTTTAATAATTTGCCCCATCAAATAGTTTTTACAAATCGTACCAAAGTAAGAATAAGCTTTCTTATTCTTATCAGGTTTAAACTTGTCTGATTTTGTAATCAAGAAAGAATGTGTATCATTTAATATTTCATCAAATGACATATCCTTTCTGTATAATTTGTATCTTCTAATGATAGAAGAGACCATTTTTTCTATTGGTTTTTTCAGAAATTCATTATAAATTTCGTTTCTTTCTTTCATAGTTTCAGCTTCCAAGAACATAACAACCGCAGTCTCTTCTCTTACGTCAAAATAATTATTTGACTTAATTTTTTTACTGCGTTTCGCATCTGCGGATTCAGTGTGCCCGCTTGGAATTGTTTCGGAAACTATCATTAATTAGTGGTTTCTTCGTATTTTATGTCACGGTCATTTGTAAAAAAATATTCTTTTTTTGCTGTGTCAATCCAAAACTTAACCTCTTCATCTGTCAAAACATTCTTTCCGTTTTTATATCCCCAAAAAATTGATGATTCTCTCATGTTAGCATGTTTATATCCTAATCTTGGGATAGTCATTATTCTTGCTGAGTTATATGTCAATCTTAATAAAAACTCATAAACAAATGTTAGTTTCATTGATTTTTTAAAACCGCCAAAATTATCTAAAATTGATTTTTTAACGACCATTCCACTTGTTTGAAAATTTTGATATTGATTCAATAATTCATTAGTTAGAATACCAATTTCAGTATTGAACGACGCTGCGAATGTTGCCTCATTTGTGTATCCAGCAAATACATCTGTTTCATCAACATCAACAACAATTGGTAAAAATCCATCACATTCAGGGTGGGATTTAATATAATCGTTAACATTTTTAAACCATATAAATGAATATTCATCATCGTGCTCAAAAAAACTAACCCATGATGATGTCGCATTTTTGATACCAAGATTGATTTGTGAAGCGTAGTCAGTATGTTCTGATGTATTTAATACTTTAACAATATTTAAATCACCGAAATCAAATGAATTTAATTTAGTACATAATGATTCTTCATCTGAATGAACAATAATAAGTTCATTGATTGTAACTTGTTGTTTTTTTATTGAGTCAATTGCCTTTTCAAAAAGAATGTCAAAATCTTTTCCGAATGACGATGCAATTGGTAATATAACTGAGATATCTACTTTATTTTCCATAATTAATTTGTTTTTAATTTTTCTAATTGAGAATTAAAATTACTTAATCTCGTGTTTATATATGATGAAAAACGTTCTAAAACTTTTGATTTGAAATCATCAGTATTTGTATATTTTTCAGCTGTTTCATAACCTGATTCGTATAATTTTTCTGAAATGTTATCCTCAAGCCAGTTTTGTGTAAATTCCGCCAATATATCAACCATGTTTATTGTATCATTTGTCCAAATACCATTGTGTTCATCCATCCAATCAGGCTTCAAATTAGGTATTTTACCAATTACTGGTGTACCTGTTTTCATTGACTCTAATGGATATGTTCCGAAACCTGAAATATCATCAACCCATATAGACACAAAAGAATCTTTTAATATTGTTGCAAATTCCAATTCACTTAAACCTCTCATGTCTCTAAAGGTAATCCATCTAAATTGGGGATATTTCAAATAAAAAGTTTTAATCAACTTCATTGTGTCTCTTTGGTCTCTTGTATGAACAGAAACTATTGGTTTTGCAGGTATTGGTTTTCTTTCAAATGAATTTGAAATTGTTGGTTCAATAACATCAAACGAAACATTTTTCATTATTTTTTCCAAATATTTTTTTTGTTCCTCACTAGTTGTAATACACTTCAAAAATCCATATTGTGACCAAGAAGTACCAGGACTTAATGTTTCCATTATGTAATCATATGATTGACATAATACAATCTTACCACATGGGAATTTTGAAACTTGTTCCATCACGTGTCCATATAATTCAGGAATTATCATAAAATCTTCAGGTGAGATTTCTAAGTTTTGACCCTCAATTGCTTTGTGTGGTAATGACATATATTTTTCTTCCAACCAAGATGAAACACCTTTATAGTCACTTTGTTCATGCATAATAATTGCGTTGTAACCATTTTCGAATAAATGGTAAGCCATTTCATAAATTACTCTAATAGAAGCTTTGGCGTTTCCTTTAGTATCCTGAACTAAAAAATATATTCTTGATTTTTTTTCTTGCAGATTACTAATTGATAATTCTAATTTTGTTATAAGTTCTGTATTCATAATGTTTGTAATATTTCGTATCTTAATAATGTATTAAAAGCAATTTTAAAGGGAATAGTTAAATCGTTACTACCTTTTAAACCCATCTTTTCATCAATTTCACCTGACTCTGAAAAAACAACATCTAACATTGTTTTAATAAGTTCAAATTTAACGATACTAACGTTTTGTTCAGTATCTCCAGTATCGGTTTGTTTTATAGAAATTAAATTCTCAATTTTATCAAAATCAATGTGATATGTTTCTCCAAATATATTAAGCATGTTTTAATTTTAATTGATTATATACCGAAGTAAAACCTTCAATAGAATCAATCGAATAATCAGACTCATAGTTTTGGTTGTAATCTGTATTTATTTTAATTGATATTTTGTTTTTCGGTTTAATTTCAAGTAAATTTGGATTTGCTGTTACAATTACATCAAATTTAGACCATATTTTTTTGATAGTTTTTTTATTATAAAATTGTATGTTGTCTACCTCCATACCATATTTTGAGTAAAAAAATAATGATGCTGGTTTTATTTTTGCGACACCCATACCAATTACACTTAATTTATCTCTTTTGGACAAAACGTTTTTTTGAATATCTGAAAACGTGTTAAATGTATTTGCAGACATTGATGGTGAGTGACCAAAAATATTCATGGGGAAATCCAAGTATAAAAAATTAATATAGTCACTTTCAGATGGGAATAAAAAATATTCTGAAAATTTGTGTGAAGTAATCGGCTCAATTATTTTATACTCAAACTCTTCTTCGCCTTCTTCAGAAACATAGTCCTCAATAAAAAACTTTTCATAAGTGGCTTTCATTTTAGAAAGGGTATCTCTTAAAACTTCATCGGTATCAAAAGCGAACTTCATCTTCGTATTTTTTTAATATTTTTGTAATTATAGAATTTCTAACAATGTCGGAATCTTTAAATGTAAAAGTTCCAATATCATCAATTTCTTTAAATTTTTCTAAAGCGTCCCATAATCCCGAATGTGTTTTGTCTTTATATCGGTCAGTTTGTTCTAAATCACCTGATATAAAAAATTTACTGTTAAATCCAATTCTTGTTAAAAGAAGTTTCATTTGTTTTGGTGTACAGTTTTGTGCCTCTTCGAAAATAAGGATTGAATTATCAATGTTCATACCTCTCATATAAGCTAAGGCGAATACTTCTATAATTTCCATATTTTTTAATTTTTCCCTAACATCTTTTCCAATAATTTTATTTAAAAGATAGTAAGATGGAAAAATATACGGGTCTAATTTTTCTTCAACATTACCAGGTAGTGAACCAAGTTTTTCTTCAGCTTCCACAGCAGGTCTTACAATAATTAATTTTTCGTAGGAATTATTGGGGTCAGCTAATAAATCAATTGCAGCTTTCATTGCAATATATGATTTACCTACACCAGCAGGACCTGAACAAATTGTTATCTGATTGTTTTGTAATATTTCATAATACTCTTTTTGACTATCTGATAAAAATTTATCTTTTGTTTTTTTCTTAATTAAATCACTTGTAATTTGTTTTTTTGTTTTGTTATTTATCGTTATTTCTTCAACAATCGTTTTTTTTCTCATCATTATAAGTTAGTAAAGTTTGTGTTATTTTTATTTGTTAAAAATTTATGTGATTGAATTAATTGTTTTATACCATAGTCTAAGTCATATTTTGGTTTCCAACCTTTTGATTCAAGTTTTTCATTTGAGACTATGTAATTACGTTTGTCAAAATCTTCCTTATAATTATTTTCGTAAATTATCAATTCTGGTATATGTACCTTAATCTTGTCTGCTAGCTCTTTTTTACTCAAATTCGCATTTGATAAACCGACATTATATGCCTGACCCCTACACGAATCATAATTTTTTATGATAAATTCAAAAGTTCTCGCGATATCCATCACATGAATATAATTTCTTTTAAAATGACCTTCAAATAAAACTAAATATCCATCTACGAGACTTTTATATGTAAAGTCGTTGACTAATAAATCAGTTCTCATTCTTGGCGAAACACCAAAAACCGTTGACAATCTTAAGGAAACACCATTTCCTGTTGATAACATAGCTCTTTCTGCACCACATTTTGTCTCAGCATACAATGACAGTGGTTTAAATGGTGATTCTTCCGTTATAATTTCACTCGAAGAACCATATTGGGAATTTGTATTGGGTAAGATTATTTTTTGGTCATCTCTTAAAACTTCCAATATATCTATAACTTGTTGGTAATTTACAGCAACCGATAATTCCTCGTTAGCACTACATGCAGGCATACCCACTATAGCTGCTAACGGAATAATTATATCGTTTAATTTCACTAACTTTTGTAGATTTTTTTTGTTTCTGACATCTCCGTACTCAAAATAAAATTCTGAATTACCGAACAAGTGTAGTAGTGAAAGTTGATTATACATCAAATTGTCTAACACAGTGACAGTATAACCTTTATCTAATAAATGTTTTGAGAGAGTTGAACCCAAATAACCCGCACCACCTGTAATTAATACTTTCATATTCTTTCTTTTATATTATTATATACTTTATTCATTCCGTCTTTTAATGATGTTTTAGCTTCCCAACCTAATTCTTCTTTTGCTAAACTACAATCACACCATTGTCCCCAAATTACTGTGTTTTTAGTTGTATCCCATTCAATATTAACATCCTTACCACTAATCTCAACAACTGTATTTGCTATTTCCTCAATGGTACATCTTTCACCCTTACCAACATTATATGGTCCAACGATTTGTTTGGTATCCATTGCTTCAATCATCTTATCAATACACTCCAATGCATCATCAATGAAACAATAGGAACGAGTTTCCTTTCCAGTTCCCCATACACTAAATGGTACTTCAGGATATTTGATTGCTCTATAGGAGAATACAGGAATAACTGAACCACTTTCTAACTTAAAATCCTGATTTGGTCCATAGATACCAATGAATCTTGCTATTGCTACTTTCAACCAATCGTTCTCAACTACTGCAGATTCGATTGCCTTCTCACCAATCAATTTTGCCCAACCATATGTTAGTTCGGGATTAGCTGGGTAAGCATCTGATTCTTTAATCATTGGAGAATCTGCTATCGTTTGTAACTCCTTTGGATAAATGTGTGCTGATGATGCGTAGAAGTATGTATCTATTTTATTCTCAATAATACCCCTCAATACATTACTATCCATCATCATATTTGATTTCATCACTTCATATGGTTTAGATAGGTAAGTTCCAATACCACCTACTTTAGATGCTAAATGGATTACCATATCTTTACCAATAAAATACCTACTACATTCATCATAATCTGTCAAATCAGTATCTATCATTTTAATATCAGTAATAATATCTGATAAAAATTCTATCTTACCTCTTTCCAAATTATCAATTACCGTAACATCATGTCCTTGCTTAACCAATCTCTTAACTAAATGAGAACCTATGAATCCGGCACCACCTGTAACTAATATTTTTTTCATTATAATCTTGCTGTTTCTTTGTTGTTAGTGTACCACTCTATTGTTTCTCTCAACCCATCTTCCAAAGTTGTATTTGGTACATATCCAAATGTTTCTTTGAACTTACTCATATCATAGAATCTCTTAGGTTGTCCATCTGGTCTAGTTGTATCCCAAACAATCTCACCTTCGTATCCTACCAATTTAGCGATAGTTTCGTTTAACTCTTTGATAGATGTCTCAACACCAGTTCCTAAATTGAAAGGACCGGTTTCATTACAAGCCATAGCATCTATGATTGCTTTAACCGTATCACCTACATATAAGAATTCTCTAGTTGCTACTCCAGTTCCCCATACTTCAACGGTAGGTGAATTTGATTCTTTAGCTGCGATGAACTTTCTAATCAATGCCGGTATAACATGCGAATTCTCTAAATGGAAATTATCATAAGGACCGTATAGATTTGCTGGCAATAAAACAGTTGTATTAAAACCATATTGCTCTCTATACGCCCATCCACCAATTACTAAGTTTTTCTTAGCCAATGAATAACCATATGAATTCATATCAGGCAATCCGTTCCAAAAATCATCTTCTGAAAATGGTACAGGTATTTCTTTTGGATACCCACATCCCGCTGCCAATGATACTAACTTCTCAACACCATTAATATAAGAGTAGTGATTAATCAATACACTCATCATTGCGTTCTTATAAAAGAACTCAGCTGGTCTTGCTTTGTTAGCAGCAATACCACCAACTAAACCTGCGATGTGTAATACAACATTTGGTTTATTTTGCTCAAAGTAGTTTTTTACATGTTCTTCATTTGTTAAATCAACTTCCGTAGATGTTGGTGTTAGTAAATTTGTAAATCCTTTTAATTGTAGTTGTTCTACTAAATTTTTACCTACAAAACCACTAGCTCCAGTAATTAAAATTTTCTTGTCTTTAAATTGTTCTATATTCATAATTGTTGTTTTTTAAAATAAGTAATTACATCCGTTCTGAAATTCTAAGCAATCATTTACTATATTGTTTTGTATAATATAAGATAATAAATTTTCATTTACATAAGATGCATCAGTTCCACTCTTATAATAAAGCTTAAATCCGTTTGATGTCATATAAGAATGAAATTCTGAAAAACATTCCGATTGCGATTTTTCTCCTTCATATGCGGAATGTGCGTAATATTCTGATTGTACAAAGCACACATTTTTTATATATTCTTTACAACTTTTAATAACCTTTAAATCATTAGATTGTGTATCGGTTTTTAAAAAATCAATATATGGTATTGCATTCCAATCGAAGTTTTCAAAAAATTTATATAATGGGGAAACATTGACCGTAACTTCTTCCTTAATTGGTATTCCTAGTTGTGATTCAATTGGTCTATGTAAAGATGAACATCCGGTATTTATTTCGGAAGTACAATAAAACGTAGCAGTAGAGTAATCATCAACATTATCAATTGCAACCTCATATAATTTAAAATAATTATTAGAATCATTTACGTTTGCAATAACATTATCATTCGAACTATATGTAATTTGTCCCGTATTTTCTATAACTTTATATTCGTGTCCATATTCAAGCGTACCTTCTCTAACACATTTAGCGTTAAATGGATTTGGTTCAAATGAAAATACGGCTAAATTATTGTATTTACTTAACCATAATGCGGAATTTGGTGCACAAACGGATGTACCAACATCCATTCTAACATTTTTAATATTTTCTTTTAACTTTATTTTTTGGAACATTTTTTTATTTTAAAGAGTACTGGCATATAAGTCCGATTCCGCTAATAATTTAAAAGTTGTATAACCATAACTTTTAAGTAAATCAACAATATCATCTCGCATATATCCGAATTGTGTAGTATTTTTGTTATCAAACTCTAAAAGGATTGGCGGTTTAAACTTTTTAATAGTTTTCGCACCACCTTTTAAAATATTTAATTCAGAACCTTCAGTATCAATTTTTATTAAATCTAAACTTTGCAATCCCAATTCAACGAACAATTCATCTATTGTTTTACATTGAACTGTGTGAGTTGTAAATTTTCCATCTTTATCATCGTATTTGAATCTATTAGGGTCAGTTCCAAAAGTTGCCAATCCACTATCGGTAGTATCGGTTGGTATTTTTAATTCCAATTCGTTTGCCTCATTCCACACTCCAATATTATATGTGAAAACATTATTTTCTAATTCATTTAATGTAATGTTTTCGGATAATGCTTGATATGCATTTGGGTTTGGTTCAAATGCAAAACATTTAATAGTTGAGTTAAATAATGGTAAAAATATAAAACTACCTGTGTTGGAGCCTATATCAAAAAAATTTATAGTTTCTTTGTTAAAAATAATACGATGATAAAAATTATGAATTAATTGTTCATCATAAATTTTACCATTTCTAGTTGCACCAAATATGTAATTACATTTGTCTGAAAGTAATATTTGTTTACCTAAAAAGGAAGACTTAAAGTGATTCATAATTTTTTATTTTAGAAAATATATTTTTGATTTCATACTCTTGTACTTTTTTGTATGCGGAATAAATTATTTGTTCATATTTTTTATAGTCATTTAGTACATCATTCAATTTATGAACCAAATCTTCCAAGCTATACCAATATACAAAATGTTCATCAGGAGTGAACCACTTTTCGATTACATTCCATTTGTCATATTTTACAAGGACTAAAGTTTTACAAATCATAGATTCTATCACTCTAGGTTTGAATTGAGGTATATAATTACTTTGAAGGTCCTTGAAGGCCTTGTTTGATTCCCAATCTTTATATTTAGTAATATGACTCAAATGATGATGGTCTATTGGTGCTAAATTTATTGCAATTGAAACTTTAGTTTTAGATAGGATATCCCATTTTTCTGAACTGTTAATTTTTATATGTGTTGGTTTATATGGTTGCGAATAATCCCTTAGTGAAGTGTGAACATAGTTGTATTTTTTAATAATGTCAATTATTTTGAAGTGTTCAGGTCCTAACAATTGACCCATATAAATTACATCGTATATTTTTTTACTATTGTAATCTATGTGTTGAAAACACTCTTCAGCGTATGGGAATGGTATTGAAATAAATTTTGTGTTAGTGTTTTTGTTTAACCACTCAGAACTAAAAGGACAAAGAGTATAAACATGTGTAAAATACTTTTGTTCTTCATTACAGGACAATGTGCTACAGTATGCACAAGGAGCTTCCAAATTTAAATAAACTCTTTTATCAAAATTTTTATATTTTTCTTTTAGATTGTTATTTACGGAAGTTGAATATCCTTGAAACAAAACCTCAGATTCAGAGTTATCATCAAATCTTTCTAAATTATAGTAACTATTAATCATGTCACTATATTCACCACTATATTCTGCAACTATTTTCATTTATTTGACAAAAAACATACCGTAATTTATTCGTCTTTCAGTATTTATTAATTTTTCTAATTCTAGTTCATTTCTTCTGTAAAAATTTTTAGGGTATTCTAAATATGGGTCACCTTTATCTGAATATGTTGCTTTATCGAAAATATCTCCTTCAGCGAAGTATCCGATTATACCGAAATCTGTGTATCCTAACTTTTCCAAATGTTCTAATATTTTGTATAATTGTTCAGACTCTTCCTCATGCCATTCAAAACAAATATCATTAACTTTGGTTGTTAAACCTAACAATACATTCAATTCATATCCCTCAACATCTATTTTAATCAGGTCAGGTGTACCATACTTATCAATCATAGCATCTATTGATGTAGAGAGAACTTTAATTGGTGATGACCATTTTATTGAGTTTTTTTGTAAGTTTTTACTTCCTTTGGTGAATCTAGAGTTTTCCATAAACTCTATCGAAGCTGTTGATACACCAGTTGCATATGGTGAAATATAAAAATCAATATGTTCTCCATCTTTATCCGAAACAACATTATTCAACAATGTAAAATTTTTATTAAGTAAAAGATGTTTGGGTACATTATTACACAATTGAGAATTTGCTTCTACAGAAACAACTGAACATTGAGGAAACTTACAAAAACAAACATCTGTAAATTCTCCAACATTAAATCCTATATCAAATATTAACTTCATATTTATTTCTAATCTTAGTTTTTATTATTTCAAAATAAAGTTTTTAGGGTAGAATTTTTCTCTTTTTAAGCTGGGTTCATCTGGATGATACCATTCAGGTGCAACAGTAATTTTAGTTTCGTTTGTATTCAAATAGCTTGCCCACCACCCGAAACTACTAGCTTGTGACAAAATATTGTGGTCGCAACACATAATTCTACAAAAATCACCAATTTGGTCCTTATTTTCCGAAAAAATAAATTCATCCCCACTAAAAAATTTTTTACACCATTCTAAGTCTTCAGTATTATCCTCATCACCTCTTTTTCCTCCTGTAAAAACTAAAAACTTAACCTTTTTATTTGAAAAAATTTCTTTAGCTTTTTGAAAATATTCTTGGTATATACCTTCGGGTTCGAAAGCTTTTATTAATCCAATTTGATTATTAGACATGTTATCACCTCTCCTTACGTGTACACTAACGATTTCACATTTATGTTCAAGTTTTAGTTTCTCTATATAATCTTTTTCAATTTTTAGAAACTCACTTTTCGGGGTTAACTCTTTTCTTATTTGGTCAGCAAATTCTTCAAAATAAAACATACTCTGAAAATAACCATTGATATTAGTATTATCAGGTAATTCAAAAAATTTGTTATCAATCTTTTTCCAATCTGGCTCGACATAATTATGAATTATTTTTTGTAAGTCGGAATCTTTCAAATAATCTTCAGTAATACAGAATTTGTTTAGTAAACATTTTTGACCGTGCCAACTCATAGTATTGGGATTTGGAATTTTAATTTGATACCCATTTTTTAAAGATAACCCTCTCAATGCGGCATACTGAAATAGTTGGTTACCAAGTCTTCCGTTAGAACCCAAATTTACAGATGTTATCACTTTTGAAAAAAAATATTTAATAATTTTTTAAGTTACTTATTCATATTTTTTTACAGTTTCTAAAAACATTGAACTCTGTAAGGTCTCTATATCCGTTATTTTCATCCAAATCAGGAACATTGAGTGGGTAGTTTTGCATCAAAGATAATCCATGTGATGCTTGTTGAGGTGTCATATACATGTTCCAACCCAACATGTCAATGTTATCATCATGATAAAGTTTTTCACTCCTTCCTTCATATCTTGCTTTTTTGAACCACTCAACCGCTTTTTCGTCATCTGTGAGTATTACTCCACCTTTTCCAATTTTCAAATGTTTTTTTATGTGAAAAGATAAACACATAAAACTATTGGGAATATACATATTAGATGTAAATCTCTTAGCAGCGTCATATATAGGATAGGGTTTGAGTTGATAAATTCCTTGCCAATCATTGGTTTCATTAGTTGTATCGAATATAACTTCCCCACCAGAATGTATGATGGATTGAGGTACTGAAAGGTAAGTTTTTGAGGGTATAGTTACTTCGGTTACTTTCAAGTATTTACAGACTAAAAAAATAGCATTTGTACAGTTGTCGACTGACACGGCAAAAGGAGCTCCAGTGTAATCAGCTATTTCTTCCTCAAATAATTTTACAACCTTAAATGGGTTGTGCATTGGTTTTCTATAATTTGTCATGGTTTAAAATAAATCATATTATCTTTCTCTTCAGTAATTTTGAATTTACAGGATTTGAAAAGGTTTATTGAAGGTATATTATCATTTTTTACTTTTGCGAATGTGTCAGGTCTTAATTCGATTAATTTATTTATCATAAATTTACCAATCCCCTTTTTTTTGTGTTTGGGGTCAGTGCAAACTCTAATATCACCATTAATTTCACCAACAAAACCCACAGGTTCGTCATCCAACAAACAGATATAATAATTTTTACCAAATTTTGCCATGTATTTTTCTTGTTCTTGAATTGTGATTGTAACCTGTTCCAAAAATCCCGAAACATTTTCATCATGAGTTCTAAGTATTCTAATATATTCATAATACTCAGAGATATTTTCAACTAGTCTAAGTTTGTTTACCATACGCAAATTTTATTTAAAATATTTTTAGGTTGTCCAAGCCAAAATTCGAGTAAATAAGACCTACTTCCTTTCCAACCTTCCATAGATAATATTGGATTAAGAGAGCTTCCAATATCCATGTAAGTGTTATTGGGATATTTTTCAAACAACTCTTTAATTATCAAGTTACTCAAACTTGCTGCGGAAATAAGAAACAAGTGATTATTAATTTTATTATCGGAAATGTAATCCGAAATTTTTTTAATTATGTCATAATCGTTTATAAAACAATTTGTACCAACCCTGAAATCATTCACAATATCAAATTTAGTATTTTGTATTTTTGAAATTTCGTTTACAACCATTACGACCTTTTTTTTTCTAAATATTGGAAGAATTTCTTTTATGTATTGTTCATAATTACCATTTATAAATAAATTTGACCAAGTTAAATCCTCGTCATTTCCTCCTGATAAATCAACTTGCCATTTGAAACTTTCATCCCCGACACAACACTTACAACTTATACCTTTGAAATAATTTTTTTGTTTGTGCTTCAATGATTCTTCTAATTTGAATCTAAAAAACTCATGTTCACCAGGAATAAACTTTTTTTGTTCTTCTTTATTGTACCAACCATGACCAATTTGGTCTCCAATTATGTAATCATTTTCTCTCAATTCAAGTCGTTTATTTTGTAAAATGAATAGTTCTCCGTCAGAAAATCTTGAAAAGGCAAAGTTTTCCCCTTTTTCGAGCATAGTCTTAAACTTCAAAAAGTCTCCTTTAAATGTTTTAGTTTGCATTTTTTAAAATTTTAAAACCTTTTTTTATGTAATTTGTATATGCGTTTGACATTATATTTAAATTATCTGTGTTCATAGATATAGCCGCTTTGTCTTGACCTATAGACCAAGCCGTTAAGGGTAAACTTCCCCACATCTCCAAGTCATTTTTTGGATGAGGTGGTACGTAGGTATTTTTGTTCAAATATTTTTGAAGTGTATATGAAAAATGAATATCTTCACCAACTAATCTACTTGAACCCAAATCAGGAAGTTCTCTCCAAAAAGTTGTTAACCAATCTCTTTTGAAGAACCAAGAATGACCAACAATGTCAACTTGTTCAACATTTTCATTTGGGTTGGCCCAACCTACCCTTTCAATTGGTTGATATGATGTCTCTGTCTGATACTTTACACCAATAGTTCCTAGTAATCCATCATACGTTTTAATAGTCCTTAGACAGTTTTCTAACCATTTTGTACCTGGTATAGTGTCATCATCAAATACACAAATGTATTCGGTTTCAGCATTTAGAGCAAATGCAAATCGCGCCCACACACCAAAATTATAATTACAATTAGCATGAATTGTCTGTTCTGTAAGATTTTCGTCATATTTTTCACCTAAGTTTTGCCAAAGAAGTATTTTACTTGGTTTTACAGTTTGCCGATTAATTGCATTTAATTGTAAATTAAAATATTTACTTCTTTTATATCCATTCAAGACTACTGTAATCATAACTTTTTTAAAATATTAATAATTTTTTCACAACTGTAACCATTACCGAATGGACAAATTTCGTTAATTTGGTAATTTTGATAAAGTGAGTCGAATAAGTTTTCTAAATAACAAGGTTCGGAGCAAAGAAACGAGTGGATACCGACAGACTCAGGCCTTTCGGTTATTTTTCTACATACAATCATTTTTTTATTTAGGAAAGAACCTTCTTCTTGAATTCCACCAGAATCAGTAATTACTAATCTGGACTCTGCGAGTGTACTTATTAATTTTTCATGTTCCAAAGGTTCTGTAACTTTAACGGTATTCAGAAGGTGTTCATGTTTTTTTACGTTTGGGTTGGGATGAATTGGTAAAATAAATTCTAAATCAGGATATTTTTTAGCTATTTTTTCTATTGCACAAAACCATTCTGAAATTATATTATGATTTTCTCTCCTGTGTAATGTTATTAAAACTTTATTACCATATTTGGTATCTTGATTTCTTATGTTATCTAAAACAGTATTACCTACGACAAAAATGTTATTACCATCTATAGACTCACTCAATAAATTTTTCTTGTTATTTTCAGTTGGGCATAAATGATAAGTTGAAATTCTACTAATGATTTGTCTGTATATTTCTTCGGGATATGGGTTTTCCCAATCATGTGTTCTGAGACCAGCTTCTAAATGTATTACTGGTATCTTTCTGTGAAATGATTTTAGAGCAATCGACAATGCGGAGGCTGTGTCCCCTTGTACTATACTAAATTTTATATCTTCGAATATATTTTCTTGTTTATCAATTAAAACTGAAGATATTATATCATCAAGTCGATTATTATTGTCTTGTATTTCTATTTTATAGTCATATTCACCAAAAACAATATTTTGGTGCTGAGTAACAAAAACAACCCTAACACTTTGTGGACCCAAAAGGTTTATTAACTTTTTAACTTTAAGATATTCAGGTCTAGTCCCGTAAGAAATTAAAATCATAAATTGACTACCTCCAAATAGTTTTTTAAAATTTTACAACAGACTTCTGATGAATAAAATTTATTTATATCTTCAGGAGGGCAAACCAATTCTTTGGATAAAATTCCACCTGATTTATCTACGTTATATATCCAAGATTTTTTACCACACATCCAACTTTCAATTGTTGTTCTACCTAAAAGAATACCGGCAGTCACTTTTGCCTTTCTAATAAATATTTCAGTGTTCCAAGTTGGTGTAAATCTTTTAACATGTTTGTTCATCAAAATATCTTCCAAATAATCTGATTTGTTTTCACCTACAATCCACAATTCCATTAGATTTTCATTAGTATATTCAATCAAGTCTCTAATTGTTTGTTCTCTTAGATAATCTATCGTTCCAACAAACAACACAGCGTTCTCTTCAGTTGTTTCTTTTTCATTAAACCTTGTATCATCGATTGGGTTATAGATAACATCAACTAATGATTCA
>SXGQ01244716.1_pt1 | contig 16537 bp, 16 predicted proteins | sample 3178371 | NCBI WGS metagenome assembly SXGQ01 (sample SAMN11356859, study PRJNA531348) | freshwater metagenome | isolation source: freshwater sample F1-20 | place: China: Fuxian Lake, Yuxi | collected 2017-12-25
GTGCCGCCGGTGACATAAAGGCCAGCTTCGATAATGCAATCGTCGCCAAGACTGATGCCAAGACCACTGTTGGCGCCGAGCAAACATCGCTTGCCGACACGAATAACTTCTTTGCCGCCACCCGAAAGCGTGCCCATGATCGAAGCGCCGCCACCAATGTCTGAGCCGTCGTCGACAATCACGCCGGCTGAAATTCGCCCTTCGACCATTGACGTGCCGAGTGTGCCGGCGTTGAAATTGCAAAAGCCTTCGTGCATCACTGTGGTGCCAGGTGCGAGATGTGCGCCAAGTCGCACGCGTGATGCATCGGCGATGCGTACACCGCTCGGCACCACATAGTCGGTCATGCGTGGAAACTTGTCGACACCGTGAATCGTCAGATGTTCACCGCGACGGCGCATGTTGAAAGTGACTTCGTCAATTTGATCTATCGGCACAGCGCCGAGCGAAGTCCAGGCGACGTTTGCGAGTAAACCAAAAATGCCATCAAGGTTCAATGAATTTGGCAAAGCCAAACGGTGAGACATCAAGTGCAGGCGCAAATATGCATCGGTGGCATCACGTGGTGCGGCGCTTGCATCTATTGACACGTTGACCGGCACGATGCCAACACCACGACGAGGATCAGTGTGTGCCTCGGGCAAAGACGATAAAAACTCATCGGGTGCTACTTCGCCCCAGCCAAGTTTGCGAAAAAAGACATCGAGAACCGCGTCGTTTGGTGCAACGGTTGCGACACCCACGCCCCAAGCAAGTTTCGATGTGCTCATTGTTCGAATACCTCTGGTCGCAATGTCGGAAACAGGATTACGTCTTTGATGCTGGCCGCACCACTCAACAACATAACTAGACGATCGATGCCAATGCCGAGCCCACCTGTTGGTGGTAGACCAAACTCGAGGGCACGCAAATAATCTTCATCGATGGTGCCAGCCTCGAGATTGCCAGCAAGTTTTGATTTTGCCTCTTCGTTGAATCGTTCGCGCTGTTCAATTGGGTCATTTAATTCGCTGAATCCGTTGGCCAACTCATGGGTGCCGACGAATAACTCGAATCTTTCTGTCAAGAATGGGTCGTTGCGATCGACGCGGGCGAGCGGAGAGATTTCAACCGGGTGACCAGTAACGAATGTTGGTGCAATCAAAGTCGATTCGCATTTTTCGGCAAAAATTTCTTCGATGATGCGACCAGAACCCCAGCGTGCCTCGACGTTGATGCTGTTCTTTTTGGCAATCGCACGAAGCGAATCAACTGATTGAGATGGATGAACTTTTTCACCGACTGCCTCGCTTGCAAGGTCAATCATTCGGGCCCGACGCCAAGGTTTGGCTAGGTCGCATTCGGTGCCACGAATGTTTACAAGAGTTGTGCCGAGTGCGTCAATCGCAGCATTGCGAATCAACACCTCGGTGAGATCCATGACATCGGTGTGGTCGGCAAACGCTTGGTATGACTCCATCATCGTGAATTCAGGATTATGGCGTGTTGAGATGCCCTCGTTGCGAAAAACGCGTCCGATTTCAAATACACGCTCCATGCCGCCAACGATTAGCCGCTTGAGGTGTAACTCAAGGGCGATGCGTAAGAACAACGGCATATCAAGAGTGTTGTGATGCGTAAGAAATGGTCGAGCTTGTGCGCCGCCAGCTTCAATATGTAAGACAGGTGTTTCAACTTCGATGTAATCGCGCTCACGAAGCGTTCGGCGAAAACTGGCGATCGTTGCGTGTCGCACTTCGAATACTCGGCGAGCCTCGTCGTTGACAATGAGGTCTGCATAACGCTGGCGGTATCGCGTATCGATGTCTGTGAGGCCATGAAACTTGTCTGGGAGTGGTCGCAAAGCTTTTGAAAGCAACTCGACTGCAGTTACTTTGATTGAGAGTTCGCCTTTTCGTGTCGTCATGACTGCGCCGTGAGCACCAACCCAGTCACCGAGATCTAAATTATTAATCGCGTCAAATTGTGAATCGCCAACGGTTGCTTTTGAAACAAACAACTGGATTTCGGCGCTTCGGTCTTTGACCGTGATAAAAATTAATTTGCCTTGGTCACGCTTGAGCATGATTCGCCCCGCGACTGCCGCGATTGTCTCTGTTTCCGACCCGGCTTCGAGAGATACAAATGTTTCGCGCAACTCACCGAGCGTGTGAGTTCGGTCGAACCGATACGGATAAGGATTCAAACCCGAACCGCGTAATTCGTTGACCGCATTCAGCCGACGCGAGCGCTCGATCGTAAAACCGCTGGTGCGTTCAGCCTCAGACTTTTGGTCGACTGACTCTTCTTGACTAGCTGGTTGTTCTGTCACTTTTCTCGCTTCGAAAAATTGTTGCTTTGCTGATGTTCAACTGTAATTCAGCGCCGCGCCTGATTACGAAGAGATTATTCAATGATTATTCAATGACTAGCAAGACATCGCCGCTACCGACGGTGTCGCCAGCCTTGCAATTGATTTTGGCAACCTTGCCGGCTTTATCGGCTTGAATCTGGTTTTCCATTTTCATAGCCTCAAGCACGAGAACTGCATCACCTTGAGCAACGGTTTGGCCCTCGTTGACAAGCACTTTGATTACGGTGCCTTGCATTGGTGCGGTGATGGTGCCGCTCGCCGCCGCTGATTGATCTGCGCCTCGAGATGCAGACCGAGTCTTTTGTGCAGCAGGCGCCGTGCCACCCACGGGCGGTACCCAGACTTTGACATCAAATCGTTTGCCATTGACTTCAACCACCGTGCTTTTCTCGACTAGGCCCTCACTATTTGACTGAGTCTCGCCGGTGCTCGACACGAGTTTTGAAAGATCGAGCTTTTCTTCTACCCATTTGGTCGAGTGTTTGGTTGCGGCGAAGTCGGGATGACGCAAAATTGCAAGATCAGCTTCGATTGTCGTGTGCAAGCCTTCGATTTTTGTTTCTTCGAGTGCACGAATAGTTCGAGCAATCGCTGACTCACGGTCTTTGCCCCAAACAATGAGCTTGCCGACCAAATTGTCGTAGTACTGGCTGACTGTGTCGCCTGATTCGTAACCGCCGTCAAAACGCACACCGAAACCGTCGGGAGTTGTTAGTTTGGTGATCGTGCCTGGTGAAGGCAAGAACTTGCCACCTGACGGATTTTCGGCATTGATTCGCACCTCGATTGCGTGCCCGCGCCGCGCTGCTAAAACTTGTTTTTGAGTCATCGGCAACTTTTCGCCTGCGGCGACTCTGATTTGCCATTCGACAAGATCGATGCCAGTGATCAATTCACTGACTGGGTGTTCGACTTGCAGGCGAGTGTTCATTTCAAGAAAGAAAAATTCTTCGTCTTGATAAATGAATTCAACAGTGCCGGCATTGAAATAGCCGACTGCCTTTGCGGCTTTAACGGCAGCAGCACCCATCGCATCTTCGACACCGTCAGGCAGAGCTGGTGCTGGGGCTTCTTCGATCAACTTTTGGTGACGTCGTTGCGCCGAGCAGTCTCGAGATGAAACCCATACGACATTGCCGTGGGTGTCGCCGACGAGTTGAATTTCGATGTGTCGCGGCCATGAAAGATATTTCTCAACATAAATCTCGTCGCGCCCGAAGAATGCTTTCGACTCGCGTTGCGCAGACTCCATTGCTTCTTGCACACTTTTTTCGTCGTGCACAACTTTCATGCCACGACCGCCACCGCCGAATGCGGCTTTGATCGCAACCGGAAAACCGTGAGCTTTAGCGAACTGCGAAATTTCGTCGGCACTCTTCAAAAATTCGGTTGTGCCAGGCACGATCGGTGCGCCACCGCGAAGCGCTGCTTTGCGTGATGAAACTTTGTCACCCATTTCAACAATCGCTGCAGGCGGTGGGCCGATGAACGCAACACCCATATCGGTAATAGTTTTCGCAAAGTCTGCGTTCTCGCTGAAGAATCCATAACCCGGATGCACCGCGTCTGCGCCGCTTTGTTTAATCGCATCGATGATCGCGCTTGTTTTTAAATAACTCTCGGCTGCGGTTTGACCACCGAGTGCGTAGGCCTCATCAGCAAGACGCACGTGCAGCGCATTACGGTCAAGTTCGCTATAGACGGCGACAGTGGCGATGCCCATTTCGCGGGCGGTGCGAATAACCCGCACTGCAATTTCGCCACGGTTAGCGATCAGGATTTTCTTAAGCACGGGGTACTATTCTCGCCGATGACAAGCACCGATAACAACTGGCAAAAACCAACCGTGGCCGATATGCCCAATAGTTGGGTTGTGCAACGGGTAGCCGAAACGGGCAGCACAAACACCGACCTCTTTAGCGACGCCCAGCGGGGTGCTCAGCATCACACTGCGCTGATGGCAGACAATCAAACTGCGGGCCGTGGTCGTCTTGACCGAACTTGGGAAGCCAAATCTGGGGCGAACTTGTTGGTGTCATTGTTGTTTCGAAAACCTCACAGCGAAATCTCTCTCTGTCAGAGAATTGTCGCCGTGTCTGCGGTGCGGGCTTGTCGAATGTTTGTTGCGAGCGACCAGGCAAAAAGTAGTTCGATCAATTTGAAGTGGCCGAATGATTTGTTGCTGAACGAAAAGAAGTTTGGTGGCATGTTGAGCGTGGCTGATACCGAGCAAACTTTTATTGTCGTCGGCATCGGGATCAATATTTCGTGGGCACCTGACTATGCAGCAAAACTAAAAGATCTCACATTGTCGCAGTCAATCGAACCAGTCGGCTTACTGCGCGCTTTGCTCGAGCAGATAGATGTTGTTGAAAAACTTTCTAGTCAGCAACTGCACGGTGTGTATGTTGATTTATTGTCAACACTCAATAAATTGGTACGAGTTGAGTTGACAAATGGCCAAGTTATCTTGGGGCGAGCAACCGAACTTGACCCAAGTGGTCGGCTTGTGATCGAAGCAAATGATCAAAAGCATCTGATCGACACTGGTGATGTAGTGCACCTTCGTGATGTAAATCACGAGTAACTTTGAACTGCATGGCGCAAAAAAGTAAGAGCTCAAAGCCAAAAGCGCTCAATAAATCTGCTTTAGTTGCGGCACTTGTCGTCTTTGTTTCACTTAGCGACGCAGGTGCCAGACAGATTGTGTCTGCAACAAATCAACAACTCGACACTGTTCAGCGTGATCTTGAAGCAACATCTGCACTCTCTGCACCGAGTGCCGGTTTTGAAAATTATCTTTTGGTTGGCTCTGACTCTCGAGACGGCGCCGACCCCAGTGACTCAGATTTTGCGACGATGGGCAGCGAAGGAGATGTTTCTGGTCGGCGTAGCGACACGCTGATGGTGTTTCATTTTGACGAGGCGACCGGCGCAGGAGCATTGTTGTCGTTTCCGCGCGATCTTTGGGTGCGCATTGGTGATGGCGAGAACACCGCGCGAATCAACACTGCGTACCAAGAAGGCACCGACGTATTGGTGCGCACGATGCAGAGTAATTTCAATATTCCGATTCATCATTATTTAGAGATCAACTTTCAAGGCTTTAAGGGTTTGGTTGATGCAATCGGTGGGGTGCAGATTTGCGTGCAATTTCCATCCCGCGATAAAAACACAGGTTTGTACATGACCCCTGGTTGCAACACACTCGACGGCGTTGAGGCGTTGGCATATGCGCGAAGCAGATATTTTGAGACGAAAGTCGACAACGAATGGAAGATTGATGGCTCTTCAGACATTGGTCGAGGCAAACGACAGCGCAAGTTCATTGCAGCGATGCTGAATTCGGGTTTGACTCGAGTGCTGTCTAATCCGTTTACGGTTGCGAGCGCCTTTGAAGGTGTGACTGGGGCAATCATCACCGACAGCAATCTCGACTTGGCAGAGTTTGCAAAAAAGATGCGACCTGCAGCCAAAGGCGACATCAGTCGGTTCTCGCTTGATGTTTATAGCGACACTGTCGCGGGCAATTCGATTCTCAAATTGGGTGATGGCTCGGCAGCAGTATTGGCATTTATTGGTGGACTCGGCCCAGCGCCTGAGCCAGAAGTCGGCGACTGAATCGTCGCAGTAAGCGGGCGAGATTAACTGGCTGGCTTAATTAGATAGTGCGCGATTGCACAATTTTGGCGCCGAATTCTTGGGCCAAAACCGGTTGGCCAACAAAGTTGCCTTGCACGAAATCGCATCCGAGTAGTCGCAGTCGTTGCGCCTGATCTTGAGTTGTAACCCACTCGGCAACAACTGACATGTTTAGCGAGTGAGCTAGTTGAATAACCGAACGAACAATCGGATCATCACCACCTTGGTTGCCGATATCTCTGATGAATGTGCCGTCGAGTTTGAGATAGTCGGCGACGAAGTTGCGCAGATTAACCAGCGAAGAAAAACCTGTGCCAAAGTCGTCGATCGCCATTTTGACGCCGTGTCGCTTTAGGGCGTTGAGGGTGCGAACAACACCACCTTTGTCGTCAAGCAGAGTCGTTTCGGTGACTTCAAGATCGATTTGATGTGGCTCTAGTTTCGCGTCGTGTAGAGCCGCCATCGTGCGTTCGACAAATGTGGCATCACCAAGTTGACGCGCCGACACATTTATATGCATTACGAATGATCCATCAATTGCGCCAGCGTCGAGCCAAGCACGCATGTCGGTGCAGGCTTGTCGCGTCACCCAGTCACCGATTGGTCCGATCAAACCTGATTCTTCGGCAAGACTTAAAAAAATTGGTGGCGTGAGAACGCCGCGATCAGGGTGTTGCCAGCGCAGCAATGCTTCAGCGCCTGCGGTGCGACCCGTGTGTGTCGAAACAATCGGCTGATAGACAAGAAACAACTGGTCGGTTGCGAGTGCCCGCTCGAGTTGCGAACTCAGGGCACTTTTTTCGCGAGCGTTCGCGCTCATCTCTTCGCTGTACATTTCGCAGCGACCTCGGCCACGTTGCTTTGCGCGATACATTGCGCTGTCGGCGTGATGCAGAAGTGTCACCGCCGCGTCAGCGCTAGACATTTCGCTTAGCAGTACCGAATTTGCCATGGCGATGCCGATGCTCGCACTTGTTTCGATTTCGAATCCTTGCAAGATTTGTTGACCTGTCACGGCTGTGCGCATTCGGTTAGCGACATCCATCGCTATTTGTTCGTCGCCAAGACCATCGCAAAGAATTACGAACTCATCGCCACCGATTCGAGCAACAACATCTGATGGGCGAGTAGCGCTGACTAGTCGCTTTGCCATATTTACGATCAGTTGATCGCCAACAGCGTGCCCAATTGTGTCATTGACATCTTTTAATTTGTCGAGATCGACGAACAAGACGGTGACTCCACGCTTGAGTGTGCGTGATCGGTCGAGCGCCTCAGAGAGTTTGCGAAGAAACAAAACTCGATTCGGCAGATTCGTCAGTGCATCGTGAGTGGCTTGACGTTGCAATTCTTCTTGGGTTTGCTTTGCTTGAGTTATATCTCGGGCGATCGCCGAATAGTGTTCGATCATGCCGTTGGCATCGCGCACGATTTGCAGCACGACATCGAGCGTGCGCATGATCGAGTCTGTGCCGCGAAAGCCAACTTCACCTTGCCAACGATTTGAAGTGGTGCTTGAAATCAATTCGCGTGGAAGCTGATCGCGAATTGCCTGAATAAAAGTTTGTACTGCAGCGTCGTTGAGGCCGGGTGTTTCACTCTTGCCCACAAGTTGCTGGGCATAATCATTGGCGAACATCAGCGCGCCGGTACGATCAAAAACGAGAATTGCGTCATGCGATGCATCGAGCAGACCGATTAGTTGCTCGCTAAGAACCCGTCGACTGACTGCTTGCGTTACATCATGTGCTGTGCCGATGTAGCTTGTCACACGACCGGCGTTGTCTTTTTTTGCTTGAAGCGAAACTAAAACCCATGTCGTTTCGCCAGTTGCTTGCCACAATCGAAACTCGAAATTGAAGTTTGACGAGGTTTGCTTGGCGAGTTGCCAGGCGCGTTCAGCAGCCGTGCGCTCGGCAGGTTGGGCGTTCACCCACGGTGCGCTTCCGACCACAAGCGGTGCGCCCGCAAGCGCCAGAGCACGAAATGAGTCATTTGCTGCAACCAGTCGCGCATCTAAATCGGTCTCAAATAGCGAGATCGGTAGGGAAGCAATGTTTTGGTCTATGCCTAAATCTTGGCAGACGGCAAGCGTCTTTTATGGGTTTTGAACAAAGAATCGCGTCTCGGCAGAGTCGAAAGCCGACGCTTGAATTGCATTTAACAAAAGTTTTGAACTCTCGAGCGATTGTGGTTCAGGTACGTACTCGATCATCTGGTCAACGGCATAAACCACCAGAACGAATTCGTGAATCTCACTGTCGGTAATACATGGGCCGTTGTAGCCATCCACGATTCTGTCGCCGTTAAATGCCGCACCAACGATTGCGCTGGCCGGTAAGCCGCCTTCTTGAATCACTGTTGACTCTGGCGCCAAATTCGCCACCACCCAGAGTGGTTGATCTGGGTTGGTAGTTTCATTGAGCGAAATTGCAAGGCTTTGTGCGCCAGCCGGCACGTTCGAGATTGTCAGTGCCGGCGAGACATTTGAACCCAAGCACGTATGTCGCGGATCAAGTGAGCCGCTGTCGACCCAAGTGCCGCTGACAGAAAACAAATTCGCCGTCGTGGCATTGGTGTCTGAGTCAGTCGGGGCAACGGTGGTGACGATCGCTATCGACTCGCCCTGACCGGGGCCCGACTCGCGCAAAACGCGACCGTCGCGTGAACATGCTGACAACAAACCGAGACTTGCGATTAATGCAGCGAAAAAGTATTTATGTTTTTCGTTGCGCTTGCGAACCATTGGGTCAAGACTACGACATCAAAATCACGACATCAATATCACGTCACGAATATCACGTCACGAATATCACGAAAGTCTCACTAGCCTTCACCGAGTGAGAAAAGCCGATCGTTCAGCGATTCAGCGCACACCGGTCGACAAGTTTGGCAACCCACTTTTTGCTTTGACTGTGCATGCTCACCCAGACGACGAAGCGTCGAAGGGTGCCCCGACATTTGCGCGTTACGCCGAATTGGGCGTGCGAACAGTTTTAGTTTGTTGTACGGGCGGAGAAGAAGGCGACGTGAATAATCCGGCGCTCAAAGAACCAGGCATGCCTTTTCATGGTCTCGACACAGCAGCTCAAAAGAAGTTGCTTACCGAAATGCGACCAAAAGAATTAGAAAAAAGTGTCGAGGTAATTGGCTTCAGCAAATTGCATATGTTGGGCTATCGCGACTCGGGGATGGCTGAGAGTGAATCGAACTCGAACCCAGAGTGTTTTCATATGGCCGACATCGATGAAGCAACAGAACGGCTAGTAAAAATAATTCGTGCTGAAAAGCCGCAGGTGATCGTCACATATAGCGACGATCAGCGAGGATATTTGCATCCTGATCACTTAAAAGTTCACGACGTGAGTGTGTTGGCTTTTGCTCGAGCAGGTGATTCGACTTGGTACAAAAATGCTGGGCCAGTTTGGCAACCATTAAAGATGTACTACTCAGTTTGGTCTCGCACTCGGTTTACAGCTGTACACGAGGCGATGTTGCGGTTGCGTGGTTCGTCACCATTCGACGAAAAGTGGTTTGACCGACCCAATCACGACCATCGCATTACAACAAAAATGAATGTTGGGCAATACTTCTGGGCGCGATCTGGTTCGCTAAAGGCCCACGCAACTCAAGTTGACGATAACGAGCCGTTTTGGTTTGGTCTGAGTGATGAAGAACTGGCCACGGCATACCCGTTCGAAGATTGGATTCTCGCCGCTCATCACATCGATGGTTATTCGCCAACTGTGTCAGACCTAGAGACTGATCTTTTCGAGGGCGTGCGCGCCTAATAAAAATTATCGCGAGCGCATAAGTGTTCGCAGTTCGCGAAAACCTATCAATGTTGCACCACTGGCCGCAATCGCATCACGAAGATCTTCATCGTTAACGACAAAGTTGTAGTCGTCGATCCAACTTTGGGCTACTTCACCAAGCGCACGAATCTCTGGCGTATCGATGCATGGTTGAACATGCATTTCGGTAACGCCCGGTTGCAGATTTTGCAAACCTTTCATTACTCGATCGCGGCTGCCGGCTCGCCAGTCATGATCGAAGAAATCTGGAAAGACAACGCCTTCTTGCATCGCGAGTTGACGAAATGGAAAACCAGCATGTTCCTCAGAAATTGAACTCGGTAGACGAATCGGCAATCGAAACTCAACTGCTAACTCAAGATAGATATCAAAAAACTCGGGCCGCAATGTAATCGCCGTCAAGTGTGGCGCCAAGTGTGTTGGGTCGAGACCCCAGGCGATAGCGCGCTCGATTTGTGCGCGACATTCACGCAGCACTTCTTGCGGATCGGCGTGCTCCCACAGGTCGTCGATCGTGCGTGGAAAGCCACCTTCGCCTGATGACAACGAAGACGAATTAGTGATCGAACCCCAGCGATAATTGGCGTGCTCGGCATTAAGCGTTAGGTGCACACCAATATCTTCGCCGTTGTAGCGATTAATCGCATCGCGCGACCATGGTGCGGGCACCATCAGTGAGGCACAAGTTGCAACACCGTTGTTGATTGCCTCATAGACACCGACATTGGCGGCATGAAACGCACCCAAATCATCGCAGCTAAGAATTACGAGACGCGCGTGAGGCGAGTGGCCCAATTGTTCGACGAGTGATTTCTGCGCGTTGACCACAGCATCACGCTATCTTTCGCAAGACAGCCACAAACCCACACGTCGGTTACGCGCGCTCGACTCGTGGCTTGCAAATTGTGACGCGAACGCCGTGTTTGGTTCGATGCTCAAAGTTCTGGCGAGTCCACGATCAATTAGTAATTGATTAAACAGGGTGCCGTCTGCGAGAAAAAGATAGACGAGAAGTCTCTGATAGCGATCTCGTGGTTCAACATCGCGTACAAGCTTTACAAGCGAACCTTCTACGAGAGTTGCTTTGGTGAATGCCGAAGCTTCGGGGCCGAAACACTCGATTGGCTTTGTTGGATGAACAGTTTCGGGGGTGTCAATACCGAGCAGGCGAACTGTTTCAGTCTGATTTTGCACCCGAAGAACAATCGTGTCGCCATCGACAACGCTCACGATCGTGGCTAAGGCTGATTGCGAGATATTTGTATTAGTGCAAGAACTCAGTACACCCAACAGCAAAAGTAGTGCAGTAGGTACGTAGTTAGTGGGCGATCGCCAAAATCTGAGTAGTTGCACAAAGCAATGTGTGGCTTTGGTTTGAGTTATGGTAATTCAAGATGCAAAACAAAAAGCGCTCTGACTTTGGCTTGGGTCGTGTCGGTATTTGGACATTTGACTTAGATCTGCAGCCGATGACACGTGCGCAAGAAGCAGCAGTTGAACTCGAAGAGTTGGGCTATCGATGTGTGTGGGTGCCAGAAGCGGTGGGTCGCGAACCGTTTGCTTCGTGCGCCATGTTGCTTTCGGCGACTAAAAATTTGACGATGGCAACGGGCATTGCGTCTATGCATGCTCGCAGCGCAACAACAATGGCCGCCGGCTGGAAGACACTTACCGAAAAATTCGGTGACAGATTTTTGTTGGGTATTGGCGCAAGTCACCAGCATTTGGCTGAAAGAGTGCATCAAAGCACCTACGCCAAGCCCTATTCGGCAATGGTCGAATATCTCGATGCCATGGATAACGCGGTGTTTTTTGCCGCACCACCCGCAACTGCACCGCGTCGTGTGCTGGCTGCGCTTGGTCCAAAAATGTTAAAACTTTCGGCGCAACGCGGCCTTGGCGCGCACCCATATTTTGTGCCGGTTGAACATACAGCTGGCGCGCGCGAGATTTTGGGTGACGATGCATTGCTCGCCCCAGAGACTGCCGTCGTTTTTGATACGAATGCTGAAACTGCACGAGCGACCGCGCGCAAACATATGTTGACCTACAACCGATTGCCCAATTATGCGAACAACTTGTTGCGATTGGGTTATAGCCAAAACGACATCGCTGGGTCAGACAAAATGCCAAGCGACAAAATGGTTGATGCGATTGTTGCTTGGGGCACACTCGAAACAATCGTCAAGCGAATTGAGGCTCACATTAATGCCGGTGCGAACCATGTTTCGGTGCAGGTTTTGCCGAACAAAGACGGCGAGATGCCACTTGCCCAATGGCGCGAGTTAGCAACCGCACTAAAAAGTTTTAATTAACGGAAATCGTTCGTCAGCTAACAAGTCGCCGAGCTTTAGTTCTCTAGGTTCGAGGGGCGGTGAAGTCTTCCATGGTCGTGTCGACCAAACAGCGTCACTGTCGACGTAGCGAAAACTAACTACACGACGACGATCTGGATAATTAGTAGTTGACGGTGCGCTGTGCAGCGTTCGAAAATGAAAAGCAACGAGGTCGCCAGGCATTGCCGCAAAACTTTCGATGTTGTCTGCGACATCAAGCTCATTCGAATCGGGAAGTGGCTCGTACTCGTTGGCGCTAGCAACGTACGGCGATTGATCCACGAATTTTCGTGGAATAAATTTTTTGCCCCATTTATGGCTGCCAGCGATTGCTCTCAATGCGATTTTTTCTGGAATCGGATCGAGTGGCACCCAAAGACTGACATTATTGACTGAGTCGATGCCGTAATAAGGCTCATCGTTATGCCAAGGTGTGACCTGATTGTTGCCAGATTCTTTAACTAAGACATGCTCATGAAAAAATCTTCCTGATGTCTTTTGCATTAGTGCGAGGGCGATTTGCAGTAAGACGCCAGCGAGTGCATGTGTCTTATATGCGTCAAAGCGCGACCAGTTGACGTAATCGTCAAAGAATCGTCCTTGTTGCGAGTTTGCTGCATATTCGTTTGCCCACGGTCCGGGAGATTGCATGTTTTGCGCGAGGGCGTCAGATAGTTCGGCGATTACGTTTTGTGAGAGCACATTGCGCAACACAACGACGCCGTCACGCTGATATTTCGAGACTTCATTCGCTGAAACTAATACGCTTTTTGTTAAACCGCTCACTTTTGTTTTAGACACCGAGTGTTCGTAGTTGAAGTTTGCGCATGCCGGCCAGCCATCGCTCGTGTTCGTTGGCTTTTTTGCTGACGAACTGGGCAACTTCTGGGTGGGGCAAGATCAGAAAAGTTTCTTGGCGCAACGTTTCGACAACAATTTCGGCGACTTGCTCTGGTTCAAGCACCGCACCAGACGCTCGCACTACATTGCCGTTGTCGGCGGCCGTTGCTTCGTCTGAGCGCCGCAACATGTTGGTGTTCACTCCTTGTGGGCACAGACAACTCACCTTGATGCCGCGATTTCCGTAAGTAATTGATAGCCATTCAGCAAATGACAACGCCGCATGTTTGGTTAACGAATACGGCGCCGAGCCGATCGCTGTAAGCAATCCGGCTGCCGATGCTGTGCTGACGAAATAGCCACGACCAGCAGCAAGCCAGTCGTCAATCAGATATTTGACTGCCCAACGGTGCGCATGCACGTTGACATCAAAAGATGTGTTCCAGGTTTCTTCGCTAGTTGAAAGGTCGGTGCCCATCGCCACGCCGGCGTTGGCATAGAACAGGTCGATGAATCCAAGAAATTGTTTTGATTTTGCGACGAGTTCGGCGTTGGCCACTTCTGTGGATAAATCACACGCCACAGCAAAAGCTGAATTGGGGCGTTTGGCGTTTAGTTTCTCGACAACGGCACTGAGAAGCGCTGCGTCGCGGTCGGCGAGTACAACTCGAGCACCTTGTTTGTGAAATTCTTCGGCGACTGCTTTGCCGATGCCGTTTGCGGCACCTGTCACAACGGTGTTTTTATCTTGCAGATCCACATTGTGATGTTACGCACAAGCAAGGGTGAGATGCCATTTGAGAAATCAGTCTGCCAACCGTGACACATGCTTCAGGCATGATTCATCTAAATGACGAGGTCTGGTGCATGGGTCGCACTAGCCTTCGCTTCATTGAACTAATCAGTTTCAAAGCATCGAAAGGCGCAACCAAATGACAGATTCACGTGAGACAGCAGTTATTGGCGAAGCACTCAGCGTGATCGACAAGGCGCTTCGCGAAATGTTGCAGCGTGAACTTGTGTCAACTGGCGAAGTCGCCGATTTGTTGTTAGATGTTCGGTCGCTGCTTACCGCAAGCGCGACAACCTCAACCCCCGAAGCCTAATTTTCAGTTCGCAGTGCGAGTAAGCGGTTAGTTGCGACCAGGTCTAAAGAATTAGTGATGAGTTTTCTGCTGGCATTTGCACGATTGCTTTGGCATCCGACTTACAGAATCACTCGACCGTGTGTAAGGGCAATCACTAAATATCGAGTAAGCAAAGTCAGAGAGGCTGACTTAGTTTCTGAACAGAAAAATAAGTTTCAAGAGGCCGAGCTTGACTGGGTAAGTGCCAATCGAATCGTGACCGAATCAATTGGACCCCATACGGATCTGAAGTCACATCGATCCCAGCACTACGAGCTGGTTGTAGCAATTGGTGAGCAGATTAAGCCAAAGCGTATTCTGGAGATTGGTACTGCCGACGCATCTTTTACAGCATTCTTGGCGCGCACTTTTCCAGACTCACTTGTTGAGACAATTGATCTACCCGCTGGAGATCAGAGGTTTTGGAATGCGACTGATGATGAGGTGGGAACAGAGAAACCCACTACGTTCGGACTTAAGAATGAATTTCCCGAGTTGAAAGTCAGAAGCGCAAATTTACAAAGTTCGCCAAATATTGTGTTCCGCGAGATGGACTCTCTCGGATTGAGCCGTTTTGAAGAGCTTAAATATGACTTGATTTGGGTTGATGGGGATCACACTTTTCCAGTGGTCGCATGTGATTTGGCAAATGCGGTTCGACTTCTCGAATCCGGCGGAGTAATGATGTGCGACGACATTTACCTTTCCGATGGTCGAAAAAGTAAATGGGGGTCGCAAGAAGCATTGAAGGTTTTGAACGCATTCGAAAGAGCAAAAATTGTTACCTCAAGTTATGTTTTAAAAAGCCTCAGACCAGAAAAGAATTATTCTGTCCGTGTTAAGAAATATTTAGCAATTGTAAAGCTGGTCCCTTAAGTTCTTTATTGTCCGAAACTTGCAAGTGGCCAAGCGAACTTAAAAAAGCGAAATTGCGAGGTGGGCAAGAAGGCCCATTGTGGTGCCGATGAGAGCGCCGGCGAAAATATCTGTGGCGTGATGAATGCGCACAGCGACTCGGCTTGTGGCGACGATAACTGCAAACACAAACCACGCTGCGATTGCAGGCCCCGAAGACCAACGCGTAAGCACGACTGCAGCAAAGAAAGCAGAACTCGCGTGCCCGCTAGGAAAACTCGAAGTACGAGGCTTGCGAATCTTGAATCGCGAGTCGCCTTTGACGGTCGGTCGTTCGCGCTTGAAAAACGGCTTGATGCCTTGATTTAAAAGCAGGCTCTCGACGCCCATAAGTGCCGAAAGAATTAGTGCTTGTTTGACGCGCGAAGTGTCGGCAACTGCGCGAAAGATGCCAACGAGATGCCACAAGATGCCAAAGTCGCCGAGCGCGGTTGCTGCTGTGAACAGCCAAACGGTGGGTTTGAAATTTCGTGTTGGTTCAAGAAGGCGGTCGAACCAGGCGTCGAATGCGGTGAGTCGCGAAGATCGAGAACTAGTCACGACTATTAAAGTTAATCGCGCTCGAAAGTTGGGTAGATATTTGGCGCTTCGATTTTTGCCAGTGAATCATCGCCACCAAACTCAGGGCACCATTGCTTGTACGCACAAAAGTTGCAAAGCCCCGACTTTTTTGTGGCGAATTGGCCAGATTGACACGACGCATCGATCTGATTGAAAGTTTCAATTGCGGCCGCCTCGCAGGCTGCATTCGAATCTGGGGTGACTTCAACTTCGATTGGCGTGCTTGACTTGAGATACATCAGGCGCAGGCGCTTTGGCAGTTCGCCACGTTCACGCAGACACAGCGAGGCGTAAATGTGCATGTTGTCCATTTTGTTGGCACCAAAACGTGCGTCTGGCACTTTGCCCGTCTTGTAATCGCTGACAACTAATTCGTTTTTTTCGTTGTACTCGAGTCGATCGATGATGCCGCCAAGTTTGAACTTGCCAAAGTCAGAATCAATGCGAAGTTCGAGGTCGATAATTTTTGCGTTGCGAGGGTTCTCCATGCGGTAGTAACCGTTGACAAGTTCGCGTGAGTCTTTGAAGAATGCTTCACTCGCGTCAGGGCTAAGGCCAAGCGCCGTGAATCGGGCACTCGGTTCGTATTCGGCACGCGTTTCCTCAAACGCTTTTCGTGCTGCCTCACCGGTGCGATGTTCGGGTTCGTGGCCAAGTAAAAGTTCGAGCACACGGTGAACGAAGTTGCCTTTGACTAAATGTATTTGCGGTGGCTGCGGAAGTTTTTCGATCGAGGCGAATCGAAATTGCAACGGACAAGTTCTGAAGTTGCTGATGCGTGAAGGTGACAGAGTCACAGGCGTTTGATAGATGGCAGAAGTCACGGCACTGACAATCTAGGCACTAGGTGTTCAGTGAAGTGAGACCATCAACTTCACGAATCAGTTGAGCGAGTTGTTCAGGTTGTTGCATTGGTCCGAAGTGACCGAGGTCTTGCCATTCGACGAA
>SXGQ01398964.1_pt1 | contig 16537 bp, 14 predicted proteins | sample 3178371 | NCBI WGS metagenome assembly SXGQ01 (sample SAMN11356859, study PRJNA531348) | freshwater metagenome | isolation source: freshwater sample F1-20 | place: China: Fuxian Lake, Yuxi | collected 2017-12-25
GGTGCGTCCTTTTGAATCGGTTAATCTGCCATCTTCAAGTAACTGTAAAAGCAGATTAAATACATCCGGGTGGGCTTTCTCAATTTCGTCAAATAAAACAACCGTATAGGGGCGCCTTCTTACGGCTTCTGTTAGTTGTCCACCTTCGTTAAAGCCCACGTAGCCGGGGGGGGAGCCAATCAATTTGCTAACGGTATGGCGTTCCATGAATTCGCTCATATCTAAGCGGATCATCGATTCTTCACTACCAAAGAAATATGCGGCTAGAGCTTTAGTTAACTCGGTTTTACCAACACCTGTTGGCCCTGAGAAAATAAAGCTGGCAATCGGCCTATTTGGATTTTTAAGGCCAACACGGGCGCGCCTAATCGCTTTTGATACAGCCTTAACGGCTTCGTCTTGGCCGATCAATCTCTGATGGAGAGTTTCCTCCATATTTAGCAATTTGGCAGATTCTGTTTCAGTTAATTTTTGAACTGGAACGCCTGTCCAGGAGGCAACAATCTGGGCGATGTCCTCCTCGCTCACCACTGGGGTGCCGTCTGTTGTGGTTTCAGCTGGCTTGGCTTGTTCGCCATCGGCGGGGGGTTCATTGCTGGCTGCAATTTCATCGCGGCGGGCTTGGGTTATGCCACGAACCTGTTCGCGCAACTCAACTTCCTTATCGCGCAATTCACCAGCTTTCGTGTAATTCTGCTCCCTAACGGCCAACTCCTTATCTTTTTGAACCGCCCGCAATTGTTTGTCTAATTCCTTGGCCGCTGGGGGCAATTTTGAATTTAATAGGCGAACCCTACTGCCCGCCTCATCAACAAGATCAATTGCCTTATCAGGTAAAAATCGATCGGAGATATAGCGATCGCCAAGGGTTGCAGCAGCTATTAAGGCATCGTCGGATATTTTTAGGCGATGGTGGGTTTCATAACGCTCTTTTAGGCCCCGTAGAATTTCAATGGTTTCGGCCACTGATGGTTCACCAACCATCACGGGCTGGAAGCGGCGCTCAAGGGCTGCATCCCGCTCAATATGTTTGCGATATTCGTCTAAAGTTGTTGCACCTATGCATTGCAATTCCCCTCTTGCAAGGGCGGGTTTGAGAATATTTGCAGCATCGATGGCACCCTCAGCGGCCCCTGCGCCAATCAAAGTGTGAACCTCATCAATAACAAGAATCACATTGCCGGCGCCACGGATTTCTTCCATGATTTTTTTAAGCCGTTCTTCAAATTCACCCCTGTATTTAGTACCCGCCACAAGCAGACCAATATCAAGGGTTAAAACACGCTTTTCTTCTAAAATATCGGGAACTTCACCATCGATTATTCGCTGGGCTAATCCCTCAGCTATGGCGGTTTTACCAACGCCTGGTTCACCAATTAAAACGGGATTGTTTTTAGTGCGACGACCAAGTATTTGAATTACCCGTTCGATTTCATTTTGCCTACCCACCACTGGGTCGAGCTTGCCATCGGAGGCCAACTGGGTGAGGTTGCTACCAAATTCATCAAGGGTGGGGGTTTTGGTGGAACCTTTGCTGCCACCCCCAGCGCTCACTTCAGCGGTTTCACCAAGCATGCGAATTACTTGGGTGCGAACCTTGGCTAGATCAACGCCAAGATTTTCTAAAACCCTTGCTGCCACACCTTCGCCTTCGCGAATTAAGCCAAGCAGCAAATGTTCAGTGCCGATGTAATTATGACCAAGCTGGCGCGCCTCCTCTAGGGAGAGTTCAAGAACACGTTTGGCCCTTGGTGTAAAAGGTATTTCAACGGCAACAAAACCGGAACCACGGCCAATAATTTTCTCAACTTCAACGCGAGCATCTTTGAGGTTTACCCCCATTGATTTCAAAACCTTGGCCGCTACACCAGTGCCTTCACCAATCAAACCCAGCAGGATTTGCTCAGTGCCAACGAAGTTGTGACCCAAGCGGCGGGCCTCTTCTTGGGCCAGCATGATCACTTTGATGGCTTTTTCGGTAAACCGCTCGAACATGGTTTGGCGGCAGAGCCTGCAGATGTTCCCAACCTATCAGGAATTGAAGGGGGGCTGTGGGGGGAAAACCGGTAACTTGGCCTCAACTGCATTTAGCTGCTTTTTAATGCTTTAAAATCAACTGCAAGTTTGGTTGCTGCTGGTTACATTGGCCGGTAAACCGTACTGCAAAATATATACGCCGCTAAATTTCTGAGTCTAAGTTTCATAAAGATCTTTTATTTTAATCAAGGCATTGTCGCCATTTCGGTAGTAGTTATTACGGATTCCGCAAGTAGAAAATCCAACCCCCTCGTATAGGCCAATGGCGGCCTGATTTGCCTCTGAAACCTCAAGGCTGGCCCGCAGGCATCCCTGCTCCTTTGCCCTAGCGAGCAGATTGTGGAGCAGCTTTGTGCCAAGGCCAAGCCTTCTTTTGCTCGGTTCCACAGCCACCATGCTGATTTGGATCTCATCTGCCACCACCCAGCCGCAGATCAAGCCCAGCAGTGTTTCTGCCCCTGGGGTGCTCCAGTAGCCAATGCAAATATTTGCCTGGCGCTCCAATTCCTCCTGCCACTGTTTTTCGCTCCAAAAGCCGCCAAGGGCCCTTTGATCCAGGGCTAAACATGCTGCTTTTGCGTTCAACCCAAGCTTTGTAGGGGCCGAAGGGCTGAAAAGATAGGGGATCGGTTCCAACTGCATAGCGATGGCAATGGCAAGTACCCCCGGGTTGCCCTGGGCTGATGGAGCTATTGATCTTGAAAGCCCCAACCGCAATCTTGCCCCGATTAGCACCGATTTGGATCCCCAGGGGCGCCTGCGGGTGGGTGGCTGTGTTTTAAGCGACCTGGCTGCCCGTTTTGGCACACCTTTATATGTGCTTGATGAGCTCAGCCTTCGCCAGGCCTGCATCGCCTATCGCCAAGCCCTGGCACGCCATTACCCCGGCCCTTCACTGGCCATCTACGCATCAAAAGCAAATAGCAGTTTGGCAATTACTGCCCTAGTGGCCTCGGAAGGCTTGGGTTTAGATGCTGTTTCCGCTGGTGAATTACTCACGGCCCTAGAGGGAGGGATGCCGCCGGAAAGGATCGTGCTGCACGGCAACAATAAATCCCCTGAGGAATTAAGCCTTGCCTTGCAACATGGCATTTGTGTTGTTGTAGATAACTGGCGTGATCTTGAGCTGTTGCAGGAGCTTTGCCAGGGGCATGGGGGCCAGGTGCCCCTATTGCTGCGTTTTACCCCTGGCATTGAATGCCATACCCATGAATACATTCGCACTGGCCACTTAGACAGCAAATTTGGCTTTGATCCCGACCAGCTGGAGGCGGTGTTGCGCCATTTGGCTGGCTGCAGCTGGGCAAAGCTAAGGGGGTTGCATGCCCATATCGGCTCACAGATTTTTGAACTAAACCCCCACCGCGACCTGGCGGCGGTACTTGCCGATGCCATGGTGCTTGCCCATTCCCTCGGCCATACCATCAGCGATTTAAACGTTGGCGGTGGCCTTGGAATCCGCTATGTGCGCTCCGATGATCCCCCCAGCATTGAATGCTGGGTGCAGGTGGTGGCAGAGGCGATCGCAGGGGCCTGCCGGGAGCGGGGCCTTGAATTGCCACGGCTGTTGTGTGAACCGGGCCGTTCCCTGGTGGCAGCGGCGGGCGTAACCCTCTATCAAATCGGCAGCCGCAAGGAGATCGCCGGTTTCAGCACCTATGTGGCGGTTGATGGAGGCATGAGCGACAACCCCAGGCCGATTACCTATCAATCCCAATACACGGCTTGCTTGGCCGATCAAGCCAATGCCCCAGTTGTTGAAAGCATTACGTTGGCTGGAAAGCATTGCGAATCCGGCGATGTGCTGCTGCGCAACCTGGCTTTGCCATTGAGTAAACCTGGCGATGTGTTGGTGGTGTTTGCTACTGGCGCTTACAACGCCTCAATGGCTTCCAACTACAACCGCATACCCAGGCCGGCAGCTGTTTTGGTGGCTGATGGTAGAGCTGAATTGGTGCAGCGGCGGGAGCGGCCAGACGAGTTGCTGCGCTACGACGTACTGCCAGAACGCTTGAAATCGGTAAGTTGAATTAATTAAGGGGAGGTGTTTAGGTGTTCTGGCTGCGGTTGAGTTTCGACCTGCTGTTTGCCGGCAGCCTCGGCTACCTGCTGCTTGGCCGGGTTACTGAACCCCGCACCCTCTGGTTGTTGCGCGGCTATTTGTTACTGGTGGCTGTGGCTTGGTTGCTGCAGCGTTATGGCGATTTGCCCCTCACCTCCAAATTAATGGAGGCGCTGGTGCTGGTGTGCGGCCTTGCGCTAGCGATTTTGCTGCAGGGGGAACTGCGCCGCCTGATGGAATTACTTGGCACTGGCCGCTTGGATGTGCTGCTCGGTAGCCGTCAAACGGGTAGGCAGGATTCCAGCACCGTTGATATTTTGGTAGACACGGTGGGACAGCTTTCCAAGCGCCGCTGTGGAGGCTTAATAGTGTTGGATTTGGGCAGTGATTTGCGGCCCGAAGACTTTTTGAATCCAGGCATTCAAATCGATGCTTTGCTTTCAGTTGATTTGATGCTCAATTTATTTTCTTCTGAAACCCCATTGCACGATGGCGCGGTGTTGCTTCAGGCCAATCGAATTGCATCCGCTGGTGTGATTTTGCCACTTTCGCGCCAAAGCATCACCCGCCATGGCACCAGACACCTGGCCGCCCTTGGGCTCACCGAAAGGCATGAACGGTGTTTATGCGTGGTGGTAAGTGAAGAATCGGGCACCATTTCACTTGCCTGCCAAGGCAAATTTGAACGGCCAATCACAAGGGAGCGATTGCGCGCCCTACTTGGTGAAGCCCTGCAATTGCAATCTGGTGATCGCCGCAAGCGCCAGGCGCGTACGCTTTCCAAAGCGCAAACCGCTGGCGATCTCGCCGAAGCCTCTGCCAAGAACCGCCCATGAGCCGGCCCCTGGTGGCGATGCCCAGCCCCACCTCCCATTTCTGCTTACCTGAGGGCCTAGATCCCAGTCGCTTGCCTGGCCATGTGGCATTAATCATGGATGGCAATGGCCGTTGGGCTTCCCAGCGGGGCTTGCCACGGATGATGGGCCACCGCAGGGGAGTGGAAGCATTAAAAAACACCCTGCGCCTATGCAATAACTGGGGCATAGCAACGCTCACCGCCTACGCCTTCTCCACTGAAAACTGGTCCCGTCCGGGAGAGGAGGTGAGTTTTTTAATGACCCTGTTTGAGCGGGTGTTAGCGAAGGAATTGGCAGCTCTTGAAAAGGAGCAGGTGCGTATTCGTTTCTTGGGGGATCTCATTGCTTTACCCGAGGGATTGCAGCAGCTGATTGCCGAGGCCACCGCCCGCACCGCAAATAACAGCGGCATTCATTTCAATGTTTGCACCAACTACGGCAGCCGCCATGAACTAGTGCAAGCAGCAAAAGCCCTAGCCAGACGCGTTAAAAGTGGCGAATTAGATCCAGAGGCAATCAACGAGCATTTATTGGGGCTTGAGTTGCACACCGCCGGTGAATGCGACCCTGACTTATTAATACGCACCAGCGGCGAATATCGGCTTAGTAATTTCCTGCTTTGGCAGCTGGCCTATGCGGAATTCCATGTAACAGACGTTCTTTGGCCTGATTTCGATGGGGCGACATTAGAAGCAGCTCTGCTGGATTATCAAGGCCGCCGCCGCCGCTTTGGTGGTGTATCGGAGAGTGCTAGATGACAGTTGCCCTGCGCCATGATTGGGAGCTTGCCGAAATTGAAGCTCTACTAAATCTGCCTTTAGTTGATTTGCTGTGGCAAGCCCAGCAGGTGCACCGGGAGGCAAACCCCGGCTATCAGGTGCAGCTCGCTTCTCTACTGAGTGTGCGCACCGGAGGCTGCGAAGAAGACTGCGCCTATTGCCCCCAATCGATGCACAACAGCAGTGATGTGAGCGGTAGGCCCCAGTTGGAATTACAAGTGGCAGCGGTGTTGGATCGGGCTAAGGCGGCAAAAGAAGCAGGCGCCCAAAGGTTTTGCATGGGCTGGGCCTGGCGGGAAATCAGGGATGGTGCCCCGTTTGAAGCGATGTTGGAGATGGTTGCAGGGGTGAAACAGCTCGGGATGGAAGCCTGTGTTACCGCCGGCATGCTCAGCAATGACCAGGCGGATCGTTTGGCCCAAGCGGGGCTTACTTCCTATAACCACAACTTAGATACGAGCCCTGAGTACTACGCCGAAATTATTAGCACTCGCACCTATCAAGACCGCTTAGAAACGCTTCAACGGGTACGAAAAGCGGGGATAAGTTTATGTTGCGGCGGCATTATTGGCATGGGTGAAACATTAAAAGACCGTGCTTCGATGTTGCAGGTGTTAGCCAACCTTGATCCCCAGCCTGAAAGTGTTCCCATCAATGGTTTGGTAGCAGTGGAAGGAACGCCCCTGGAAAACCAACAGGCCTATGAAAGCCTTGATTTATTGCGTATGGTGGCCACTGCGCGCATCTTGATGCCCCACAGCCGGGTGAGGCTTAGTGCAGGGCGGGAGCAATTGAATCAAGAAGCCCAAATTCTTTGTTTGTTGGCTGGGGCCGATTCAATTTTCTACGGCGATACTCTGCTCACCACATCTAATCCCGCCGTGGAAGCAGATAGGGCATTGCTGGCTGCCGCAGGTGTGCAACCTCTTAGCATTAGTTGAGCTGCCATTGACCTACCTAGTTGCAGCTTTCTATAAATTTGCACAACTCGATAATCTCGAGAGCTTGCGCCAAAAGCTGCTTAAAAACGCCGAAATGGGAGGTTTGCAAGGCACCTTGCTTTTGGCGGCAGAGGGTATTAACGCCACATTGTGTGGTTCAGAAATTGGCATTAAAGATTTTATTGGTTTACTGCAAAAAGAAGCAGCATTTAATGAATTGGAGGTTAAATATAGCTGGAGTGAAAAAAAATGTTTTCACCGCCTTAAGATTCGAATAAAGAGTGAGATTGTAACCATTGGCATTCCTGAAGTAAATCCCCAGCAGCAGGTGGGTAATTATGTGCAGCCGCAGCGCTGGGATGATTTAATTAAGCAACCAAATACCTTGGTAATTGATACGCGTAATAATTATGAAATAGCCGTTGGCAGCTTTCCAGGCGCGATCGATCCCGGCCTTGATAATTTCCGTGGCTTTCCAGCTTGGGTTGAGCAAGAATTGAAACCATTAATGAAAAAGCACAAGGCAGAACGCCTTGCTTTATTTTGCACAGGTGGCATCCGCTGTGAAAAAGCAACCGCTCTTTTAGTTGCCCAGGGGTTTAGCGATGTTCATCATTTAGAAGGCGGAATACTAAAGTATTTAGAGCAGATTCCAGCCGAGCGCAGTAGCTGGCAGGGGGATTGTTTTGTATTTGATCAGCGGGTTGCGCTAAACCACCAGCTCGCCCCCAGTGAATACAGTCTTTGTTATGCCTGTGGCATGCCACTGGCAGCCGCTGATCGGGCCTTATCAAGTTATGTGGCGGGGGTTAGTTGCCGCCACTGCAAAAATAACTTTAGTGAAGCTGATCGCAAACGTTTTGCTGAACGTCAACAACAAATGCAATTGGCCGCGGCCCGTGGTGAAAATCATTTAGGCTCTAATTCGCTATTAAATAAGCAGATGCCGTCTCTGGCTGATTTGGAAGCATTTGCTGCCCAGCAGGGGCTGATTTTGCGCTTGCAAATTGGCGGTGGATTAGGACTCAAAACCCTGCGGGTGGCGGTTGCTCGTCGAGATGCGGGGCGCCTTTTGCTGCTGGGTGAACTTAAGGGGTGGTCTTTACCCTTTGCCAATGGTTTGCACCTAGACACCCTGCGGGTGCAAGGCAATCAGCTGCAGGGGGTGGCCGATTTGATTTGGGCTGCAACATTTGCCTGGGCCCTGGAGCAAACCCCGTGCCGTAGAGCTAATTTACTTGCAATACGCGATAACAGTAAGCAACATCAAAAACTTGTTCGTTATTTTCGTAGATTTGGTTTCACAGCCCATAGGGAATTGGCGGCCGGCCCACTTGATTTGCCCCTGCGTTTGGTGTGGGGTGGTTCTGGATTATTGATGCGTGGTGATTGCTCCGAGGGCCTTGCCCGCAGCAGTGGCCGCATCGCGATGGTATGGCCCTCCTTGAATAATAGTACTAGCTCTATAGATTTGCTCAAGCAAAATTAATCTGGCTAATTCATGGGGAAAAGTAAGTGCTGAAAGGCTAATTATATGATCTGCTTTAGCCTTTAATTGTGGGCTGTGGCCATCGGCACCACCAATGACAAATGCCAAGCGATTGGAGCTAAGTTCATTTAATTCATTTGCTAGCTGGCGTGAGCTAAAATGCTTACCATCTTCGCTTAAAAGTAACAATTTCTCATTATTTTTTAAACTTGCTAGCACCGCCTGAGCTTCCTTTTCCGGCGTTGAATCTTTGAGTTCTATTATTTCAAGGCCAACTAATCGTTTGCAATACATTGCTGCCCCCTCATGCAACCAGCCGGGCCGCTGTTTGCCGATTGCAATTATGCGAATGCGTGACAAATTAAGCATTTGCATTAGCCTGGGTGCTGGCAAAATTTCATTTCCCAGTTCTCTCGGTTTTATTCATGCTTGATGTTCCACCAGTAATAACAGCAGCTGATGATAATTGGGCTGCAACTGCAGAATTTTACGCTCTGATCCCCTGGGCTGATTCAACCACCACGGTGCGTGGCTTCAGCGCCAATACCTATTTGAATCCCAGCTTGATCTTCGCGGAGCAGTTGCAATCTGCCTTTGCAATGCGTGCAAGTGTTGAATATAAGCGGCTTGGTTTGCTCAGCGATGTGAGCTACACCCAGCTTGGTGCGCAAAAATCTTTTAATACAAGCCGGGGCCTGTTAAACGGAAATTCAACTGTTACGTCTATTAATGGCATCTATGATTTAGCGCTTCGCTATCGCCTTGGTTCAAAGGAGGCAGCTGTGGGGGCGCCCGGTGAATTTAGTTTGATTCCCTATGCCGGCGTGCGGGTAGTTCAAGCCCAATTGCTTGTGGCGGCCCAGCTCCAAGGCCAAAGAACTTATCTAAATCAAGGCACCCTTTCCCGCACCTGGGCGGAACCGCTCTTGGGTTTACAGGGAAGCATCTTTCTAGCTCCGCGCTTGCGGGCATTTGGCCGCGCTGATATTGCTGGTTTTGGCTTGGCAGGCCAGCAAGACCTCACTGGAAACGCCCAATTGGGCTTGGGTTATGCCGTTGGTAATAACACAAGTTTGAATGTTTCGATGCGATATTTTGGCCAGGCTTGGAATAATGGAGCAACGCCTGATAATGGCTATAATAGTTATCAATATGGCCCTGAAGTTTCAGTGAAATTCTTCTTTTAAGGGCGATAAATGTAGTTAGTTTTTCTCGGCGTGATAGCTGCTGCGCACTAGGGGCCCACTGCGCACTTGTGCAAAACCTAAGCCAGTGGCAATGGCAGCCAATTCGGCAAATTCAGCGGGTGGCCAGTAGCGAGCTACGGGGATGTGGGCAAGGGATGGCCTTAGGTATTGCCCCAGGGTGAGCCTTTGGCAATGCGCTTGCCGCAAAGCCTCCATCGCCGCTACTACTTCGGCTTTGGTTTCACCTAGGCCAAGCATTAAGCCACTTTTGGTTGGAATATTTGGCGCTATCTCGTGGGCAGCAGCAAGCAGCCCCAGCGAATGGCACCAGGTGGCACCGCGGCGCACTTCCCCCTGGAGCCTTTGCACCGTTTCTAAGTTGTGGTTGAAGCACACTGGATTGGCGCTCAACACCTTGCGGAGCCGTAGCCGTTGACTGCTTAAACCAGCCTCTTGATCCCGCTGGCCCCCCCAAAAGTCGGGAGTTAACACCTCAATTGCTATTTGCGGTTGGCGTTTGCGAATTGCTGCCATGGTGTTTGTAAAAAGGCTTGCGCCGTGATCTTCCATGTCGTCGCGAGCAACGGCCGTGAGCACCACATATTTGAGTTGCAATTTCTCAACGGCCTCTGCCACCCGTTCCGCCTCTAGGGGATCAGCTGCTGCCGGTGGTAATCCTTTCTCAACTTGGCAAAAGGCACAACTGCGGGTGCAGATGGGCCCCCCCAGTAAAAAAGTTGCAGTGCCGGCTGCGTAGCACTCAGCTCGATTCGGGCAGCGGCCCTCTTCACAAATGGTGTGAAGCCTTTGCTGTTTAACCACAGCTTGCACCGCTTCTAATTGAGTTGCAGCTCCGATCGGTCGCCGCAACCAACTTGGCAATCTTTGCTGCGGGGGGATGGGGCTGTAGCGGCTTGTTTTTCCCATGGCAGTTGCCTATTCCATTGCCCGGCGCCCCTCAAGGGCCCGAGCCAGGGTTACTTCATCGGCATATTCCAATTCGCTACCCATGGGTAGGCCGTAGGCAATACGGGTTACTTGGCAAAATGGTTTCAGCAGCCTGCCCAGGTAGAGGCTTGTGGTGTCCCCTTCAACGCTTGGGGTTAAAGCCAAAATCACCTCTTTAATCGCCTCTGGATCAAGGCGTTTTAGCAAGGCCTGGATCATCAAAGCCTCTGGGCCGATGCCATCCATGGGTGAGATTAAGCCGCCAAGAACGTGGTAACTGCCTTTGTATTCCCGGGTGCGTTCAAGCGCTAGCAGGTCGCGGGAATCGGCTACAACACAAATCAGACCATTGTTGCGCTCTTGATTTAGGCAAATGTTGCAATGGGTTTCTGCCGATAGGTGGCCGCAGCGTTGGCATTGCCCCACCTGTTGCCTGGCAGCCAGGAGAGCTTCAGCAAATGCCTGGCTTTGCTCTTCAGGTTGGCGCAATAGATAAAGGGCCAATCTTTGGGCCGTGCGGGGACCAATGCCCGGCAGCCGCTCGAACTGCTCAATCAGCCGAGCCAAGGGGCGGGTGAAGGCAGACAGCTTGATATAGCAATTATTGCGAATCTAGGCAGGCCGCGGCGCAAGAATGGCAGCAGCTTCCTGTTGCTTGGCTCTCCCATGAAGGTTTCGGCTTTGTTTCGGGGGATCCCCCGCCTGATGTGCGTGCTGCTGTTGGTGTTGTTGGTGGGCTGTTCAGCTGCGGCGGCTGGCTTAAACCGCTATAGCAGCGCCGATGGCCGCTATGCCTTTTTGTATCCAACCGGTTGGATACGGGTGGCCATCAGCGATGGCCCTGAAGTTGTTTTCCATGATCTGATCAATAGCGATGAAACCCTCAGCCTTGTGATCGCTCCTGTTGATCCAGATAAACGGCTTGAAGATCTTGGCAGTGCAGTGGCGGTGGGAGAAAAACTTGGACGCACCGTTATCGCCCCTGCCGGCAGCGGCCGCGAGGCGGATTTAGTGGAAGCAAGTGAACGGGCCGACCAGGGGCGCACCTTCTACGACCTGGAATACAAAGTGCACCTGGCCGATCGCGATCGCCATGAATTTGCCACGGTTGTGGCCGATAAGGGCAAGCTCTATACCCTTGCCGCCAGCACCAATGAGGCTCGTTGGGATCGGGTGGCAACGATGTTTCGCAGTGTTGTTAGTTCCTTCACCTTGAATTATTGATACCCGATCTTCTGGTGGTGGGAGCTGGCCTGGCGGGCGGCTTGTTAGCGCTTGAAGCAGCTGAACGCGGCGCCAAGGTATGCATTATTTCAACGGCACCCATGGCAACCCCCATCAGTTATGGGGGGGTGCAGCTGGCAGCGCTTGAGCAATGGCAGCGCCTTGAAAAGCGCCATGGATTTTTGGGTTTGGAGCCAGCTGAGCTTTTGCTCTATTGGCTGGAAGATCAAAAACCAAACATTCCCCCAGGGGCAAAGCGCTTGGAGCCGAGCCAATGGCGCTGCCTGGAACCGCTGCTGGTGGATGCCCCCCTAGGCGGTGTGGTGGCCATGCCCTACGCCAGGGTTGACCCCCTTGTTTTCACTGAAAAACTAAGTAAAGCCCTTGCAGCAGCTGGGGTGCAACAGCGCAATCTGCTGCTGAAAGGCCTGTTGCTGGAGGAGGGGGTGGTGCGCGGCTGTAAAACAAAGGCGGGGGTGGAGATTTTGGCCCAGCACACTGTGTTGGCGGCCGGTGCAGCCACGGCCCCACTCCTGGCCAGCATCGGTTGCAGCCTGCCCTTGCTGGATTGCAGCTGGGCTGCGTTGTTGCAATTAGAAGCTGGTTTGCTGGAAAGTTTTTTTTGTGGGCAAGCCAGCGATCGGCCCAAGGCGATCCTGATGCCCATGGAGCTAAAACGCATGGAGCGCGAACGCTCAACCAGGGGCGCTCAACTCATTTGTGATGCGGGAATTGCTCCTTGGGGCAAGGCAAAGGTGTTTGGCCAGGCTTCCTTTTTTGGTGAATCAATTGGTCAAATTGATAAGCCCAACCCTGCGGTTATGCGGGCTGGGTTGAAGGAAGCGGCAAAAAACCTGTTGCCGCAGCAGCTGTGGCCGAGTTTGGCTGAAATTCCCATGGCGCTGCAACCGGTGGCCTTCAGCCGTGATGGCCTAGCTCTAGTGGGGCCCATCAGCCGATTTGAAGGCCTTTCAGTTTTTACAGCTTTCTCTGCCGCCTTTTCCCTGGTGCCAGGCCTAGCGCCAGTGCTTGCAGAAGCAATTTTAGATCCGAAGCGCTCCATGGAAGCGCTAAGCAACTTGGAGCGGTTGCCTGAGCGGTTGCCTGCGATCTGACAACGGGGCGTAAATCCGTCATGCTGGCTTGGATGGCAATGAAAATTCCACTTCAAGAAAAGCTTCGTGAGCTGAATTCACGCCAGCAGGTGGGTTTGGCTCTGGCTTTAGTGAGCCTTGCTGGGGTTGGCTGGGCTTTTTTTGGGCGGATTCCCACGGAGGTAATGGGTCGCGGTGTGTTGCTAGTGCCAAATGATGCTGGCCTATTAAATGCAAGGGCGGAAGGTCAAGTTAAACAGATATATGTAAACAGCGGCGATAAAGTTAAACGGGGTGATTTGCTTATGGAATTATATCTACCTGTTTTAGAGAAACAACTGGTGCGCCAGCGCCAAAACCTATTGGAGCTAAAAGCCCATAATCAGCGCCTTGATCAACGCGATCGCCTGCGTCTAAGCACCGAAAAAAAAGCTGTGGATACCACGTTGCTAAAACTTTCCAGCGATAGGGTTCGCTACGGGGAGTTAAAACAACTCTATGGCAATAAGCTAACAAATTTGAATTGGCTTGCTAAGCGGGAGGTTGTGGCACCTTTGGCCCAAGAGGTGGTTCAGGTGGAGAGGGGATATGTTGATACTAATGTAAGTTTAGATGAGTTGAGGATACGGGAAAAAAATGTACTTACTTCCTATCAAAATGTTAAACTTCAGATTGAAACTGAAGCCCTTGAAAGGCGAATGCAAATCGATGATTTAACCAGATCTGTTGATGTAACTGAGGCGAAATTAGCCTATGAGTCTAAGGTGTTAGCCGATCGTAACGGTCAAGTGTTGGATATTCAAGTAATACCAGGGCAAACCGTTAAGGTGGGCAACCGACTAGGCACCATAGGCCGCAGTATGAGTGCAATTCCTTTGGGGGCAGTTGCATACTTTAAGCCAGCTGATGCTAGACGCTTGCCCTTAAAACTTAGGGTGGAAGTGGTGCCTGATTGGAAAGAACGCAGCCGTTTTGGCGGCTTGGTGGCAGAGGTTAAATCGGTAAATGTGTTGCCTGCTACGGAGGAGGACATCAGCACCACTACAGGCAATCCTCAATTTGCAAAGGATCTAGTTAAGGAGGGACCAGTAATGCGCGCCAACCTTAAGCTTCTGCGTGATCCTGAAAGTATTGATGGTTTCCGTTGGACCCTTTCAAAGGGAAGTAGTGTGTTTCCAATTAGGGATGGCCTAACGATGACAACCCATGCATACGTTGAGTGGCGCACACCATTCTCCTATTTACTTCCAGGCATACGTTCGATTACCGGCGGCTATCGCAGTGCTAATGTTGATGAACAGTTTGGACCAAAGCTAAAACAGGGAGGACCAGCAAATTGGTAAATCCGACTCCTCCAAATACTCATAAACTTATTAAACAAGAATTGCCATGGCTTGTTTCTGAAGTTGTTCTTTTGATTATTTTGTTAAATGCTAACGCTCCAGAGCTGTGGTTTTGGTTCGTTGTTTTGCTTGTAATTTTAGCCTATAGAATTGAGCGTTTTCTTTCTACTGGCTCCGGTCGTTTTTGAGGCGGCTAGTGAGATCATTGTTAAGTGTATCATGAGGTATTAATTGAGTATTTGGATATTGAATATTTGGATATTGAGTATTTGGATATTGAATATTTGGATCTCGTGGCACCGGTTGCAATTCCCTCAAGAGTTGGGCGTAGGTGATATTCACATCGATGGTGGCATTTAGGCGTTGCACCAAGCTTTGGATTAATAAATCCTGGCTGAGTGAAAGGGTTACCTCATTTGATAATCCCGTTTGATAACGCAGCTTGGCGTCGCGAAAACCCTCAAGGCTTGCAGCCACTGCCCGGCGGGCCGATAGCAACTTTGCTAATGAAGCCTCATGATTAAAAAATGCTGTTTCAAGTCTCAGTCGAATGTCGTTGCGTTGGCTGGCGTAACGCTGGGCTTGGGCCTCTGCTTGTTTCGCTAGTGCCTGCACCTGAGCGGCTGTGCTGCCGGCATCAAAGAGCAACCAGCGCATGGTTAGCCCCACCAACCAATCACCACCGGTGGCATTAAGGGTTGGAATAACTGTTGCGCCGCAACAATTGCCGGAAATATCCCATTGGCTGGTTTGACTGCTTAATCCTGAGCCACTTGCAAATAATCCCAAGCGCGGCAAAAGATTTGCAGCAACGGCATTTTTATTTTGCAAAAGTGCTTCACGGGTGGCTAAAACAGCCTCCAACTCTGGGTTGTCTCGGTAGGCAGCCAGCAAACTTTGCTCAAGGGCAAGGGGCCAGGTGGGTTGCAATTTGATTGGGTCGTTGGCCTCTAAAACCAGGTTTGGCGGCAGGTTTAGTACCACAGCCAATTGGCGCCTTGCCACTGCCCTATCTGCTAACGCTTGCACCAATCTTTCCTGGGCACTGGCTTCAATTGCTTGGCGGCGCAATAAATCAAGCCTTGGCACTAAACCCGCTTGTTTTAAAGCCAGCACATTTTCGAGAATAATAAGGTCGTTGCGAACATCTGCCTCGCGAATGCGCACCAATTGGTCGGCCCTTTGCAATTGGTAGTAGGCCTCACTGATACGCAATTGCAATGCCCTCAGCCCATTGCCGTATAACTGGCGGCTTTGTTCAAGCTTTGCCCGTGCTGCCCGCACCAATGGGGTGCGGGCAAAGTCGAGCAGGTTGTAGTTGAGCTCTAATCCAGCATTGAAACTGCGAATGCCTTGGTTTAGGTAAGCAATTGCCCCTTGGGGCACATAAAAAGCGCCATCGGCCGTGCCACCGCTGCTGGTTACCAGGCTGTTTGCAGCAAAATTTGGACCAAACCCGAGGCTGCTGTTACCGATCGGCACCCCATAGGTAGTGGCGCTTTGGTTGTATCCAATGCCCCCAAAGGCCAGGATCCTGGGCCAGTAGTTGCCAAGGCGAGAATGGAGCTCGGCAAGGGCAGTAGCCACCTCCAGGCGCTGGGCTTGCAGGTTTGGATTTTGGTTTAGGCCTATGGCTAGCGCTTGCTGCAGGCTCACACCTTTAACTTCAGGGCCGCTTAATTGGGGCGCCGTAGGTAGCTCTAAGGCGGGAGATGGATTGCTAATTGTGCTTGCTAATGGTTCTGCGTTGCTGTATGCGGTGGGTTCTTTGGGCAATAAGCGATCAAGTAATTGCAGTTCCTTATCAATGGCAGACCATGAGCTTTCTAATTGTTGGTTGCTGGGGTTAGGCGTTGCCTTGGCGGCAAGCCCGCTAAAAAGCAAAAGAACCCCTAAGGGCAACCAGCGGGCTCCCATTAATACAGCATGGGTAGTTGCCATCAGGGTTTGCTTAGGCAAGGGCGATCCAATCGTTTTGGAAGCGTTCAATCGCTTGCAAAAGTTGATTGCAAACCATTGCCCTGCGCCCGCCGCTACTTGCCAGCAGTGTATCCATCACCTTTGGGTTTTTGCATATCTGCTGTTCCGCTGCTTCAAGGGCAGCGCTCCATTGATTTGAATCTTGCTTGGCTAGGGGGTTTGGCCAAATATTTGCGTAACACAGCAATTGGTTTGCAATAAAACTAAGCACATCTAGTTCCACTTGAAGCAGATTTTGTAATTCAGGCCCATCCATTGGCAGCATCGGTAAGCGCAGCAGGGTGCGGTAGTAGCCAATCAGCTCAGTGAAAAACTGTTCTTCTAAATCCCAAAGGCGTAATAGCCTTTCGCCATTGCGATCGGCGCCAAGTTCCACCAATGCTGCAGGCCGTTGATTTTGCAACGCCATCAATTTACTTAAAAGCCCATCACGGCGCTGCCGTTTAATCTCTGCCTGCATATCTTCGCCAATCTTCAAATGCTGAACTCTTTCCTGCAACGCCTCAGCAAAACCATTGAACAGGGCCTGGGAAAGCTTTTGATGTTCCGCTAAAGCACGGCTTGGCCAAAAGGCATTTATTGCTATTAACGATAAC
>SXGQ01876526.1_pt1 | contig 16536 bp, 18 predicted proteins | sample 3178371 | NCBI WGS metagenome assembly SXGQ01 (sample SAMN11356859, study PRJNA531348) | freshwater metagenome | isolation source: freshwater sample F1-20 | place: China: Fuxian Lake, Yuxi | collected 2017-12-25
ACGGTAGCACAGCAGACTCTGGATCTGTTTGTCATGGTTCAAATCCATGTCGGGCAGCCAACTCCCCCAGGCCGGGGCATCCAGAAGCGGTTTCGATCCTGTTTTCACAGGGGTTTTCTCGCCTTTCCAGTTCATCGACTTCCCCCTTCTGCGAGAATTCTGTCCGCATCCGTGGCCGACACCTTCTCCTTCAGATCCTCATTCACCATGACCACGGGAGCGGTCCCGCAACTGGCGAGGCACTCAACGAATTCGACGGTGAATTTTCCGTCGGGAGTGGTCTGGGGAGTATGACGTTGGGGATCTAGTCCAAGCTTCTTGCAGAAGTGATCCCGGAGCTCCCCGGAGCCGGCGAGGGCACAGCTCAACGTACGGCAGACCTTGATGTGGGTCTTCCCGAGTGGTTCCTGACGGAACATCGGGTAGAACGTGACGAGCTCGTAGACGTTGATGGGCTGGAGACCCAGACGCTGGGCCACCCACTCGACCGCCTCGCGCGAGACGAAACCGAAATGTTCCTGGAGCGCATGGAGAAACATCAGCGACGCACTCCGCTTCTGCGGGTAGTGCGACGCCAACTCGACCAGCTCGGCCTCGAGGGCTGGAGGAACGGAAAAGCTCATGTCGGTTTGGTATTCCTTGCGCGGGTCGGTTCGGATCGATCAGCGGTCGCATTCCCCCATGACGAAATCGAACGACCCTAGGATCGCCACGACATCGCTCATCAGGTTGCCGGGCAACAGCGCCGACAGGATGCTGAGATTGCAGAAGGATGGAGCGCGGATCTTCAACCGGTGCGGGGTCCCGCCACCACGGCTGTTGATGTAGAAGCCCAGCTCACCCTTCGGGTTCTCGGCCCCGAAGTAGACCTCGCCCGACGGGGCGTTCTGGCCTTGGGTGACCAGCATGAACTGATGGATCAACTCCTCCATGCCGCTCATGACCTTCGACTTGGGCGGGAGCACGATCTTGCCGTCCGGAACATTCACCGGTTCCCGCAAGGCGTTGTCGAACCCACCCGGGATCTTCCGAAGGGCTTGGCGGATGATCCGGACGCTCTGGCGCATCTCCTCGGTCCGAACCAGGTAGCGATCATAGCAGTCACCCACAGAACCTATCGGAACATCGAAATCGAAGTCCTTGTAGCAGAGATAGGGATGGGCCTTCCGGACGTCGTAGTCGACACCACAGCCCCGGAGGTTGGGTCCGGTCAGGCCAAAGTCGATGGCGGCCTCGCGGGTCACGATGCCGACATCCTTCGTTCGGTCGACCCAGATCTTGTTGCGGGTGAGGAGACGCTCAGCGTCATCGATGCTGACCAACACCTCGTCGCAGAACTTCTGGACCGCGGTGCACCAACCCGGAGGCGTGTCCCGGGACACCCCACCAATGCGGGTGTAGCTGGTCGTAAACCGGGCTCCGGTCAGGCTCTCGGCAAGATTGTAGATCTTCTCACGCTCCGTGAACGTGTGCAGGAACACCGTCATTGCGCCCACATCCATGGCAAACGCCCCGAGACCCAGCAGATGGGCCGATACGCGGGCCAGCTCGCAGCAGATGACCCGGATGTACTGGCAGCGGGCGGGCAGCTTGTCGTCGATCCCCATCAGCTTCTCGACCGCCAGGGCATATGCGACGTTGTTGGCGAGGGGCGCGAGGTAATCCAGCCGATCCGTGTAGGGGATGAACTGGTTCCATGTCATGTTCTCCGCGATCTTTTCGTCACCGCGGTGGAGGTATCCGATGTCGGGATCGGCCTTCGTGATCGTCTCACCGTCAAGCTCGATGACGATGCGCAGCACACCGTGCGTGGACGGATGGGATGGCCCCATGTTGACCACCAGACGATCTCCCTCGAGATCGCGAAGTTCGTCAGCCCGGGCGGCGGTGTCCTTGACACTGATTTCGTGAACGGCAGCCATGGGTCAGGTTTCGGGGGTTCGGGCCCGGGGCTCGCGGGCAATGCTGTCGCGTCCACCCGCTGGGGTGATGAACGGACCGCCCTCGAGTGGGGCCGGCCTCGTGAAGGCCGTGTCGGGCAGGACACTCGGCTTACCGGCCAGCGGAAAGTCCTTGCGGAGCGGGAAGTACGGATACCCTTCCCACATCAGGATCCGGCGCAGGTCCGTATGGCTGCGGAACCGGATGCCCATCATGTCGTAGGCCTCGCGCTCGTGCCAATCCGCGGCGCGCCAGACCCCGGAGACCGTCGGGAGCTCGGACTTCTCCTCCGACACCGAGGTCTTCAGCCGCAAGTGACACCCGTGGGCCACACCATAGAGCTCGTAGACCACCGCCCACCGCGGATCGTCCCCAAGATTGTCGACCCCGCTGAGATCCAAGAGGAGATCGAACCCCAACTCCCTCTTGGCAAAGGCACACACGTCCGCGATCCGCTCCGCATCAGCAACCACCAAGGTCACCTCACCCCGGAACTCCGTCGGAACCCCGATCAGATCCGGGAACGCATCCCGCAATCGCTGCGCCAATTCCAAATGCTTTGCCACGTTCGTTATGTTTAACCTTTTGTCAGTTCCCCATGGGAACCCAGCTCAACACCGAGTCGTCCATAGCGTTCGGGGGCAACATCCTTGAACAGGGTTTTCGTGATGGGCTCGCGGGAGACCTTGTTTTGCAGCTTCATCAAGGCGTCCAGCAGGGCTTCAGGGCGCGGCGGGCAGCCCGCGACATAGACGTCGACCGGAACGATGTTGTCGACACCCTGCAGGACGGCGTAGCTGCGGTACATGCCTCCGGTCGAGGCGCAGGCTCCCATGGCGATGACCCATTTGGGCTCGGCCATCTGCTCGTAGATCCGACGCACCGCGAGGGCCATCTTGTAAGTCACGGTACCCGCCACGATCATGACATCGGATTGCCGGGGGGAGAACCTCATGACCTCGGCTCCGAACCGGGAAATGTCGAACCGGCTGGCGCCCGCGGCCATCAGTTCGATCGCACAGCAGGCCAACCCCATCGGCATCGGCCACAGGGAATTCTTGCGGAACCAGTTGATGGCAGCGTCCAGCTGCGTGTGGACGACTTCGCCCTCCACCTTGGAGTTGTAGCCGAATTCCGTCGTGGAAATGGGGGGGTTGGGACTCGTTGGGGCGACCATGACGTCAGCGTCGGCCACGTGGTGTCGGCCGGACGGCGGAGGGTGGAATGGCCCGTTTTCACCGGCAAGTCGCTTTTGTGATATTTTTCACAAGCGTCGACGGGATCGACTATCCACACAGACGAATCCGGCCGTACGACACGGGCACCCGTCAGAGCCGCATTATCACCAGGATCTTATGGCCCTACCAGTTCGCCAGGAGCCTCGTCCAGCCACCGGATGGAGAATCGCCCCAACGGATGGCAGAGCGCGACCGCATGGGCCATGGATCGGGCATCCAGCTTCGAATAGATGCTCCGGACATGGCTCTGCACGGTGAAATGGCTGAGCTTCAGTGTATCCGCCACCTCCTTGGCCCGGTGCCCTTGGCTGTAGCCGTCCAGCACGTCGATCTCGCGATGCGACAGATTCATCTGGGCGGTGATCAACGCAGGAGTCTGATGGAGGGCTTCCACCAACAGCCGAAGCGCGACGGGATCGAAGAACACCTCGCCCGAGCCGATCTGGAGGATCCGCTCCACGATCACGTTGTGTCGGGTGTTGATGGAGATCACCCCATGCGCCCCCGCCGTGACCGCCAGCTGGACGGATCGGGCTGAAAACAACCTGTCCAGGACCAGAATTCGGACGGACGGCGAGAACATGCGGATCCGGGTCAGCATCCGGTAGGGCATGGCATCCCGCTGATCGGGTTCGACGACGATCACATGCGGTATGCCGCCGCGTTTCTGACCCGAAGGTGACAGATGCGTCAGGACCGCAGGGACCAGCTGCAGTCCTGGGGTCGAACGGATCAACGCCGCCAGACAGTCTTGTGTTTCGGACGAGGTATTAAGGATCGAGACTTTGATCGTCATGGGCTCAGGGGTTCTGAATGAAGAGACTCACTGCGAAAGCTCGATATTGGGCCGGACCCAGTAGATCCAAAGACCCTCCAAGGCCACAAACCTCGAATCGGAGGAGGAAGAATCCCCTGTTGTCGAAAATCTCGAGGACGGTCGACAGGCAACACAACTTGTTCGCGCAAACGGGGACGATGACCAAAACCTATTGTCGCGGTGTGCGCTGTCCAGAACGGACTCACTCGGATCCCGCAAAACGACCGTTTCTTTGGGTGTTCCAGCGTCATCGAACAACTCTGGGTGTGATGAAGATCACCAGTTCCTTCCTCCGCTGCGCATTGAAATCGCCCTGAAACAATCTGCCTAGCACGGGAATATCCCCAAAAATAGGGATCCGCCGTCGGCTCTTCACCGTCTCAGTCTGGATCAACCCCCCGAGGACGATGGTGGATCCGCTCCGGACCCGGATCAGCGTCGAGGCCTGCTTGATATCGAGAACAGGAGCCGTGGTCGACTTGTTGGGCGAAATGCGGGTCTCAAGAAGGCTTGTGAGCACCGGCGAGACATCGAGCGAAACCCAGTCGTCCTCAGCCACTTGGGGTGTGATGGCGAGAATGGTGCCGACCGTGATGCTGGTGACCGCATCCTGGGCGATGACCGCCGAGGCCCCCGGGGTCGCACCACCTCCGGGCACAATGGTCGAGACGTTCTGGAAGAACGGCGTCTCTGTGCCGACCTTGATCAGAGCGGTCTGGTTGTTGAGGGTTCGCAGCCTGGGCTTGGAGATCACACGGACCTCTCCCTGTTCCTGGAGCATCTTCAGCAGCACCCGGGTGTCGGAACCTGTGAACGTCAGGTCCAGCGAGCTGGGGGCGAGATCGAAACCACCGGTGGGCCGCACGATCGACGGGGCTCCCCCCATCGTCAGGGCTCCAGCAGAGGTCTGGATCGCCTGCTCCCAGTCGATCCCGAACTGTGACTGCTTGTTCAGGGTGACATCGTAGAGGCAGGCCTCGATGTCGATCTGACGCCGAATCGTCTGGCCTACACCATCGAGGTAGCGTTCCACCCGGATCTGGGCGCTGGGGCGATCGGAGATCTGGATGAGGCCGGCTGTGGGATTGATGGCGAGGGTTTCCCGTCCCGAAGACGTCAGCAGCCGTTCGACATCGGTTCGGAGCTCCTTCCAGAAATCGATGTGGTTCTCGGCGCTCAGGTTGATGGTCGAAGCGCCACCGGAACCACCGTCGGATCGGGCTGAAGCCCCTCCCCCAGTTCCTGCACTGCCTTGGCCTCCACCGCCCCCTCCCCCGGAGGCCGCCGACAGCGAGGCCGAGTTGTGCCCCATTCCCCTCCGGCTCAGACGGAGGTAGTCCACCCGATGGATCCGGGTCTGCCGGGTCCGGACCCGGATCAAGCCCCCATCCTGATCCCACCAGCAATCGTTCGCCTCGAGGAGGGCCCGCATGATCTGGTCCAAGGCCAAACCCCGAACATCCACCGTCACCTCACCCGTCACGTCAGAATCCACGACGATGTTCAACCGGTTTGCCTCTCCGAACAGCAGCAACGCCGACTTCAGATCGAGGCCCGAGGCCTTGAACGAATAGCGGGATGTGTCGGGGCTCCCGCCAACGGCCGGAGTGGAGCGTTGGAGGGCAGGATCGCGGGTCGGCGGCTGAGCGGCCGACGCCTCGGCCCTCAGACCAACGGGCGGCCACGGAACCTCACTGATGCCAAGGACCCGTGATTCCCAGTCGAGTTGCGGATCCTCTGGATAGGATACTGCCTCCGTGGTTTCACCGAGGACCTGGCCGAGGAAACCGAGCATCAGGAACAGACAGCGGATCGATCGCCCTCCGTAATTCCTCGGTGAAAGACTGCTGAGTTGGAGTCGGTACGTATTCATTGGAGAGGTGGATAGGGTTCAGGAACGGGGTCTGAGGGGTTTCGAATCCGTCTTACCCTTGAATTCAAGCCGTCGACTCCCCTCAGGGCCGGTGATCCAGACGGCATCGCGCCCACACTGGGCCAATCGGAATCCACCCACACCATCACCGGGCCGCACAACATTCCCACCGATGACGGCCAGCGGATCATCAGGTTGACACCAGATCGCACTGACTTGGAGGTCATCAAATCCCTTCCATGGATCGGAGGGTTCCACCGACGGTGCCGATGCCGCCTCGTCGAAGGGATCCCTCGAGGCCTGGATGATCATCGAGCCCCTGCTGTTGCCCCGCGCGTATGGAACGCGGGTCTGTCGGGAAACCGTGAGTCGTGCCAACGGCGGAGGGTTCTGGGGCCCGGTGCCATACCGGAACGGTCGCGAAAAGAGACCTCCCGCTGACCAACCAAGGAGGGCACAGGAGAGGGGGACCAGCGCTCCAAACAGCCGCCATTCTTGGAGTACGCGTCTCATGATTCCGATCTCCGGATCCATAGCCGCCCCTCCACCACCACACCCGTCAGGCCATGGCCCGACCCCGTCCAGTGCAGCCGGCTCAACTCGAACGGCGGCTTATCCACGCCGAGATGCTGGAGGACGCCGTTCATCCGGGAGGCGGGTCCGTGCTTCGTCGAGGACAAGTCCAACCCGATGACTACCTGGACATGTTCGACATCGGGCATTCCCGACATCGGGCGCGCTGAATCTCCCCAGCGAAGGCGCATCACAATCCCGGCTTCGGCAGCCGCCTGACGCAGGCTTCGAACCCAGGAGCGTGCACCCTCGACTCCGTCCACCAGTCTTCCCAGCACCTGTTCCTCGTCCATTCCAGCGGCGCCCCAGACCTCGCCGGGACTGCGGTGCACCGTCTCCAACCCCTGTTTCAAGACCGCCAGCCGCTGCTGTTCCCGATCCAGATCAGATTGGAGCATCCCAAGCCGGAATCCGGCGAGTGCCGCACAGCAAGCCAGCAGCCCAAGGACCGCATTGCCAATCCTCGGGTGTCTCAAGAGGGACGCCATCCAGCCCAGATCGAGTCGGGACTTCACGGCAGGGCCCACTCCTTCCGGAAACCGATCGGAGTCCCTGCTACCGTTGCGTGCGACTCGCCCGCCAACAGGTCCGCCCATGACGCGTTTTGGACAGCGGGAGGCGTTCGCTTTGAAATCGACGATGCGGGAAGCGCACCGATTCCCGCGGCCAGAGCTTTATCCAAAGCAGCCATCGAGGCGGCCTCGTTCAGGCCGCCTGATCGCCCCGACAACGCCAGGTGCCAACCTGACTCCGCCTGCCAGAGATCGAGCTCCGTAAGCACCAGCCCATCCGGGATGACACCGCCGATCCACGCCGTCAGGTCGCCCACAGGGATTCCACCTGCAACGCTCTCCCAAGGACGGATCAGCATCTGGGACTGTTCCCTCTGGGCCACCCAGGCCTCCACTTCCTCCAGCGTCCGTTCGACAACCCGGCGGTCGCGCTCCACCGCCGCGGTCCGACACCGAACTCGATGCCCTTCCACCAGCATTCCCACGGACAGCAGCAACCCCAGTGATGCCACAACGAAGTCCGGCCCTGAAATGGGTGACGGCTTGACGTTTCCCGGACGGACGGCCTCGAGCGACGCCGGAACGAGGTCGACACAGCTCCCCATCGCACGCCGCAGAACCAGGCACCTCCAATCCTCGTCCCGTGAGGCATCAACCACCTCGTTTCCAATCCCATCCGACCGCAAGGACTCCGTGACAGCTGCCGTCCAAGGGCCTGGACCCCGAAGTCGGATCCGTGGCGATGCCAAGGCCCAATGCTCCCGGGCGAACCCAAGGGTCTGGCGGAGTTCCCGCGAAACACGCCGGGCATCGTCAGGATCCAGCACCAGCGGACGCACCATCCAGAGGTCGAGACCCCGACGAAGCCCGACCACAAGACCACAAGGGAGATGCCACGCCTCAAGAATCACGGTGTCCCGGGCCCCTTGAGCACCCGAATCCAAGAATGCCAGTCCCGAGAAGGGGACCAGCGAGGTCACCTCGATTCCAAGATCCCGCAGGACCTCTCGGATCGACTGATACAGACCCTCAGGCATCGCATAGACCAGACGCCGTGCGCGATCTCCCGACGGAATCAGGGAGACATCACGCCAGCGAGTCGGCCGAGGGACTGATTTCTGTGGGGCGAGCGAACGCTGGACCAAGGTCCCGACCGCCGATGCGGGAGCCGCAGCAGGGAAGTCGACTTGGTGCTGCACCAGCTCCGGATGCAGCAGCACCACCACCGCAAGACCAGGTCGACATCCAAGGTGTCGAATCCCCTCCCCGACAGCCCACCGGAGTCGTGCCACGTCATGGATCGCCTGGGGTGATCTCCACGATCTCACTCCCGCAGGCCCGGAGAGGAACACCTCGAGCCCCCCGGAAGCCCAGAGGAGTCCAAGGAGGTCCTCGCCGGGCTCAGATTCTTTCTGCCCCCTCCACATCGGTATCGTCCTGAGCAATTTGAGCATCGTTGTCCCCTTTCCTCACGGGGTGGCCCAAAGGCCACGGAGAAGCCTCTGGAATTCATTTTGCGAAACGACCAATTCCTCGTCGGGCCCCTGATGGATGCCTCCGCGAAACCGTCCCACAACCGCCCCGGAGTATCTTGCAAAGGAACCCCAGACCTCCGCGGGCGTGACGACACCCAAGGACGGGTCCGTCTGGATCCCTAGGAACGAGTCGGCCATCCGGGCAAAATCCTCGACTGAGGGGCGGGCGGGTTCGGGCGTCCAAAGGCCGGCGCGGTGCCACTGCCCCTGCTCCTGCCGGTATAGCGTCGGTGTGTCGACGACCTCCCGAATAGCCACCACACCGCGGTGATCCAACAGGGCAACCGTCGTCCCCTTCAGAAGGCAGCATTGGAAACGACCAGCACCTACGGGTATGGCCGGTCCGTCCTCCAGCTGGATGGAAGCACCTGGGGCATCGATGACACTCCACCCCACCTCCACGAATTCCGACCTGAGATCGATCCGACCCAGGACCAGATCCTCGGCCCGTCCAGTCCAGCGCCAGCCCTCGGGAACTCGACCGGGGACAAGATCCCAGAGCGCCTGGAACCGCTCCGGGACGACATCCTCGGGTTCCAGTGGATCCCCGACCGACGACAGGATCAGGAAGCGGACATTCCCGACTTTGCTCCAGCCGACTGACGCGCCGCTGGACACTGGCGTCCGTTCCAGACGAAGCGCCGGATCCCGGAGGAGCAGGCGGGGCTGTCCTCCAATGTTGATACGGATGATCGAATCAGGAAGCCCGACACCGGCCCCCATGAACCGCATCGCCTCGGACTCATCCGGGATTATCCCACGACGACAGACCTCCGATCGAAAACCCTCGACCAATCGAATCACCTGCTGGATCTCCGCATCCCGCACCTCTCGCCGGGTGAGGTCCTCTAGGGTCGGGGCCGACAGGCCCATCAGCAGCCCGAGAACGGCCAGCACCCCCGCCATCTCCACCAGCGTCCATCCGCGGACGGTCCGTGGTGGATGCCCGGTTTCACTCCGGGCTGTTGGATCCATGAGCGAGTCGGTTTTCATGGCTGGAGAAAATGAGCCGAGACATCGCCGAGGCGTTCCGCTGCCTCGGCGATCCTCCGGTGGGACGGAGACATCGGAACCGCCGCTCCTACCCTCCGGAATCCATCGGCAGACCAGCGGACATAGGCACCCATGAGGTCATACATCGCATCCGCGAGCTCATTAGACTCCATCCCGCGGAACGCGGGTAGCGCCATCAGATCCGCGGCGATCCGGGCCCGCCCAGCCGGATTCGGGTCGGATACCGGACCCAATCGTCGATGCCAGCGGCCTGCATCAAAGACCCAGCTGGAGGGTCCCTCGACCAGTACCACGTCCTGGATCGCCCCCACGGAATCCAGGAGCATGAGCCGGGAGGTCTCGATGTAGTACGCCTCGTGATGGCGCCCCGGACCACAGGATCCCACATCCTCGCTTCGATCTACAGCCCACTGAGCCGTGAGTTCGTTCGACAGGTTGTTCAGGATGACCTTGTGGAAGAGGGGCTCGAATCCCATCCGCTCCACGACGACATCATCTGCAGGGACTGATCCATCCCAACCTCCTCCCGACGGGATCTTCCCGGGTGAACTTTCCCACCAGGCCCCAAACTCGAGCCCTGCAGGATCCACCACGGCACCCTGGGGCGCCGAGATCAGGAGCGCCCGGATGCTCTCTGGTTTGGAGGTCCCGTAGGCATCCTGCCGGTAGGCCGTCGCCGGACCACGCCCCGCGAGGGTCCAGGCCGGATCGGGCACCCAGAGTCTCGGAGCACCATGGGAGTTGGTCCGGATGACGGAGATTGGGCAGGCCAATCCGGCAGCCACCACGCTCGACCAGTCGGAAGGCTCAGGCAGTTGGCGCTCCCGTCTTACCGACCTTTCCACACAGCTGACGATCCTCGACATCTCCACCGCCTCCGCCCGCCTTCGGGTTGCAACCATTCTGGACAGGATGGATTCGGTGGTCACCGACGCCAGAATGCCGAGGATGGCGAGGACGCCGATCAGCTCGATCAACGAGAAGCCGCTCCGCCCTGCACTGGTTTTGTCGCTGGGAAACCGGTGGTTCATCGAACTGATTGGAGGAGTGACAGGATGGGGAGGATCATGGCCACGGCGACGAATCCCACGATGGCGACCAGGGTCAGGATCAGCACCGGCTCAAGGGCACCCGTCAGCGCCTTCACACGTTGTCCCAGGAGTTCCTGGTAGTGGGAGGCCCCGAGGGCTAGGGCCTCGTCCAGCCGGCCGGTCCGCTCACCGCAGGCCACGAGCCGGATCATCAGGGAGGGGAACAGCCCCGCGCGGTCCATTGCTTCGCTGAGCGCCTCACCAGCCAGCACCCGTGCCTTGAAGGAGCGGATGGTCTCATCCACCCAAGGTCCACCCGCCACCCCGGCAACCAGATCGAGGGCCGCCGGCAGAGGGACCCCTCCCCGATACAGCAGTCCCAGATTGTGGGCAAACCGAGTGGTCACCATCAGATTCAACATGAGGCCTACCACCGGAAGGCGCATCCGAAGGCGGTCACTGGTGCGACGAAACCTTGGGGATACCCGATGGAGAAGAGCCACAAGAACGATCCCTCCCAAGGCGGCTACCGCGATCCCGATACCGTGATTCCGCGCCGCGGTGGAGAGGGTGAGCAGGATACGGGTTGGCCCGGGGAGAGGCAGCCGGGCTGCCAGGAGCAGATCCATGAGTCGTGGGACGACCTGGGTCATCAGCACGCCCAGAAAGAGGGTTGCTGCACCGAGGACCAAAAGGGGGTAGAGCGCGGCCTGCCTCACGTCCGACACGACTCTCTCCGTCCAGGCGAGGTGACGCTGCCCCTCTCCGAAGGCCTCTGGCAGTGATCCACAACCTTCGCCAACCCGGATGAGTTGGATCAGTTCCCTGGGGAAGACACGCGGCCATGTTTCCAAGGCGACGGAAAACATTTGGCCGGCTTCAACGCGTTGCCGGACCTCCGTGATGATCCCAGACAGAGGACACCCCTTGGACTCGAGGGCAAATCCATCGAGCGCCTGGACCAGCGGAATGCCGGCTTCGATCTGGAAGCGCATGGAAGCGCAGAACGTGATCAGATCCACGCGGCGCACCCGGGTCCCGTGCGTGCCTCGGCGAGGCTTTTCCACTTTCAGAGATGCCTCCAGCAACCAGATACCCCGGGCCCGGAGATCCGATTCCAACGCCCGCTCGTCAGCGGCGGTTCCCGTCCCCCGGTGAATTTTCCCGCGGAGGTCGACACCCCGAAATTCGAAGTGAGCACTCATGATCCAGCATCTCCCAAGGCGCTGAACACCTCTTCAGTCGATGTTTCACCAAGTTCGACCGCTTGCTCACCGCGCTGCCTCATCGGGATCATTCCCCGCTCCCGGGCGAACCGTGCCACCTGCGAGGCGCTGGGACGGGTCGGGATCAGCTCCTGAAGCCCCTCACACACCTGGAGGAATTCGAACAACGCCATCCGTCCGCGATATCCGGAATGCCCACAGGATCGACATCCCTCCGGACGCCATCCGCGCTGTCGCCCCTCCATCGAGGTGGAGGATTCCAGGGTGCCTCTCTGCAGCGGAATCGCCTCCTGACGGCGACACTCGGCACACAGACGCCTCACCAACCGCTGAGCCAACACGGCATTGAGACTGCCAGGCAGGAGACCGGGCTCCACGCCGAGGTCCAACAGCCTTGGGATCGCACCCGCCGCATCATTGGTGTGCAGGGAGGTCAGGACACAGTGACCGGTCAATGCCGCCCGAACCATCAGCTGGGCTGTCTCCGAATCCCGGGTCTCGCCCACAAGGATTACATCTGGGTCCTGTCTCAGGAGGGCCCGCAACCCCCTTCCGAAAGTCAGCCCCACCTCCTCCTGGATTTGGGTCTGTCGAATACCCGGCAACGAGATCTCCACAGGGTCCTCCAAGGTGAAGAGCGAGACTTCCGGCCGGTTCAGTTCCCTCAGGATTGCATAGAGCGTGGTCGTCTTCCCGCTTCCCGTTGGCCCCGTCACCACAAGAGCCCCGTGGGTGCGGGTCAGGATGAGCCCAAGATCCCTCTCCAAGTCTGCACCGAGACCCAAGGCGTCCAGCGTCAGCGCATTATTCCCGGCGGGATGAAGCCGGAGGACGACGCTCTCACCGAACTGTGTCGGAAGCGTGGAGATACGGAGATGGACCCGCTTCCGTCGGATCGACACGGTCCCACAGCCATCCTGGGGGCTGCGGGATTCAGACACATCCAATCCACCCATGATTTTGAGGCGTGCAATCACACCGAACTGCACGGACTTCGGGATGAGAACATCGCCTCCCAGATAACCATCGCATCGGAACCGTACCCGCAGATTGGTCTCAGCCGGTTCGAAATGGAGGTCGCTGGCACCCGTCTCCACGGCCTGGGTCAGAAGGTTGTCGACAAGATCCACCACGGGCCCCTCCCCCTTGGATTCCACGGCAGAGGAGGATTCAAGACGCGACACCACACCCTCCGATGAATCATGGGCCTCGAGGCACCTTCGGATCGCGCTCAAAGGCTGATCTGGCTTCGTTTCCACGCCCTCGAGAACATCGAACACACCGACCTCAGAGGCCGCGCGGATCTCGATCTCCGGTCCCACCAGTTGACGGACTTCATCGAGTGAAGGCAGATCGAGTGGGTTAGCCATGGCGATGAACCGGATCCCGTGGGGGTCGACCATGGGCAATGCCTTGAGGCGCCGGACCCGTTCCATCCCAATCCGCTCAGTCAAGGGACCGCAGACCGTGGAGCGCTCCATGTCCGCCAATGCCAATCCCGCCTCCGCCGCCTGGGCAGCCACGAGGTGTTCCCCTGCCAGAAGGCCAAGGTCCAAGAGGACACGGCCAAGGGATCCCCCTCTGCGTTGCTGCTCGACCCGCGCCAAATCGAGCTGGCTGGGATCGAGCAGCCCCTCAGAGAGGAGACGGTCCATCAACGGTTCCTGGGTCGTTTCAGTGGTCATGATGAACCTCACGGAATCGGAGTCTTAGCGGTGTGCGAGGTAGACCTTTACGGTGCCGGACTGACCACCGCTCATGTTGAACTTCACCCGGCCCTGATTGCTGGTGTCCGCAGTCGCCAGGAGGTTCTCCTCGAGATCGATCCGGCGGTTCAGCTCCCGGGCATCATCCAATGCCACGTTCTCGAGGACGGCCTGAACCACCACCCGTCCGCCCGACGCGTCGTTCTTCGGGCTGTCGAGGCCATCGAGATCGTAGGCATCGTTGACCCCGGTGGGCTCCGTGCTGCTGGTCAGGCAGTTCGTCAGGGTCACGGAGCCTGAATCGGAGATCCGGGTCATGAACCGACGATCCAGGAACCCGCCTCGCAATAGCACCTCGCGGTCCCAGGCCGTGGCCGTGGCGGAGGTAAAGTCACTCACGGCGGAACCGGTGGCGTCGCCGAACCGTCCATACCGACCGAAGTAGGTCATCGAGGCGGAGCGGACGGCATTCAGCGCGGTGGCAGCACTGCTGACCCGGGCGTCATTGATGACCGCGAAGACACGCGGCAACAGCATCGAGGTGAGTATGGCCATGATGGCGAGCACGCCGACCATCTCCACCAGTGTGAATCCGGATCCTCCCAGGTATCGGGCGGGCCGGCGTTGGATTGTCTCAGGGTTGTTCATGGGAATTTTGGGTACCGCACCATTCCTCTGCGGAATCGTCGGTACTCCTCTCCTATCCCATGGACCCGCCCGTCTGCCTATCGCCAGATTTAGGGATGGGCCCCGGCTTGACCCCGCCGGCAGAAAACGAAGCAGACCCCAATTTCAGGCTCCTGATGAACCCCAGGCATCCGACTCGGCAACGACCTTCGCCAACCGCTCCAGGTACTCTTCGCGAGGGATCTCAGCGGCACCCAGCGACTCGGTGACAGAAGTCACCATCTGGGTGTCGAACAACCCGAAACCATCCCTCTGCAGACGTTCAGCCATGGCCACCACGGCCACCTTTGAAGCGTCGGACTTCCGATGGAACATGGATTCTCCGGCGAAGAAGCGACCGATCGCGACACCATAGAGTCCGCCCGCAAGGGTGTTGCCCGACCAGACCTCGACGCTGTGGGCGAATCCGGCACGATGCAGCGACTCGTAGGCGGAGATGAACTCCGGGGTGATCCAGGTTGGATTTCCGGCCCTTTCCGCCTCCGAGCACCCACGAATGACCGCGCCAAAGTCCGAATCGAAGGTGACCCGGAACACACCCTTCCGAAGGGTTCGGTCAAGACTCCTCGAGATGTGGAGGTTCCCCAGCTCGAATACGGCCCGGGGATCCGGCGACCACCAAGTGACCGGTCCTGCCGTCCATGGAAACACTCCGCTCCGATAACCAAGGAGCAGGCGCGGAACGCTCAGATCACCACCGACCGCGACAAGTCCATCGCCCCGGGCCTGTCTGGGGTCGGGAAACCACAGGCGCTCGTCGAGCATCCAGACCACCGATCCACTCACGTCTCCTCCGGATCGCCGCGGAGGACCGCCAACAGGAAAGACTGGAACAGGTCCGTCGCCTGGATCGTCCACAAACCAAGGAAGTTGTCGTCGGTCACCTCCGGACGCTGCCCCTGGTCGAAGTCTGGCGATCCCAGGCTTTCCCATGCCGCGACACGGGCGTCGTTCAGTCCCTGCAGGATCAGGTCCAGTTCAGAGGCCTCCATCTTCAAGATCTTGCCCCGCCCCTGCGTTGAAACCTTCTCCGGATCCTCCATAAGACGGGCGAGGGCATTCGACAGGTCCTTGCGGTTCTCCTCGAGGGCGGCATGGAGATCGGATTCAGCCTCCTTCAGCTTGTAGTCGACGATCGTGTCCCCCATGAGAGAGGGGTTTTTGCGCGACAGATGGGCCCGGAGACCAAGGACGGCCATCAGGGCATCGTGTTCCCGCTTGTCCAATCGAAGGACAAACCGGTTATCGTCGTGGGAAATCAACTTCACCAGCTGGGTCTCCAGATCAGATGTCGGCCTTCTCGAGCGTGGCCTGGAGCGACTATTTCTGGAGCTGGTGCACGTAGAACTCAGCCTTCTCGAAGGACTCCCGGACCAAGACGCTGCGCCCCTGCTCATGCACCTCGAGCATGTGTTTCTCGGCCCGCTTCCGGTCCCATCCGAACACGACCTGGAAAACGTGGGTCACGTAGGCCATGATGTTGATCGGGTCGTTCCAACAGACCACGAGGAAGCCGGGTTCCTTCTGTCCCTTCGACTGTTCCTTGGGCGCCTCCTTAGTCTGAGGCGGGGATGATGGCACCGGTGCCGGCATATTATGGACCCTAGTGTCAAGGCGACGGGAAACAAGTTGGCGATCCCGCGAGCCTCCAAGAAAAAACCCGGCACTGGGCCGGGTTTCGTGGTCGGTTCGACATCAGGAGTGACGACGACGTTTAACCTTCAACTGGGCGAGGGAGTGCATCAGCGAGGCTTGGACCGTCGCATGCTCATCGTCGCTCAGCTTCTCGGCGAGACGCACCTCGGCCCTCTTCCGGGCCTCCTCGGCCTTCACCTCGTCGATGTCGTCGGCCTTGATCGCCATGTCCGTGAGGATTGCTACACGGTCGCCGGTAATCTCGACGAATCCCGTACCCACGGCCAAGAAGTAGTCGTGCCCCGACTTGCGGGCGCAGACTTCGCCGGAGGCGATCTCGGTCATGAGGGGGATGTGCCTCGGGAAGATGCCCATCTCACCCTCGACGCCAGGCAGGGTGACCATGTCGACATCCTCAGAGTAGATCTTGGCCTCGGGGGTGACGATCTCGAGCTTGAGCGTGGCCATGTTGGATTCGAGAAAAGGTTGGAATGAACGGATCAGTCGGGCCGTCTCACTCCTTGATCTCGTCGATTCCGCCCTTCATGTAGAAGTTGTTCTCGGGCACATCGTCGTGCTTGCCCTCGAGAATCTCCTTGAAGCCACGGACCGTGTCCTTGATCGGAACCTGCTTGCCAGGACGACCGGTGAAGACCTCGGCGACAGAAAACGGTTGGCTGAGGAATTTTTGGATCTTACGCGCACGGTACACGGTGAGCTTGTCTTCGGGGGAGAGCTCGTCCATGCC
>SXGQ01321337.1_pt1 | contig 16535 bp, 43 predicted proteins | sample 3178371 | NCBI WGS metagenome assembly SXGQ01 (sample SAMN11356859, study PRJNA531348) | freshwater metagenome | isolation source: freshwater sample F1-20 | place: China: Fuxian Lake, Yuxi | collected 2017-12-25
AGTTGTCCCTAGCCTGTATAAATTTAGTGTGGAGCTTCCATTTGATCTAATAGATAGCTATAAACACGATTACGCCCACTATTAGTATGCCATAAATCGTCTGGTATTTCTCCATCAAATGCCTTGTTAGGAACATTCCACCAACGTGCTACTAATTCATCGCTGCCTAGCAATGCTTTTAAGATCATATTTGCTTTTTCTTCTGGTGTTCTCATAGTTTTCCTTGGTAGGGAAGACCGGAGTCGAACCGGTACGCCTTTCAGCGACAGATTTTAAGTCTGTTGTGTCTACCTGTTTCACCACATCCCCAAATTAGACTTCAATACTTCCACGATCGTGGATAATGTATACGCGATTATAGCTGCTGCGTAAATATTCAATATCACGAATACTACAATAGGGTCCAGATTGAATACGAAAGTCTTTACCCGCCTGCCAATCTTGGATAATCTCTTCACGGGTTTGCATCCACTTTCGCCACGGAGCTGGTGTTAAGTATAGGTTGTCAAGTAGTTGCTGTACAGCCATTTGCTTTCCTTTACTGTGTAAAAATAATATTATACACTATAAAGGAAAATAAATCAACTGCAAAAATTTTGTTGCGGAGGACTAACCTCCGCAACTATTACTTACTGTTGCCACTTACAACATACGCTTCCATAGCTTTAGCTAGACTAAGAACTTCTTCTGGAGTGTATATTTGTGGCATAAATGATACGTAGTTGTCTATAGGAACGCCTTGCTTAAGTTTATGCTCAAAAAACATTAAAGCAAATTTCTTTTGTGTGCGAAATTTACAGTCTAAGTGTTCTAGTGCATGTTCAAGCAACTCTTCGCGTAATTCATGTATGTCTGCCATTTTAGCCCCTTTTTATTATTGTTATCGGCTAAGTACTATATCCAACTATTTTTGTCGGTATGATAGTACCAGATTTTTTCTAAATATTCTACATCAGCCATAGTTTGTGGTTTGTGATCTTCTATAAAACGCTGTAGCGAGTAAGGCTGATTAAAGTATTCTTGTACTCGTTGCCAGAGATCACTTACTATTAACGAAACCATAGAGCTTTTTAGCATGTTCAACAACATCTTCAAAAGTATACATCTTAGGAGCAAACTCCTGATACTTTTGCATTATGTCTTGACCGTTTTTAGCCATTTCTTCAAATGCTCGCTTAGTAAACTCTGTGTTAACTTCAAACTGTTTGTCTAGGTAATCCTTGCTCATTTCTAGTAATTGAGCTCTAATCTCGAATGGATTCATGTTTATCTCCGTGTTGTGTGTTGTTCATTAATCGCTGAGCTTTTTGCCACTTACCACTGCGTGTAAGTTGTGTAGCCCAAAGTGCTTTGCAGATTATAGTGCACCAACTCATTGCCAACCTCTATATGTTATATAGCGTTTGGCTCTAGCTTGCCCACTCTTTTCTAGCGCAGTAAAAATGCGATTACACCAATAGCATACTTTTGCCATAGTAATCTCCATATGTGTGTTGTGCCAGTTTTAGCTAGACTGGCAACTAGTGTACCCTTAGGGTCTTAAGGATAATAGGGTACAGTTAATTTACATCTTTCCTGGTTTTTTCTTTCCTGGTTTTTTCATTGGTTTGTAGCTCATCTTTTTCATTTTCCCTAGCATGAATAGCTCGTTCAGCGGCTTCACAAGCACCTAGTGTATCAAACTGACAATTGCCGCGTTTGCCATACTTATATTTACCATTACTACATTTATAGCAGGGCATCTTACTCTCACTTTATTGGATTTGTTAGTATTTTAAGAGCCGCCGGACTTAACATTAATTTAACTGCTGGTTCAACAAAGACGGGACAATTAACATTACGAAAACTATTTATAGTAGGAATACCACCAATAGTATTAACTAGTGTAGTACTGCTAGCACCAACGTTTGAGAGTACTGGATACATTCTAGCTATGGTTGTTACTATCATAGCGGATCAATTTTTGTTAGTGTACTTACCTTATGACCTACAATTGTATTACTAGGCTTATAGCCATCACCATCGCGTTGGTATACACGAATAAGTGCACCAGGATCTTCCTTAGTACCAGTAATCTTAAAACTACTACCAGGTATGTCGGCTTCACCACTAGTAATTATTCTGGTAATTTTACCGCGAGCTGTGCCACCACTACTGTTCCAGCTAACACTATCACCACGCTTTACACTACCAGCTTTAGCTTTAGTTAGTGCATCTAGCATTGCGCTATAAAATTCTAGTTCATAGATTCTATCCATATTAACTCCTCTATATTGGGGTATTTTCTGTTTACTGCCTAGGCCGCTAAGCCCGTGCCCTAAACTTACATAACTTCATGACGGTTTGCTATACCTTAGGGTCAGACACGCTTACTAGCTACTACTCCGGTCTTCGTTAGTAAGAGACTCTGCAATGTTCCAGCTCATCTGGCTACGAGCAGAAAATACCCCAATATGGCCTAACACTAGGCCAAGTTGATTAACTTATGATTTTTGCAAATTGTTGACTAGCAAGATTCTTTTGCTTTGACTCGCACATAATATCTGCCCATGAACTATGTGTAGCAGCCCAACTATTTACTCTATTATTCCAGTAGTAGTCACTATGTGCTCGCAGTTTAGCTGATGTAAAACCCATGCTTGTAAGTAGTTTGTAGTCGGGCAACTCGTCTGGGGTGTGTTCAACAAGTACATCTTCTCTGGATACTGAGTAGTGTATAACAGGTCTAATACCTCGCCACGAATCTTTGACCACAGCAATGCGTTTGTCGTCTGGCTCAATGTACTCTCCCTTAGTATATATCCAGTGATGATGTATGTCTAGGACTAGTGCACAGTGTTCCACAAGTTCTAGGCTATGTTCTAGACCCCAGGTATATTCTGCGTTTTCGATTGTTATAATATTGCGTGCTTCTGGACTTAGTTTCCTAAGTGCTGCAATAATCCCCTGTGGACCGCGTTTGCCTCCAATATGAACATTGCACTTAAAATCTTGAAATTTCCTGCCATAGCCCATATAACGGGCGATGTCAGTATGATACTCAAACTCAACAATACTATTATCAACAATTCCATCATTTTCACTCGCTAGTACACAAAATTGACCTGGGTGGAAAGAGAGTCGTACATCCTTACCTCGTGCTATATCGCCTACTTTGCTAAGATGTTTTTCTAGGTAGTTTACTACATCGCTTTGAAAGTAGAACCACATCCAATCTTCGTGTGTGTAGGCTGGGAATAGGTCACTGCTAATGCGAAACTGACGCTGATCTTTAGAGAGGCTGCCAACCCACTCTACCTGTCGCTTCAGAGTTTCACAGTTGTGGTGTATAATTGTCCAGATTTTCTCTGCTGCTTTGTCCCTAGTCTGCTTGTTAAGATATGTTAATGTTGTAGTAGTTGTATTTAATTTTTTATCGGCTTTGTCATGATCTGTTTGAATCTTGCAAGCAAAGCCGATGCGTGGTTGTGTTATATCAAATGTGTGCATTGTTTATGTACTTTTATTATACTATTTTATATTATAGCAATTTTCTTAAATTTTTTCAAGTGCTAATTTATAGCCCTATTAGTTTTACACAAATTGGGCAAATAGGATTGTCGTCTAGGTCTGGCACTAGCTGCTTAGACCACACACCGCAGTGCGTACACTGATCTATGTGTTTGCTGAGTTCTTGTACATCTAACATATCCATGTCTATACCAAGTTCCTTACAAACTTGGTATAGTGGTTTGTGAGTTTTATTTAGATGTTTTGTTAGAGTTTGATACATCTACTTTATATCTATCGTCCAGTTCAGGATGAGTTTTTTGGAATTCTAGCAAGAACATAATGCAGCAAGCGGCATGCGCAAGGTGGCTAAGACCACTTTCAGGGTCTTTATCCTCACCGTCGTTAAAGGCCATAATATGTCGCATAGCTGCGGCTAAGGGTCGGCTCCAGGCAAAGCCATCGCGCCAATTGTGCGCGTGATATTTATCAGCACCAAACTTTAGCACTGCTGCTGTTTGATTTAGTGCTTCTGTACTTAATAGGTTAACAGGAAGTTTATCACTATCAAACTTCATTGCACTACCACCACTTGCAATTAGTTTGCTAGGAACGGTAATTTTATTCCAGTCAAAAGGAATATTTTGTGGGCTAGGATCTATATTTAAGTTAATAGTAGGTTGTGCGGCCCAACCATCAAGCTTAATTACATCTTCTTGTTTAAGCGTTGAAATAGTTACGGTTTCTAGTGTTGGTATAACACCTTCATAGCCTGGATGATAAGGTGCTTCTTCAACCAACTGTTTATACTCTGCACTATCTGCACTAGGTAATTCTTGTGGTTTAGTTGTTTCGTAGATTTCGTATTTAGGCATAATAATAAGGGGGCATGTGCCCCCTGGTTTAGTTAATTGCAATCAACTTTGGTTTTTTACTTTCTGGTACAATTTGCTCCAAATAAATATTGAGCATACCGTCCCTATATTCTGCATGTTTAATTTTAATATGATCTTGTATGTACAAGCTCTTCTCAAAACTACGCATTGCCAATCCTCTATACAGATAATGCTTATCTGCTTGCTCCACTTTACGACCGCGGATTGTCAATGTGTTCTCGTGAAGTTCTACAGTTAGCTCGTCCCGTGAAAATCCAGCGGCTGCTAACTCTACAAGCCAGTTATCATCATCCATTTTTACTACATTGTGTGGCGGATAAGTTTTTGTACTAGCACGAACATTATCCAGTTGATTAAAGATTCTGTCGAATCCTATAAGCGCATGATTTACTAAATCTAGTTGTGTCATTGTATCTCCTTAAGTTTCAAGCAAGATTTAAATAGGAGAAATATTTTACTAGCCTTACCTCCTACTGCTAGATGTAGCCACCGTCGGCAAAACGGCATATTTAAGGCATAATGCTAGGGCGTCGCAACTAACATTGCCGTGTTAATATATTGATGCCTTTGCTGTAGTTGAGTTGTTTATGCACTATTGCTAAATGAGCCAACTACCCAAACGCTCAAAAACTTTTACGAAGTCCCAAACCCCAGGCACTTTCTTTAATATCTTGTGTACTCTTACTAACACCAACATTAGCACTTAAGTCTTTTGTTAGTGGAGCACTTACGCCTAAAAAGGTAACTGTTTGCTTGGGATTGTTGTCATCCCAGTTTACTCGTGTTTTAGCACCAGCAAATGCGTATAGTGGGCCAATTGGCATACCACCGCTAACACCTACTAGGCCATACTGAAAGCTTTTGTTACCATTAAAGCCAAGATCATGACCAACACCAACAAATGGGCTAACTGGTCCTAATCGTTTACCAGCAGTTAGTTCAACACTGTGAACCATGCCACCGCCGTCAAAACTAGCTGTGCGTAGTTGCATCATAGCATCTAAGCCCATGACTGCTGCACCAGCACGTACATAGTGTGCTTGACTATCTTTGTCACCTTTAGCGTCTGCTTTAACTTGATCTAGGTCATAGCTAACAAAGCCAGCAGCGTGTGCGCTAGATAATCCTAGTGCAATTGATAAGGTTAATAGGGTTTTCTTCATCCATAATCCTCTTAAATTTAGGGTCAAGATAATATTATAACCTTAATAACAAAATTTTTCAAGATAGATTTTTTCGAGGTTTGAGTAAAGCACCACAATCCCTTGTGTGCTTAATTTCACGGATTATGTCGTAATTGATTTCTTTGGCTAATTTACTGAACGGATAGCGCCTACAATAGTCCTCATAAGCAGGCAGTAAGGTATTTACTATCAAATGTTCTAGTTCTGCTGTATAGTTTACAATTTTAGACATTAACTCCTCCATTTCCCCTATTATAGCAGCCCGGCAAAAACTTTTCAAGACAATTTTTTAGTTGTTATTTGGCGCCGGCCATATTTTCACTTGAAAAATTTTTGCCATTTTGATATAATAGGAAAGTTACAATTATTATAGGATAACGCGAGGAAATACTATGAACTATACTGCTATGTTGTTATTAGCAGTAGTATGTTTGCTTTTCCCTACCACAACTATTAAAACAATTACAGATGCACCCTTTCGTGCATTCTATGTAGTACAACATACACAAAAAGACTTAATATGCCTAGCAAAAAACATATATTTTGAAGCAAGAGGGGAAGAACTAACTGGTAAGGTAGCTGTTGCACAGGTAACCTTAAACCGAGTACTACATGCTAGTAATTTTGAAAAAACGATCTGCAAAGTAGTTTACAGCAAAGATCAGTTTAGTTGGACTAATAATAGTAAGCATGTTATAAATGACCTAGCTCGCTGGGAAGACAGCCTAAAGGTAGCACAAGGTGTACTAGCAGGTAAACTATTTATAGAAAACTTTGATGCACTGTACTTTCATGCACAATATGTCCGTCCACAGTGGCAAAAAACAAAACAATATTTAATTAAAATAGGCAATCACGTATTTTACACGGAATAATATGAACACAGCACATATTTGGTGGGCAACACCAGACATAGATAAAAATATAGCGCAAATTGCGCGTGTAAGTAATCCTAACAATCAAATGAACAGTGAATATCGCGGATTGCTACAGTATATGATTAGGGAAGGCCATGTTAGTCCATTTGAAATGGTTAATGTTTGCATGGAAATTAATACAACACGCGATATTGCTCGCCAAATACTACGCCATAGGTCGTTTAGTTTTCAGGAGTTTTCGCAGCGTTATCAAACGGTTGAAAAATTGGGTCAACTAGATACTACACGCGAACCACGCCTACAAGACAAAAAGAATCGTCAAAATAGTATACCACTAGACTACTTAAAAGATAGTGATCGTATCCTAGGGTCACAGTGGGAGTATAGGTTGAAGGCTATTACTGAAGATATACAGCAACACTACAATTGGGCTATAGCCGCAGGTATTGCCAAAGAGCAAGCGCGTGCAATTTTACCTGAAGGATTAACTCCTAGTCGTATGTATATGAATGGCACCCTACGCAGTTGGATATTTTACTTAAAACAGCGGCTAGATTCTAGCACTCAAAAAGAGCATAGACTGGTAGCTAAATGTGCATACAATGAACTTTGTCATGTTGCACCTATTACAATGGAGGCTATGTTTGGAACCCAAGACAAGCTGGACACTTAACCTAGAAGTAGACGAACATGGCGAACCTTGTATTGTGCTACCAGACAGCGTAATTGAACAACTAGGTTGGAAAATTAACGATACTATACGCTGGGTTAAGCGTGATAATGATAGCTGGATGTTAGAACAAGTACTATGAATATTGTACTATATTCTCACGATTTTGAGCCTATTACGGTATTAAATTTACCTATGTGGTTGCTAGATAAGGTAGAAACCGAAGGTTATGTAAAAGTAGCTGTACCTAAACGCCTAGACATAAAAAATATTGCAGAAAGTGCTGCTAGTGGTAAGCCTATAGAAGAATTATACGATACAATTACTATAATTGGTACTAGACTGTACTGGCGAGATGGAACGCCTAGAACGGTATATACTACTACGGCTAAAGATGAAGAACTAGCACTAATCCTAAAACCTGAGTGGTTACCAGGTCAGCGCATGCAAATTAAAAACTATCAAGAGGGTATTACATTCTTAGCAACCCAACTTAAACATCATATTAAGAAAAATGATCTTGACTAGTGTCCCCATAACCTGTATAATATATTTTTATTTACTGGAATACTAACGTGAGAAAATACCGCACCAACAAGATTCCTAAATTAGCGCCGCCACCAGGCCGCGAAACTCCACACATTCCTAGCCGCGATAGCGGTGTAGGTGTGGGGGCTAAGCGTGAGAGTCCAGTATACACTGGTGGCAATATTATTGGTATTGGTACGCTACACAAGTCAAATGCTGTGCCTATATTTAGCCAACAAGAGGCACGCGACATTAGTGCTATGCGGAGATAATATGCGACTATCAAGAAAACAAATTAATCAACTGGCTGAAATTGTAGATCACTTTCAAGAAGTTAACGTATATGAACTATACGAAGAACACACGGGCATTGGGCCTGTTATAAAGGTAAAGTTTTCACTTTTTGGCAAGACCAGTGATACTAGCATAGATATAACTGATGTGGAGAGTTGGTAGTGAATATACCTGTACAAGCAAAGTTTATTGAGTGGTTTTACCACAAATCCTTTCCTAGTTATGATAGTAAGCGAAACCGTAATGGTTTCTTAAACGATATGCTAGATACAAATAAAATTGATCACGATGCACTGCAATACTGGATACAGGAAGCATTTCATCAAGGTGCTAAGGCACAGCGGGAGCTAGACAGTGAAAAGTAATCTTGGACAAATGTGGGGCGGCATACCTCCACAAGAGGTACGTGCTCAGCAGGATCTAGAAACTAAGTTATACAAACTGGAGCAAGAGATAGTGGAATTAAGACAGTTAGTATACAAATTAATACCGCCCGTACAGCCCGTTAATCCTAGTACTTGGAGAAAGGGTTGCCAAGTATGCGGCATGACTACTGAAAGTGCTATGGGCTATGTATGTTCAACCCCTAGCTGCCCTGTTCGCGTAACTTGCACTAGCATTGTAACGCAACCAAGCGCATATATAGACTTAGACAGAGAACAAGCATAAAGGAACTAAAGTGAAAGTAATTATTGGCCCGTACAAAAACTGGTTTGGCCCGTATCAGCTAGCTGACCTGCTTTGCTCGTGGGTCAAGGAAGTTAAAGACAAAGAAGGCAACCTAGACAAGCCACAGTGGGTGCACCGTTTTGGCGAATGGCTTGCTGAGAAGAAGGATGGTAGTCCAACGCTACTACATAAGTTCTTATTATGGGTAGATAGCAAGCGTGAACGACAAGTGTATGTAAAGATTGACAAGTGGGATACTTGGTCAATGGATCATACCCTAAGTCACCTTGTTGTACCCATGCTCAAGCAATTGAAAGCAACTAAGCATGGTGCTCCACTGGTAGATGACGAGGATGTGCCAGAGCATCTCAAGAGTACTAGTGCACCTCCAAAAGAGCATGATTATGACGTTGATGATAATCACTTTAAGCGCTGGGACTGGGCACTAGATGAAATGATCTGGGCCTTCGAACAAAAATTAGATGACAATGCCGACGACCAGTTTTACACTTATCCTAGTGAGGCGGAGAAAGTTGGCAAGAGCTTTCAAGAGCAAATGGAGTTGCTTAAGGTTGACCGTGAAGGACTAGACGCCTGGCAAGCTCGCAAAGCTAACGGCTATAGACTATTTGGCAAATACTATGAAGGATTATGGGACTGATTATGGAAATATTAATCGGATTAGGTATATTCTTTTTAGTTTGGGGCATAATCGTTTGGCGACTTAAAATTGTGCACTCCAGACAAGAACGCTGGGTTGATAGCGCATATACTAGAGCTAATTATCCTAAGTTTAGTGGTTACTGGGTTTGGCCTAAAAGCCCAGAAATATAGTGTTGACAAGGCAATTTAATTGCCGTATAATATATAAATATTGTGAGAGTGGCTGAGTGGTCAAAGGCAACGGTCTGCAAAACCGTACAATCATCGGTTCAAATCCGATCTCTCACTCCAAATCTGGACAACGAGCAGCATTGGCGACTGCAGTGGGCTGTAAACCCACCACCTCTGGTATACGGGGTTCGATTCCCTGGTTGTCCACCAAATAAGCCGGTTTAGCTCAGTTGGCTAGAGCAGTGCTCTTGTAAAGCAAAGGTCGTCAGTTCGAATCCGACAACCGGCACCAAACAACTCCGGTGTAGTATAGTGGCAGTGCAACGGTCTCCAAAACCGTTAGTGGGGGTTCGATTCCCTCCACCGGAGCCAAACCTTTAATATGCTAGTTGCCTACAGTTAGTATATTAAAGATTTGGAAAGCGGGCCGGACGGTAAGGCAGCGGATTGCTAATCCGTAGAGTGTAGTAATATGCTCACAGGGTTCGACTCCCTGGCTTTCCGCCAAACCAATCCAGATTAGCTCAGCTGGTAGAGCAAACGACCGATAATCGTTAGGTCAGTGGTTCGAGTCCACTATCTGGAACCAACACACAACACGAGGATATGATGAAAACTGCAAAGATACTAGTATGTGATCCTTACCTAGAACTTGACTGTGCACATGCTGTTGCTAGTGCACTTAAGCCTGAGTTTAAGGTGCAGATGATTACCTTAGAAAATCTGCCGTTTGCTCTCTATGATTTTGATCTCTTAGTAGTAGGCGGCGGTATCGGCGATAGCGATATATTTGACGATGTTATGAGTCGTAATAATATTCGTGCGGTACAAGATTATGTAGAAGCTGGTGGTAAATATCTTGGCATTTGCATGGGTGCGTATTGGGCTAGCAGTCTTTACTTTGACATTGTGCCGCTAGCCATCGGCCAGTATGTTGTTACCCAAGACAATGGTATCGACCACGAAGACCCTACTATAGCTAAGATTAGCTGGCAAGGTGTAGAGCACAACATGTACTTCTACGACGGCTGCACCTTTCATGCACCAACTAAGGATACTGAAGTTGTTGCCAGATACCAAAATGGTTATCCTATGGCTGTTATCCAGGACAGGCAAATTGGACTAATTGGCTGTCATCCTGAAAGTGAGCAGTGGTGGTTTGATGATTTTGATGTTAATTACTACAGCCCAGAGCATAATAGGTTGCTAAAAGACTTTGCTATTAGATTGGTCTGTGAAGCATAGCTGGCAATTACACCTGTACAATATTTGTTGTACAGGTGTTTTAGTATTCTTTACATATTACTTTGGCTGGCTATATATGCTGCTAGCACTATACGCTATAGCTGCCCTAGCTATACTATGGACTGGCTAATTTTATACTTGACCCACAACCTCAATAGTGTTATAATATAATATTACTTGGAGATATATTGTGGCAGGCTATACCAAAGAATTTTTAGTTGATGCATACTTATGGCGATTTACTAGGATACCTAGCATTAGTATAGATCAATTGCTAGACCTTGAAAGGATTGCCCACAAAACCTATGACACCTACGGCAAAGATAAGTTTCGTGAATATTCAAGCCTAGACGCAGAATATCTTCGCAACTATAAACAAGCACTTGCTACTAGATGATAACTAGATATGTTATAGTAGAAAGCACAAGCATTGACCGGCTAGTCCTAGAGGTCAATGCCCTTTTGCGTTTGGGCTGGATACCACAAGGCGGTGCGGCTAAAAATGAAACACACTATATTCAGGCAATGGTTCAGCTGGATGGTAAACCTAATATTAGCACTGGTATTCCTGTTCAGCTTTAGCCTACTAATTATACCTATTATCGGCATGGTTATAGGTCCATTAAGGAAGTTACTATGAAACAAATTATGGTTGACCCGCCCAGTGGCTGGGCCTATGGCTTTCCTAAATTGTGGGATGGCACGGAGCCACTAGATCGTTGGCTATTTAAGCATGGCTATCCCAACGAAGATATTGCTTTTGCGCTAAACTACCTGCGCATGTGGCCTGTGGAGGATGACCATGAAGGGGTGGTTTAGGGAGTTTAAGCGTAGCTGGCAGGATAGGGGCTTTGTGTGTAGTATAGCTGCTTTTATACTAGGCTATGGAGCACTAGCACTGTTAGGTTTATTACTCAGCGACAAACTGTTTTTGGTGGTAGTATGCGGTATAGCTGGCTGGCAGCTTGCTGCCTGGGCTGGCGGTTTAGGTCCAGAATTACTTGGGCTATTACAACGACTAAAAATACTCCGTTGACGTGCCAGTGGTTTGTCTGTATAATATACATATTGATTGATAGACAACCACTCGGAGAAAACAAATGGAAAACAAAGCACAAAACTATACCCCTGAGCAGACCCAGTTGATTGTTGAGCAGTATAAACAGGGTACTCCTGTTGAGCAGATTGCACAGATGATTGGCAAAACTACTCGCAGCGTTGTTGCCAAACTTAGCCGTGAAGGCGTTTATGTGGCTAAGAGCAAGACTAGTGTTGGTGTGCGTGTTAAGAAAAGTGATCTTGTTGAGCGCATTGCTAATCGTGTTGGTGTTCCTAGCGAAGTGTTTGAAAGCCTAGAAAAAGCCAACCACGAAGTGCTTGAGCACCTAGCAGCAAAGCTCGATGCCTGATCTTGGAGCCAGCATAGCTGGCTCTTTTCTATTCTAGGACAGTTATGAAAATTATTATTACCACGCAAGTTTACAACAATTATGGAACTAAGAACGATCCCTACTGGAAACCAAAAGGTAGTGGTGATTATGTAGTCAAACTTCCCTGTGATTACACCGAGGAAGATGTTAAACGCAAGATAGAGTTGGCTAAAGCTGTTATTGAGCTGCATAACACACCTATGTGGTGGGAAACGTGGCTAGGCTATCATGTAGTAGAGGACAACATTCTCACAGACTTTGAAAGCCAGCAACTAGAGTGGGATGGTAAGATAGATTTTCCAGCAGAGGTATTAAATGTTTGATGACGAATTAGCAAATAGTTTTAAGTTGTGGGAATTGGAACTTGAAGAAGATCATGAGAAATTCTGGAACAGTTTAAACAAAGACGATCAGCTAAAAGCATTTTGCAGTGTTATGCGCAGGTTGTATAGGGCTGAGCTTGAGGAACATGGTAGCTACAGGTACACTTTATACGACGTATTCGGTTTTGGGTCGGAAAGCTATGTGCAAGCACAGCTTAGTGGCTTTTTAGCCATACACAACGCTATCTGGGATGGCGAGCGATTAGGCCAGCTAATAGATAAGCTAGAAACTAGAATGGTAGAAAGCATGCCTGACAGAGATCAACAAGTTAAGCAAGTGTTTAACAACTTTAGGAAAGATCAATGGGCGTAACTAAAATTGTAATTAATCGTGTGTATGGCGGATTTGATCTTAGCGATGAAGCCTATAGCTTTATTGCTAAGCGGAAGGGTTGGCAACATGCTTGCAACGACTATGATCGCAGCTATTTTATTGTGGGTAACAGTGATTATCAGTATGCCTGCGATCTTAGCCGTGACGACCCAGACCTAGTCCAGTGCCTAGAAACGCTGGCCGATGCAGCTAGTGGTAACCACAGCGAACTTAAAATTGTTGAGATACCTAGTGATGTTGATTGGGTGATCTGCGAGTATGATGGTATCGAGTGGATAGCTGAGAAACACAGGACTTGGCAATGAAACAACCACTGCCACATGTAACAAAGGGTGTTATTGAGCTATACAGCCAGGACATTGCTAAGGTTCTCAGGCGAGAATCAAGCGACGTCTTGGCAATTAGTGTTTTTAACTTTAGAGATTATGAACTTGCACAGCTGTTACAATTAGTGTATAATAAAGGTATAAGTGATGCGTTAGACCACGATACCTGGGATGATAAGGCTAAGAGTCAATACGATTAAAGGAGAATAACATGGCCAATTGTTGGCTTATCAGTGACATGCACTTTGGTCATGCTAATATTATAAAATTTACCCGCGACGATGGTACTCTACTCAGGCACTTTGCAAGTGTTGAGGAAATGGACGAACATATCGTTAACAACTGGAACAGTGTTGTTGATAGTAAAGACCGTGTATACATGCTAGGTGATGTGGTTATCAATCGTAAAAGCTTACATGTGTTAGGCAGGCTTAATGGACGTAAGGTATTGATTAAAGGCAACCATGATATTTTTCCTAGTGAAGAATATCTCCATTACGTAGACGATGTTCGTGGCTATCACGTACTTGACGGTATGCTGTTAAGTCATATACCAGTACACCCAGATAGCTTAGCTAGATTTGGCTGTAATATACACGGACACCTACACTATCGAGAAGTTCTAATAGAAAATGTGGTTGACCCTAGATACTTCAACGTAAGTGTGGAACGTGTAAACTATACTCCAATCAGCTTTGAAGAATGCAAGAAGATAATTAAAACTCGTGGTGGTCGTGTAGGTTTCTACGAACACGGTGAAAGGGCAATGTAGTGGCATATTATATCAGAGACGGTGAACTAGTACCTGTTGCAATTCCATTAAACCAACGTGTTAAGATTGGCAGGTACTATCAACCACCACAACTAAGCTATCTTAGCAATGACCAACTATGGATACAAGATGTTTATGTGTTCAAGCAAATACCCTGGTATATGATTAAAAACCGCTATGAACGCTATCTACTATACGCTAGCCTATACGGTGCTATAGTAGTAATGTTAACCATGATTGGCCGATACTGGCTAGGAGCACCACATTGAAGCAGGAATTAATTAAACGATATAAACAGCAAAGTTTTGCTAGATTTGCTGAAAATCAAACTGACTACAATAAACTTGTTGAGCTTGTTGTTGGTGACTGCCTAGCAATTATACAAGCTAACAAGTCTCCTAATAAACTAGTACTAACAAACGCAATTAAACTATACTTTGGACTAGAACATGATGCAGAACTATGAAACTATTCAAGTTGAGTTGACTGATGAAGAATTTTTATGTCTAGCAAAACTTGCACATAATCTAGACGTTACCTTTAATAAAATGGTAGAAAAAATCTTGTGGGATGAAATTAATAAACAAGGTGATCTTTTTACAGGAGAGGTATAGTGGATCAAGAGATTATTGACGCAATTAACAGTGCTCTTAAACCAAACTTGCAACCACAAACACCCACAAAATTGTCACCAAGATTTAAGAGTTTGGCACATGAGTGTGGCTTTGTGTTTTGGCAGAATGAACCACATGGCCCTGGTAGTGGTAACATTGACTGGAGCTGTGATTATACCAGTGAGTTTGAAAAGTATAGCCGTGAACTTGTCGCCTGGACTTGTGAACTAATGCGGCAAGAAATTATACGTGACTACTTACTTAGTGCTAGCAAGAACACATACCGGCACCTAGTAATTTAAGACTAAAAATTTTATCTTGAAGTATATGGTCAAACCTTGCTATAATATTATTATAGTCAGTGAGGAAAGTAAGGCCACACAAGGCCCACGGCTTTAAATGACATTTTGCCACGCTTGATAAATATTTATATACTTTACAAAATGTGCATTGTAGCGACCACTGACTGTACACGTTAGTATCCTAATGGCTAATAATCTACAGGAGAAATCAACAATAACAAATCTTAGTTGCTTCCAACAACTAAGCGCGATATAGCTAGCGTTAGGGGCTTTAGGTTAGTTACTAGACCTCCCACTGGGCAGATATCCAGGTTTAGGGTAAAACGGTAACGGGGCTTACTTTACCCCGACTAAGGTATGGACAGAGTAACAGCTCAAGCTAGGGCCATGTGGAAGTGGTGGCTAGCCAAATCCTCTGATGATTCATTGCGATATGATGAAACCCTAAACCCACAAGGTTGCCGCTGTAGCCTTCAACTGCTACACCCTCCGCGGTTTAGGGTAAGGATAATAAGTCCCGCTACACTTGTTGCCACAATCCCTAGTGGTTAGCAGTGCACCAATGCGAGGCGGGTGAAAGTCCCGTCAACTAAAATATGCGAGCGATGGTGGACTACGCATAGGGATATTTGAGACCTGCGGACTGTCGTCCAAGAGTAAAAAGACAATATGATCCAGTTTAGGGACTGGTGTCATATTAAAGCATATTCTACTAGGGCAGTATTGTTCAGCGGTTTAGAGCCGCGAGTATGTTTCAATATGGTAGCTATACAAAAGCTGATTAGGGTTCGATACAAACATGGCTAGCCATGTGGTGTAGCGCCCAAAAGGTGAGGAATAGTAATCAGCTTTTGTATGGTTTTTCTTTGGCAGCCACTTGGCTGCCGTTTTCTTTTGGAGAACAAATGTATACGTGTAAAGTTGTTAATAGCCTTACTAGTATAGTTGTTGATGAGTTCGAGGTTGACTATCTATATGAGGCTAGATTGGGGTTCGCTAGGTGGCATGCGGATGCAGACCCAACCCAGTATGATTGCCATGTCTATGACGAGTTTGGTGATGCCATAGACTTTACCAGCGATATTAATAGCAGCGTGTATGAGCCTAGTGAACTCGACGAGTGGCACAGCTATGATCCAGACTGTTAAAGACTTGCACATGAATACATATCCATTTGCTGGAGAAATTAAAATGACCAAGGTTGTCAAAGACGGCAAGGAAGTGGTTGAGTGGCAGAGGGTTTATCTTACATACCACGGCGACGGGAATGTAGGCATTGGCACTCCACCGGATGCGTCTGCGCCGCTGGCCACGGGTGAACCTGTTGAGCACCTGCGCGTCAGCTTGAGCGATGGTGCTATATGGAACAAGGCGATTGCACAAGAGCGCAAGGCTGTGTTTGATGTACTAGAAGACCTACTGGGTTATAGCGGTGTAGGTACAGACGGCAATCCATACGACACACCTAGTTGGAACGCTGCACTAAAAGCAGCCCAACAGGTTTTGTTGGAGCGCACACATGGCACTGTATAAACACCTATGCCCTGACTGGGACTTCTTATTAATAGACGACGAGTGCGAGGAGTTTAATCAGTGCACTTGTAAGATAGATAGTAGTGGTCAAACTGCAAAGTTTACTGCCGGTACTAAGGTTTTAGTAGGTCCAAATGGTATGGTAGCTACAGTC
>SXGQ01493631.1_pt1 | contig 16534 bp, 6 predicted proteins | sample 3178371 | NCBI WGS metagenome assembly SXGQ01 (sample SAMN11356859, study PRJNA531348) | freshwater metagenome | isolation source: freshwater sample F1-20 | place: China: Fuxian Lake, Yuxi | collected 2017-12-25
GCGCTTCAGATTCTCTTCGAGGCTTTCGGGTACGAAGTTGAAGAAGTACTTCTCGTTGTAGCTGCCCTTCGGGCCGCCTTCGGCCGAGGCACCGTTGTCGGACATGACGAGCACGATCGTGTTGTCGAACTCGTCGAGTGTTTTCAGGAAGTTGATGAGGCGGCCAACCTGGGCGTCGGTGTGGGTGAGAAAACCTGCGAAGACCTCCATCATCCGCGCATACAGGAACTTCTCGTCGCCGGACAACGTGTCCCATGCAGGCACCCACGTCGGGCGTTCGGAAAGCTGCGTGCCCTTCGGGACGAGTCCGCTTGCAACCTGGCGTTCGAACACGCGGTTGCGCCATTCATCCCAGCCCATGTCGAACTTGCCCTTGTACGGGTCGATGAAACTCTTCGGCGCCTGGTGTGGTGCGTGGGCGGCTCCGGGAGCGAAGTACATGAAGAACGGCTGCGTGGGGGAGTACGCACGCAGATCCTTCAGGTATGAGATCGCTTGATCCACCATGTCCTCGGTGAGGTGGTAACCCTCCGCCGGAGTCTTCGGCGGGTCGACTGCGTGACTGTCGTGCACGAGGTCGGGGTAGTACTGGTCGGTCTCGCCGGCCATGAACCCATAGAAGCGGTCGAAGCCCTTGCTGAGCGGCCAGCGCGTGCGTGGTCCGCCGATGTTGCGCTCGTACGGGGGAGTGAGGTGCCATTTGCCGAGAGCGAAGGTCGCCCATCCGCGGTCCTGCAACATCTCCGCCATGAAGCCGTTCTCGTGGGGAATCTCCGCGTCGTAGCCGGGGAAGCCCGATGTCATCTCGATGACGCGTGCCATCCCGTTCGAATGGTGGTTACGGCCGGTCATCAGGCATGCGCGCGTGGGTGAACACAGCGCGGTCGTGTGGTAGTTCGCGTAGCGAAGTCCGTTCGCGGCGAGCGCATCGAAAGTGGGTGTGGCGATGTCGCTGCCGTAGCAACCGAACTGCGCGTAGCCGACGTCGTCGAGCAGAACGATGAGGATGTTGGGCGTCCCGGCCGGCGGTTCGTTGAGTGGCTCCCACGAGAACTTGGAATCCTCGAACGTGCGGCCGATGACTCCCTTGAAGTTCTTCTTTTGCCCCATTTTTCCCCCCGAATTGCTTTCTTTCGTCAGATTAGGGGACAAAAGCAAAGGGCCCGCCGGACGTATCCGACGGGCCCTTTTAGTTGTCAGTGGTGAGTGCTAGGCGCGCAGGCCTTTGTTCACCATGCTCATGATTGCGTCACGCAGTGGGATGGCCGCATAAACGATCGCGCCGTTGGCGACGATGTTCATCCAGTCTTCCTTCATGACGAGTCCCCAGCCGGCGGCCGGCCATGTGTCGATCCACCAGACCATGAGAATCGAGATCCCGAGGCCCCAGTGGGCCCCGATGATCGGGAGGTTCTTCACGGTGCTGTTCAGCTTGACGAGTCCGAGGACCGAGTCGACCACCGCGAGGACCGCGGTGAGGACGGCTGACAGGAGGACCAGTTGTCCGATGACGTACATAGGTATCAACCCCATTTCTGCAGGATGTCCCTGCAAGTGGGACGGTAAGACGCACGATTGCACTAAGTGTGGATATCCCAACTCTGGACTAGTCGTTCAGCCAGGTACCACGGCCGGATGGGCGATGAAACAAGCCTCATACGGTTGATTAGGTTCGTCTTGTAAATTGCCAAATCGGGGGTCGACGTGAAAAGAACAGCCGCAGCGCTCCTCGTCGCCCTCTTTTGTCTCGGTTGTGGGAATTCCGATTCATCGAGCAGCAGCGAGGCCGACGGTACCGCCGACTCGACGGCGCGACCGCTGCCGACGACGCCGCAGGGTGATGTCGAACTGTGTTCGCTCGCAACTGACGCTCTCCCCGGCTCTGCCGAGGAGCCCGCGACGAACGAGGCACTTGCGAAGTCGCTGACGCAGCGTGCCGAGTTGATGCTGCGAATCGCGGAATCATCGACGGGCGAGCTTGCCGACGCCCTCACGATGTCCAGTGACGCAATGTCGCGTCTCGCCGATGCAATTGCGAACAACGCCGATCCATCGGCACTAGACGGGTTGCTGTCAAGTCTCACCGAAGACACGGAATTCGTCGCGGCGCAGGTGACCATCGACGATGCAGTCACCGGTGCGTGCGGGAAGGAACAGTGAGGACGATGCTTCGAAGTCGAGCTGCAATCGCCGTCGTCTGCGGTGTCCTGCTTGCACTGGCGGCGTGCGGAACCAACGACGACAATGAGACCGGCGAGTCGCGCGTCAAGAACTCCGCGCTTGACGTGCCGTTCGACCAAAAGGACGAAACACAGGCGGAGAATGGTGTGCCCGATGTCGTTCTTGTTGGCCTTGGGGATTCATACGGGTCGGGCGAGGGCAACCCTGCGGTGCCGACGGGTGACCCCGATACGACGCGGTGGTGGAATCTCACCAATCACACGAGTGAAGGCGCAGAGCTATGTCATCGGTCAAGTAAGGCCGCATTCGTTCAGGCCGCAATGGAGTTACAACGCCAGAACCCGGATCTGAATATCTATTGGAAACATTTCGCGTGCACCGGAGCGCAGACCGAACACCTCGCCGCTGAGTCGTACGACGCAACTGTTGACGAAAACGACGCCCTAATCATGGATTCTGCCTCTGATCGGCGTCAATCAAACAACCCGCAATTTGACGACGCGGTTGCGTGGGTGAACTCGCTCCCATGGGGCGACGGTCAGCAGAAGAAAATTGACGCGATCTACATCTCAATTGGTGGAAACGACGTCGGCGGATGGAATGAAGCAAATCCGATCGAGCGTCGACTCGGATTGGGGAAGATCATCAAGAGTTGCATCGAACCGGGTGTGTCCGATTGTGATGAGGACGCGGACACGCGAACGTACATTGAAAATGCCGGACGATACGCGACGTACGGGAACGGATTAACGGCTGCCTACACCGATTTAGATGCGAGAATCAACGCAAAGGCCTCACAAGCAAACATTGTGATCGGGAAGAAACTCCTGAACGCTTATCCGAACCTCATTCAATCCGACGTCCTCGACCCCGCAACGAATACGAACGCCTTTTGTGGTGATGAGGGGGAGGGAACCCCATCTGATCCCGTAGGTCGAATGAACAACGGATTGCTCGCAAATTCTGATGCGGGCGACTGGCGATTTGTGGCCGAGAAGATCATGTTGCCCCTCCGCGAAACACAGCGGCAAACCGCGGCAGACCTCGGTTGGGATCTTGTGCGTTTTGACACCGCAGCCAACGAAGCGGCGAACTTCGACACGTTTGATGCGTGGACGCCGCACGGACTTTGTGCGACCACGAACTGGGTTCACGACATGGCCGGAGCCGCGGCGCTGCAGGGCGACGACATGGACATCGCGGCGTGGGGGCTGATCGCCACATCGTTCGGTGCAGTCCACCCGAATCCGACGGGATGGCGCGATTTTGCGAATCGCGCGTACTACCACTTGTCCAAGGCACTGCCGACCTCATCGTTGCCGAGTGCGCCACCCGCAACCACCTCATCGATCGTGTCGCCTGGGTCAGTGTCCGGCAACGAAGCACCGCGACCAGAGTTACCGGCAGAGGCTGCCCCGGACTCTGCGGCTCCGGCTGTTGGTCAGTTTGCAACGGATTCCGACGGGGTGCTCGACGTTCGGTCGGCGACGTGGGTTTCGGACGCATCCGGGCCCCGAGACCTTGTTTGGAGTGTTTCGGTCCGTGGTCGTGAAGTTTCCTGCATCAACTGTCGTTGGCTTGCCCCCTCAACAAAGCGTGTTGTTGCGGCTGTGCTGAGTGATGCCGTCGGCGATGGTGTCACCTCGGTCGTGGGTTTCGACCCGAGTACCGCAGAAAGTGACTTCCGTTCCAATGGATGGGCCGCCGAATTCGTTGTAGGAACCGACGCCAATGCTCCGGTCAAGGGTGACGCAATCCAGAGGTGGATCCTCGAATGCAGCAGCACCTGTCGATCGCAAGAACTCAACGTGGCGGAGATGCGCTGGGCGAATCGAATGTGGAGCGTTGCAAACTGTGACACCCCACTTCGCACGGGCGGGCCGGTCGACATCTCGGATTCCGCCGCGATAGAAGGGGCTTTGCCGCCGGAAGTGCGTGAAAAGGGGTTGGACCGTGTCCGGCTTTCTTCCCCTCACTACCGCCCCATCCTCTCGACACAATCGGGAGCTGCCGAGATCACCGGATATTCAGAGACTGGGTGTGAATCATGAGTGCTACGACCCGTCGGAGAATTCGATTCGTCATTGCCTTCACGACGGTCGCCTCACTCGTTTTCGAACCACTCGCAGCGTCTGCCGCGTCGCCGAGCTCGGCTGATCCGACGACGACATCCTCAGCGGCGCAGCCTCCCGAGGACGGTGGCTTCGATCAGGACGGGGAGGTGGTTCCGCCGCCTGTGCGCCTCGATCTCGATGGATCGAGGCTTGCACCCCTCGGTGGAACGATGTTCGTCCGATTCCGTGTCTCGAATGCGTCCACCCTGCCGAGTGCGCTGGGGGTACCGACCACGGTGTCATTCACGTCGCTTCCACCGGGTGTTGTCTTCCGGAGCGCATACCCGACATCATCGACTGGTAACGACGGTTGGGCGTGCGCTCAAACGGTGTGTCGCACAAATCAAGTTCTGGCGCCCCTCGGTTCGCTCGACGGGCTTGCAACGTTCACGGTTGCTCCCGACGCATCCATCGGAGCAATCGAACAGTCGCTCTTGACCCAACTCTTGTCGGCTACGCGTAGCGATATCGACAAAGCCGCCCTCTCTGCTGCCTTCGACTCGATGTCGGGTGTGGAGGCCACGTTGTCGACACGGGTCGGTACCGAGAGCACAACGACGAAGACGACCTACAAAGTGTCATCGGTGCCTGCAGGAAAGTCTGTCGCCCCGGAAATCTTTGCGTTCGATCCAGCCCGGCCGATCGAGGGGCGATCAGCTTCGTGGACGGTCGTTGCCGCCAATCCAACGGCATCATCCGTCACTGGGCTGACGGTCGCCGCACCGTTCGAGGGAAGTGGGTTGACCAACAGGCTGGCGCAGGGAGAGGGTTGGGCGTGTGACGATGCACGCTGTGTAGTCGACGGCGAACTCCCGGCCGGCGGAATCTCTTCGCCCCTGACGCTCACAGGTGTGGTGCCTGCTGCAGCGGCGGGCGGGACGGAACCGGTTGCGTGGAGACCAAATTTCGTAGTCGGTTCCTACTCGAAGCCGATCGACTTGGACTACCTGCCCCTCGCCGAGTCGCCCCCGAATCTCGTCGCACGAATCAACCCATCCGGCGGAGTGCCGGTAACAAGCGCGGGTGCCGTGTTGTCCCTCGACGTCGGACTTTCGACGATCGGGGGACCGGCGCGTGACGTAAAGATCGTCTTTGAATCACCGGGTGCCACGTTCGAGTCGGCGTCGGGGATGACCTGTGAGGCGAACGGCGCTGGACGCTGCACCGTCGATGTTGTCAATCCTGACCAGCCGCTGTCGTCCATCGTGAGGATGAAGGTGAATGATGACGCGGGCGAAGGTCTCGTCATCACCATGAAGGCCGAGGCCCCCGGCGAGCCGGCCGACAAGCTGGTCGACAACACAACGTCCACGACGGTCGTCGTTCGCGAAAAGGGCACGCCGATCCCCGTTCTGTTCCCCGTACGAAAGGGTGATGCCGGTGAGTGGATTGTTGATGGGGTGAAGACCGACCCGTTGACGCCGACCCGTCCCGAAATTTTCGCCTATGTCGTCAAGAATGTCGGAGCCGAAGCAGTACCTGCCGGGTCGTCACTCCTTGCATCGATCGTCCTTCCGGGCGTGTTGACGACGCGTCCGGCCGGTGACTGGTCGTGCACACAAGCATCGACCGTTGCCGAGGAGAACCGTCCATCCGAGGCGATTCTTGCCACGGCATCCGATGCGGCATCGGCCGCGGGCGCATCGGTCGAACCGGTCGATGCGGCCGGCTGGGTGCAATACGACTGCTCGATTGCGCTGAGTTCCGAAGTAGCTCCCGAAGGTCAAACACCACCGATTCTTCTCAATGTGTCTGCGATGACCGTGCCGCGGTCCATTGCTGCCGCAATTTCAGCTCGGCTCGGGTCATCTCAATCGGGTGGTGACTCGACGACATCACAGAATGTCGAACGAGTGCTCGTGGTTGACGTTCCGCGGCTCGAGGTGCAGTCGCAGGTCGGCGATGCTGCTCTGGCCCGTAGGGGAGCCAAGTCGAAAGCAAAGGTGACGCTCGAAAATCGCGGTGAGACGGCGGCCATACCCGTCTTGCTTGCAGCGGCGAACGAGGCTGCAGGAATCGAGGGCGTGGAAGGTTCTGGCCTGTCGTGCATTCGAATCGGCGGGTCACTGGCCATCGGCGTTGCGATTTGTCGTGGTAGTCAGAGCGCACCGTTCGAGCAAGGTAGCGAGGCCCAAGTAAGCATTCGCCCACAGGGGCCCTCGACGAAGGGTGCTTGGTCCTACGATGTCGTCCCGATCGCCGTGGGCCGCTCGGTTGTCGTCGGTGGTACGACAAAGGGTCTCGTACGGGAAAACGAGCCACTGCGGATCGACGTGACCGGACCCGAGATGGTTGCCGACGCGTCGTACAGGTCGGGTCGCGATGCGATGGTGCCGTCCGTCGTGGCGATGTACGCCACCCACAACGGCTCACGGGTGACGTGGTCGCAAACTGCGGGGTCACCGACGGTCGAGATCAACACCGACTCCGACGGGAATGCGACCTTCACGGCACCGAAAGTCAACGAGCCAACAACGCTCACATTCAAGGCAACGACGACGGACGAAGACATCTCGGCGAGTGACTCATTGTCGATTCGAGTCGAACCCACTGCCGGATACAACTCTCCGAGTGCGACAGCCCAGCAATCGTCGTTCTCGTCGGGGACAATGATCACAAAGCTGCCTTTCCGCGCGGACCGACCGAAGTACGTGACGACGTCGTTCCGACGCCGGGCAGCGACACCGGTCTTTTACAGGCGCGCATTCATTGCATCGACACCAGCCGGAGTCGATTCCGGCTCGTCCAGTCCCGTCGAGCCATGGTCTTCGGGTGCCGCCCCAATTCGTGTCCGCGCGGATTCGTTGGGAACGGGTTCGATTGCAGTTGTGCCGGGCGCCCAAGTCAGCGTCGTTGGTGACTCCGTGGCCGGCGTGGCGTGGTCATGGGAAATCGAAACCGGTGACAGTGGTGTCAGCGACGATCCCGCTGTCGTAGCCGCCGTGGCGGGGGCTCGGGGGGCGACTCTGCGATTCACCGCCCCGAATACTGCAGGCACACTGGTTCTCCGAGCGACGGTGACTCTCGGCGACCTGACGGCAACTGACCTCGTCACGATCAAAGTTGGAGACGGGTCCAAGATCAGCGCGGTGACTTTCGATGTTGCAAGTCGGACTCGGCCGCTCGTCGTCGCGTCAGGCAGTCGCAAAGATGTCGTGGCCACGGCGCCGGCCGGCGCGACGCTCACCTGGGGAGTCACGCCCCGGACGAACGACGTCACAGTGACTCCGAATGGATCTCGAGCGCGGATCACGGGGACGTCGCTTGTTCAACCCCTCATCGCCACCGCATTCGCCGTCGGACGGGGACCTGACGGACGAATCAACGCGGTCGGATCGTTCCCGATTGTCATTGCGCCCGCGTTCACGTTCGCCACTCTGTGCGACATCACATCGAACGCAGCGACTCTCCTTCGCAGCATCCCGGGTGCCAGTGGCCTCGACTTGTCGGCGGAGATCACGGCGGCGTCGTCGTCGTGCTCGACCGGCTCGAGGCTCACTTTCAGCGGCAAATCATTCAGGTTTGCCGGATTTGGAATCACCAACGTTTCCGGCAGCCTCGACCGCAACGGCCTGAAGTTGACAGGTGGAACAATCGACTTCCCCGACAGCTGGCCGATCGACGACATCGAACTGAACGAGACCTCGGGCTCCGTCATCACGTTCCGTCTGACGAGCGGAGGTACCCGACTCGGTTCGCCCTCGGTTCGTCTCCAGGGGCGGTTGTCGGCTCGACTTGCTGCGTCGTTGACCCCGTTCGCGGGCTGGACATGGAAGCCAACGATCAGCATCGAGAGCGGCACCGTTCGCTCGCTCTGGTTGCAGGGTGACGGACCGGTGAGGGAAGACGGCACGCGCTCGATGATTCTTGCGCGAGGATTTCCTGCTGCCGATGGGTCGACCACGTTCGAGGTGAGCGCAACCGGCGTTGAACTCGTGCAGGGCCTTCGAGCCGACATCTCCGGATCGATTGGTACGGGCGCAGGCGGCACCCTGAATCTCCGGGGCAGCGTGTCCGGATCGTGGTCGCCGTTCGCGGGGGCAACAATGACCAATATCAGTCTGCAACTTGCAACTGGTCGGCCGACCACCGTCAGTGGAACTGTCGCCTTGTCGGTTGGAGGACTGAACGGGCTCAGCCTCGGGGCGACCATTTCCATTTCCGGAGCCGATCGTTGGACCTTGACAGTCAATGCCGATCAGACCCGTGATCTCACATTGGTTGACGGTGTCGTCCTGCGTGGCGCGACAGTGTCGGGTTCGCTCACTCGCAATGGCGGGGCGACCTCAGGCTCAATCGCATTCGCGGTCGCGTCACTCAGAGTCAACGCATTCGCGGAGGTCTCGAATCTTCGCGCCGAATCGCAGGTCAACTGCGCAGCCGGGGCTGCCTGCACGGCTGTCGTGTCCGTGTCCGCGGCACTGATACTTCGCACATCCACTCCGACGACGATCTCTCTGTCCGGCTCCGTCGACACGGCCACTCGAACCCTTCGCTTGTCCGGTTCGATTGCCAATTTGTTGATCACATCCGGCATCACACTGACGTCGGCCTCGTTCACATACGAAAATCGTGCAGGCGTCGTCGGGTTGACCGCCAGTGCCACGGCGCAGCTTTTCGGTACGACTGCGAATGTGACGGTCAGCTTCAACCAGAATTCCACGGTCGTCAGCGGCGGCATCAATAATCTGCAAATCTTCGGCAATGGTGGTCCGGCGATCAACGCCGAAGTGGCGTTCAGCGTCGACACCGACCGCGAAGTGACGTGGACACCCGCGACACAAAACCTCCGCGCACTCAACCTGCCGGCAGTTCAGCTGCCGGTCAACGGCATTCATCTCACTGCAAGTGTCACCACACCTGCTTCCTTCCGCACGTTCCTCGGGAACACGGTTCCGGAACGGTTCGTCATCCGCGCGAACTACGTCGGTCAGGTGTACACACTTTTGGGCCGGGAATACGGCGGCCAAGTCAGCGGCACACTCTCCAACAGGGCAAATTCTTGGTCGTGGGATGCCTCGTTCAGCCTCAATGGGGATTTCGAATTCTTCTCCGGTGCGCGTTTCAGGTCGCCGTCGATTCGCATTCGCGGTGGTGGCGGAAGTCCCCTCAAGTTCGGCCTGTCGGGCAATCTCGCAATCAATGTGACCGGAACGGAATTTGTCGTACCGTTCGACCTCGAGGGACTCGATCTTTCCGATTGGACCATCAATCTCCAGACTCCGCCCGGTGGCACGTTCAGCGTCGAACCCATACGGGGTCTTCGCCTCAATTCGTTGACCGGCGCGATCACCCGTCGTGCGAATCAGGTCTCAATCGCGATTGCGTTCCGCCAGGGAGAGCGTGAGACGTGGATACCTTTCAACGGCTTCACCGTGTCCGAGGCGAACGTTTCGGCATCGGCGACGTGTCCGAGTATCGAGGCACTTGAGCAATGTGCGACGACACTCACGATGAGTGGACGCATAACTTTCGCGGGTGGCGCGGTTGACTTCCGCGCGACGCGGGATGCAGCCGGATGGACACTCACCGCAGCGGCGGGTTCGATGCAACTCGCTCCGGGGATTCGCATCACGACGGCGACATTGACCGTCAGCATTCCGAACGATGGGTCCGTGTCAGTGACTGCAACCGGCACGTTCAACGTTCTCAACGTCGACCTTGCGGCGTCCGTGTCGTACAACCAACAGGGTCTCCTCTTGACGGCGGCCGTTCGTGGCACATGGCAGCCGATCACCGGTGGTCCATCGTTCTCCGACGTCAGCGTCGCGTTCTCCACCTACGCGATTGCGAACTTCGACCCGGTCGGCGCTCCGCGAGCCCAGGCGCTCCCCGCCAACGATCCGATGTTCTTCGGGTCTGTCAACATGCCCGCGAGTATTCTTCGCGCGGTCGGTCTCGAGGGCATTCGGATCGAACCCGTCGGTCTGTCACTTGGCAACGTTTCGTCGGGCAATTTCGGTCTCAATATCGCCATCAACACCGGTGGCCCGAAGTGGATCGTCAATTTCGGTGGAAAGGGCCTCAAGCTCACGTCGTTCGGGATTCGCCTTGCGATGCGCAACTTCGTGCCGACGTTCGGTCTCTACGGTGAAGGTGAACTGGTGGTGCCGAGTCAACCATCCGGTGTTCCGCTCGTGCTGGATCTCACCGTCACCGCGACAGGTGGACTGTCTGTGGCGGCAACTCTCGGAATCGATGCGGACGGCCGTGAACGCCCTTGGCAAAACGCATTCGGTGTCAACGGTCTGGTTGTACGGGCGCTCGCGATTTCATTCTCGCTTCAGCCGCCCAACCCTTTCCCTGGTTTCGGTGCAGGGCTGTCAATCGAGTTGCCGGCGAGTATTCGTGATGTTTTGGGAATGTCCCAAGGTGTGGTTCTCACCGCGATCTTGAATGTCCAGGTGGACAGCATGTGCCTGTCGGTCAGTGCGCGGGGCCAGCGTGCAAACGATCGCGTCATCAACATCCTCGACGGAGTTCTCACCGCGACTCAGGTCGAAGTCACATTTGCGCCGTTGGGTTGCAGTGTCGGACGAATGACGGTTCAGCCCGGTATTCGGGCCGTGTTCCGAGGTTCGGTGATGGGCGTTCCGGTGAACGTCGATGCGAATGTGAATCCATCGCAGCTGTCGGTCGAAGCAAGCGTCTCACTCGGCGCTTTCGACATCGGGCCCCTTAGATTCGAGGAGACTGTCTTCGAAACCGGTGTGTATGGCTTTCGACCCTTGGACTCGTACGTGCGCTTCCGGGGAGGTCTTAGCCTCGGCTCAACACGTGTGTCGGCGTCTGTCGACGTACGAAACGACGGGTTCGACATCTCCGGTGCCATCGACAATCTCAGCCTCGTTCCCGGTCTCGTTGAAGTGAAGCAGGCACGACTGTCCGCCGGATACGACTTGTCCGACACCAGGCTCAACCTCAACGTTCTTGGATCTGTTGAAGTGTTGCGTCAAGCGTTGAACGTCAGCCTGGATGTCGAAGTTGACCGCAGCGGCGTGCGAAGTCTCCGTGGTTCGGTGGAGGCCGATGTGGGCCTCGGCAACCTCCTTCGCATCAATGGTCGATTCGGGTTCGACATGTCGTTGTCGAACCCGTCGATCTCGGTGCGCGGCAGCGTTGTCGCGGGTGGTTTCAATCTGCTCGAAGTCGAAGGTTCGATCAACCGCAACGCGCTCAGCGTTCGAGCAAGCACGGACATGTTCGGAATCTTCCAGGGTTCGGTCTCGGGCAAGGTTGTGTGGTGCAATGCCGGCAACACCGAACGCATCGTCAATGTGGCGGGTCAAGAAATCGTCGCGCAATCGGGAGACTTCTTCTTCTCCACGGAATTGAACGTCAACATGGACGTCGCCGGTTTCAGCGCGCAAGGCAGACTCAAGCTTGGGTACTCGGCACCGAGTGGAGGCGCACCACAACGTCAAGCGTGCGGTGGTAACGGCCAACGGGCGGTGGGTACGCCGTCGACGACGACTACCACCAGTTCGACAACGACGACCGTTCCCCTCGTGAATCGACTGCCGGGCAACAACGCCGGTGGCTTCAACCCCGGAGTGGCATCTACAGTGCCGCGTACGGTTCCTGCAGCGGTTGTCTCCACGACCGTCGCAGCTCGCGTTCCCGTGAGCACGGTTGCCATCACGGCACCACCTGCCGTTCCGAGGGCATCAATCCCACCCGCAGTGGTGACCACCGCAGCGCCGCGCACCACAACCACGGTTGCACGCGCGACGACGACCTTGGCGCCGTCACCTCCCGTGGCGCGCGAGTTCTTCGGCGAACTTGGGGCGAGTTTCGAATTGGGTGGCAGCGGATTCGGCGGACGCGTTTCGATCAGCGGAATGTTCTCGACGAGCGGTGACCTCACCCTTCGTGGCTCCGTGAATCTCGACCTGACCGTTGCAACTGCAAGGGCCAACGTCGAATTCACGAAGCGGGCCGGTTTCGTGCGGTTTGCGATTGATACGACCGTGAGGCTGGCTGGCTCGAGTGTTGCGCTGAGTGGGACGTTCGAACGCTCCGGTCGCCGGACGACCTTTGATCTCACCGGCCGTGGAGACGTCAACCTGTACGTCGCAACAGTGAACGTTGCATTTCGGGTGAACAACAACGGTGTCGTTGCCACTGCAAGGTTGACGGCCGGTAGTCGAAGCTGGGCCTACTTCTCGGCGTCGGTGACGCTCGCATTCACCAGGGACGGTTGGCTTGTCGATGTCAGTGGCGATCTGATCATTCTGAACGGGCTCGTCGAGGTAGGTGGTCGGTTGGCAATCGGCAATCTCGAGTGCAATGCGCGAATGCAGTGTCGCTCGGTGCGGAGTTTTGCCAAACTGACGGCAACATTCCCGATCGGTCCGTTTCAATTCCGCGTTGACGCGTCGCTGTTGAACGGTTTCAGTCTCGAAGTGTCAACTGTCTGGGGCGACCAAACAGGCCGACTCGACCTGGGGAACTGCTGGGGACGAGCGAAGTGGGAGCTTTCCGTCACGCTGTACATCCGAGAAAACCCTGCGCGCAACCAGGCGAGAGTCGAACTTGTCGGTCGCGCCGGGGTCTACGGCAAGTTGTGGGGCGACTGGTGTTGGCCGGGAACGCCCGACAACGAGCGCGACCGGTGGCCTTACAGCGTGAGCGCTAGCATCAGTGTGACGTTTGATCCTTGGGGCGTCACGGTGTCGGTGCACCTCGGCGTTCCAAACTTCACAATTGGACCTGTCGCGGGCGTCAGAATCCGTGTGACGTGATGTAACGAGGTTGCCGAGGTCAGCGGGCGAGCAGGTTCGCCAGGGCGGCCTCGGCGCCGGTCTCGCCCTCGAGGTCGTGGTGGGTCAAGCGCGAGAGGAAGGTGATCGAGACCTCGCCGGCCTCAACGGCCCCGCCGTCGGTGTCAATCGGCAGTGGTAGCGGGTCACCCCACGACATCTTGATGTTGAACGAACTGGTGTGTCCCTCTTTCGCTTCCATCGTTGCCTGCACCATCGCGCGCGGTGGCTCGTGACCCACGCGGGTTCGGCGCCAGCCTTTGATTTCGTCGAGGGGCAGATTCGGCACGTTGACGTTCACGACGAGTGGTTCGTGATGCGGGGCGGCGATGACGCCGGCGACGACGTGTGACGCGACGGTCGCGGCCGAGTCCCACAGCTGACCCTTCACCATCTCGTCCCAGCCTTGGCCCTCGACGCTGAAGCCAGTCACTGCTTGACTGACAGCGACACCGCTCATGCCGTAGTTGCGACCGGTGAGGGTCGCACCAATGGTGCCCGAGTGATACACGCTACGACCGACATTCGCGCCGGGGTTGATACCGGAAACGACGAGATCAAACCGCTTGTTGAACAGTCCGAGGTGGGCCATCATCACGCACAGCGCGGGTGGACCGCTGAGCGCCCACGACTCGTTGATACCTTCAATGTGGGCCTGGTGCACCTCGGGACGCATGATGTGAATCGCGCCGAATGCGGCACTCGCACCCGAGTACTCGCTGTCGGGGGCCACCACCGTGACATCGCCGTGTTCGCGCATCGCGCGCGCCAGCACGTGCAGTCCGACCGAGTCGATTCCGTCGTCGTTTGTCACCAAGATGTTCATGGGTACATCTTGGCGTGAATCGCGCCGATCAGTCGGGTCGGCGAGCGGGCTGAGTTGCCGCGTGCTTGCCGGCGATGGAACCGAAGATGAACGCAACACCAACCGTTCCCCCGGGGCCCCAATACGCCTGTCCCGCCGGTGATGCAACGCAGTTGCCCGCGCCGTACAGACCGGGAATCGGTGAGCCCATCGTGTCGAGCACGCGGGCATCTTCGTCGGTGACCGGGCCACCCTTCGTGTCGAGACCGGCCGGTGCGAGGATCACGCAGTGGTACGGACCGACTTCCGTGAACGGGTGCATCGTCGGGTTGCGCATGCCATTGCGCGGGGTGCCGGCCCACGTTTGTTCGATGGGTGATTCACCGCGGTGGAAGTCGACGTCGACGCCGTTCGCGGCCATCGTGTTCCAACGTGCCACGGTGTCGCGCACGTTGTCCGCCCACGAGTCGTCGAGTGTTGCTCCACCCGTGACGTGTTCGAACCCGCGAAGTTTGTCACGCAGTTTGTCGGCGAGTGCATCCCACGTGGGAGCCGACACGAGGTAGTCGGCAGTTTCTCCGATGGGGGGAACCGGAAAGCGGAACCGACTGCCTTCCGGGTTCAACAAGACGCCGTCGTCGAAGAGCATGTACATGAGAAGATTCGGGTACTCACCACGAACGGAATCCCACACAGCGTGCACCTGAGCACGCTCGTTGTATGGCGACTTCTCGTTCACAGCGCGTCGTCCGTAGCGATTCACCTGAATCATCGAGTCCCCGTACGGTGAATACACGTCGCGGCTGGTGACGCGATTGCGCGCCAGCATGTCGAGCACTCCTTGCGCCCACCACGCGTGCGAGAGATTGCCAAGTTGCGCCCCGGCTTCGATACCGATGCGAATGAAATCACCGGTTGCTTCTTCTGCCGCAGCACCGCCCAGTACGGGGCCACGAAGAAACTCGCGCGTGTACTCGGGGTTGTGAAGAAAGCCTCCCGAACCAAACACCACACCTTTGCGTGCGCCGATCAGAGCCGTGCGCCGACCGATGCGCGCCTCCACACCAACGACATCACCCGCTGAATTGCGCACGAGATGAACGACTTCTGCCTCGAGGATCGTCCTGGCGCCAAAATCTTCCGCGCCTGTACGCAGACGATCGACGAGAAACTGACCACCGGTGGGATCGATGCCGGGACGGTGGCCCGGTGGATACTTCGCCTGGATGCACCGGCCCCATGGCGCTTCGTCTTCGGGCAACTGCGCGTAGTAGTCGGGGTAGTCGACGGCTTCGAGCTCGATCATTCCGGCAGCAACCGCTTCTTCGAGTGCCTCGCACCCGTGGTCGTAGAACGCTTCGATCACCTTGTACCTGTTGTCGGGCAAGCCCAGCGTGTCGTGACGCGGGTTGTACTGCGTCGGATACGCGGTGCGCGCGAGATAGCGCAGCGCTGCGGCGCGTTCGTCGTGAATTCCCTGTGCACGCATGACGGGGTTGTCGCATACCCACATCACGCCACCCGATTTGCCCGTGGTTCCGCCCGTGAACGCGGCCTTTTCGAGCACGATCACCTGTGCCCCGGCACGCGCCGCGGCGAATGCCGCACCGAAGCCGGCCGCACCACTGCCGACGACAACGACGTCGGCGACTTCTTCCCACTCGGAACCCCAGATGTCTCCCATGAGGCAACGGTAACGATTCGTTCCGCGCCGTCCGATGTCGGAGATTCGCTACCCTCGAACCCGTGCAGGACCACACGCCGATGTCGGAGTCGACGGATCAAAAGAAGCCGATACTCGAGTGCACCGAATGCGGTTCGCCCTACGGTCGCCACTGGCAGACGCCCGATGGAACCGCGACGCTGTGTCCGACCTGTGCGCAATTTTTCGGGCTCGGCTGCCCCTGATCACACCCGTCGCGGTCGGGCGGCGGGCATCCAGTTCGGTCCCGCTGTTGCATCGATGTGCTCGACGAACCTGTGTCCAACGGGCTCGACGAGGTTCAAGAAGCGCAGCGTGTTGTCCCGTCCGAAGGTTTCCCAACAGCGCACGCACAGACGGTTGGTTTCTTCCTCGAGCCACTGTCGGAAATCGACACCCGTGGCGTTGACGACCCCGTTGGTCACCCAACCGCGTTGTTCGAGCGACGCAAGGGCCACGGCAATCTGTTCGTCGTTTGCGCCGCGACTGCGGGGAATCCACTCCTTGGGATAACCCATCCAGGCATCGTGGAGCAGACCTGCCTCGACACCGTCGATCGCGTGTGCCGTCAGGAGACCCCAATGGGTGTCGCCGCGCCACTCGCGCAGCGCGCTGACCGCCAACCATGCCGAAACGAGACGGTCGTGTTCCTCGCGTGGCCATGCACGGTGCGCCGCAAACAACACGCGTCCCGACGAGGGCACGGCATCGACCGTGCGCCACAGATCATCACTCAACGCGGCAAGCCCGTCGCAGAGTTCGGGGGCAAGCTCGCGCAGACCTTCAGCAACCGTTGCGTTGCGCGCGGCGTACACCTTGTCCCAGGTCGTTGCACTCGCTGCGAGATCGAGGGAGAAATGAATGAGAAATCTGTCGATCGAACCGAATGCGGCGGTGACCGCGTCGACTCCTGCAGCGGCAAGTGGTGCCGCACGATTCGCGATGTAGTGGCCGAGGCCGTCTTTCACGC
>SXGQ01179162.1_pt1 | contig 16531 bp, 6 predicted proteins | sample 3178371 | NCBI WGS metagenome assembly SXGQ01 (sample SAMN11356859, study PRJNA531348) | freshwater metagenome | isolation source: freshwater sample F1-20 | place: China: Fuxian Lake, Yuxi | collected 2017-12-25
ATCCGTTGTAATCCCATGAATACTTCCAAACACGGCCGCAGTGGCTTGAATTCCGTCGCCGGCAGAAAAGGGGCTGCCGTTTCCTGCGTATGCATTAATAATATTCGTATTCGTATCGAGATAGCGGATACGATTATTGCCATTATCGGCGATATAGCAATATCCAGAGCCTGGGTCATACGCAACTTGACCAGGATTACTCAGCAGGGCGGACGTTGCAAAACTGTAGTCGCCAGAGTTTCCTCCACGTGTCGGCTGGCCCGCAACAGTGCGAATACGGCCCGTGCTAATGTCGAGAAACCTGATACAATGATTGCCCGTATCAGCAATATAGAGATTGCCCGCGTTATCCGTGGTGACACCTGTTGGGCTTGAAAGAGATGCGAGATAGCCTGGCCCTCCGTCGCCAGAATAGGCATTTGATCCGTTTCCAGCAATCGTGGAAATGGTATTAGGACCAGAAGGTGTAAGACGCCTCACGCGCCTATTTCCAGTGTCGCAAATATAGATATCATCGAAGATATCCAATGCGACTCCTGTAGGAAATGCTAGCTGGGCAAAGACACCATCTCCGCCGTCGCCAGAGAATCCTGGCGTATAGTTTCCTGCAACCACATTAATGATTCCAGTCGACGGATTAATGGCGCGCACCACACAGTTGCTGGTGTCCGTTAAATACAGTAGGCCGCTAGAGTTTATTCCCATGCCATAGGGCCGATTAAACGTAGCTGACAGAGCCGGTCCTCCATCACCAGTTGCCCCAGTTGCGCCTGTTCCTGCATACAGGCTAATGGTGGAGCCTCCGCTGATTTTCCGAATACGATTATTGCCGGTATCCGCAATAAAGATATTTGACGCCGAATCGGTGGCCATCATTCCAGGATCCCTGAGAGTGGCCGTGAGCGCGAGCCCTCCATCGCCGCTATATCCTACCTCGCCATTTCCAGCAATCGTCGTTATGATTGGCGTCGTATCCACATAGCGAATGCGCGCCCCGCTACTGTCAGATATGAGAGTACCAATACCTTTATACGGCATCATAGAGAGTCGCGGCCCCATCGCCGCCTGCAGAGGAAATAGGCCATCTCCATAGTAATACTGATTGTTTCCCGCAATAGTAGTTATATTCGAGTTAGTATCTATTTTTCGCAGCCTCCAGGCTTTATAGTTATCACCGATGAACAGATTATAGTTCACATCCGCCGCAGGCTGCCCAATAATCTTTCCAATCGCGGCATTGGAGGCCGCCCCGCCATCTCCAGAAAAGCCTTGCACACCAGTTCCCACCAGAGTATTCACGTAGGGCGTAGAGAGATAGGTAGGAGTCTTCGCCGCAGGATTGATAATGGAATAGTAGGCGGTCTGGTCCGCAGCGGCAGTGAAGCTCACCTGATTGAAATAGGTGCCCAGCCCTGTCGTCGCAGTAAAAGGGGTTGCGGTCCCCATTTGAAAGGTGGATGGAAGAAGCCACGCCGCCGCACCATCTATCGTGCTGTAATCTACAGGATTACCGAGTGTGCCTCTAGAGAATGTGAGACTACTTGTGAGAGCAGTCATCACCGTAAGACTACTAATACTCGCAGTAGAAATGGCAATATGAGAATGCCCATTAAAATGCACTGTATCCATGGTGGAAATGAGATCCGTGCGAATACTGCTGGCCCGCATGAAGTTCGTTACTTCACTGTTGGTACCCACGATGCCCCCACCTATATTAAGTATATTGACTCCCTTGGCAGAAAGAAGATTTGCGCTACTGAAGAAAACGGAGCTCACAACAGTGAATGTGCTGAGATAGACATTGAATAGTTCATTATTAACCGCCCTCAGCTGCGGAACAATAATTCGCCCAGTCGCAGTAATATTCGTGCTCATGGATGCCTGGCCGCCAAAGAGAGTTCCTCCTGCCGCACCCACACTCGAAATAGTCCAGTAGGTTGGAAGGGATATAGTGCCCAGAGGAGTGCTCGAAAAAGGCGGATAGGTCAGAATAGTATTTCCAGCGGGGCCAGAATCATTCATTGTTATAGTCGCACAAGGGAGCTGACCCGACGTTGCAACCTGGGTGGCCTGGGTTGGACCAACTGCGAGGACATTGCCGACAATGGAGGACATTGTGGCGGAGCCGTTAGCATTTTCGATCTGGCTGCTTATCATCGTAAATGTCTGAAGAGTGCTGGCAGGTCCGAAACTCTGGAATACGAGATTAGATGTCATTAGGCTGTTAAATCCCTGCAGAAAGTTAGTGCTAATAGAGGGAACATCGATAGATGTATTGACGAAACTCAACTCGGCAGCCGTGTATTTAATGGCATTTGAGCCGGCTCCCAGCTGAATACTGCTGGCGGCTGCAAGACCCACGGTGGCCAGGCTAGTCCCTGTGCTGATACTGGGCGTCCTAAGAGTATTCCCGCATACAACATCGCTGTTTGTAAAGGCATTTCTATTGAATGCGCCGGTCGTCGCACACTGGAGAGTATTCACCGATATCATTGTTCCGCGCTGGCCACGGATGCTGCCTCGCGTAGTGACATTTCCACCGACATAGATTGTTCCGAGTTTGCTGGAAATATTCCCCGCAACGAACACATCTCTTCCTGTAGAGATTGACCCGAGAATAGATACCGCTCCAATCATCGTGGTCGAGCCATAGGTCTTTACATCCTCATTCACATATGCGCGATAGGGCCTCGGCATAGGAGTGCCATTATACTGTGGAAGAGCATTCACAAAGAGAGTGCTTGCAAACATCTGGGCGGCGAGTTGAGCCGTGCTTTGCACAGTCAGGCTAATAGTATTCGCCGTCGTCGTTGATACAAGCGAGGAGGCTACCAATGTCGATGTTGTTATAGAGGGAGCATCGAGAGCCCTGTAGGTTATCGCTGCGAGCGGGTCTGGAAAGGAGTTCGTATTCACTGGCGACCATGTGTTTTGGCCCTGTGACACCAGAGAAAGATAGCCATATCGCTGCTTAATAGAAATTGTGGAGGTCCCGTCAGAAAATGCGGCGCCCCTTACTGTGCTAATCAAAATGGATTGGGGTGATGACACATATCCTGTCGCATCAAGAATGGTCACGAATTGGCCCGGGATCGTCGTGCTTGACACATAGACCACCGATGCCTGGCCATTTTGTAATCCAGAGGAATCAATCTGGATTACAGAAGTGCTTTCATTCACTATCTGACTCATCGCTATCCGATGACGAGATTTTTCAAGGTAGATATTTCCTGCTTGGTGGCCTCCACTGTTGCCTCTAAGCTAGTCATCTTCTCCATGAGGACCTTCGTTGCCCCGATATGCGCCATCTCAATCTGCTGGGTATCAATCATACGAATGGTGGAGTCGAACCCTGGAATCTCCTGCAGCTTCGTATAGGTTATAGACTTGGGGAAGACTTCCTCCAGCTCCGTTGCGAGAAATCCCAGACGATGCACATCCCGCTGATGGAATGTCGACATATAGAAATCCTTATACTTGTAGCGCCTTAAGGGGAGGTCATGCACCGCCGAATAGCACTGCTGCAGGTCGGCGCTCTGTATCTTCTCTTTCAGCACAGGGTCCGAGGCAAAGTTGAGGGCTCCATAGTAATATAGCGACCTCACGGACATATCGTTGAGCGAGTTCTGAATGGTGGTGCCGTTCAGATAATAGGGCCAGCGCAGAGCCCCATTATTGAACGTAACCGTATTATTGGAGTCGATGCCCGAGAAGTTATCGTTGGATCTCGAGAGGAACTGCAGACTAAATGCGCTGTTGCCATACATCGTTCCCACCACATGAATAAAGGAGGATGGCAGTGGGCTAGAATAGGATATAGGAATACCCCCCGTACCTGGCGGTGTGCTATAACTCTGAATAGGCCCAAATATACCGTAGAGACTTATAATATTCGTCGCATCATTATATGTGCGGATTGAGATTTCAGAGTTGGCCTCTCCATTTGGATATAGATTTAATCCGAGAATGGATGCATAATAGCCTGGAAGCATCGGTCCATTAAAGTCAAGAGCAAAGGATGCCTCTACCGTGTAGGGTGTTCCTGCGCCGATTCCTGGCGGCTTCACGTTGCTCACTAAAAAGGGTGTTAAGAAGTCGCCTGGGCCACCCGTTATCGTAGTATTAGAGGCAGGATACAGAGTCGTATCCTGAACAAAGATGGGGCCATTTCCAGTTGCAGAGGGGGGTGCGCCCACAGTTATCCTGCTCGCGGTCACAGTGCTCGCGTTAATCGTGCTAGCAAATAGCGTGCTGATAGTCGTAGTATCCATGACAACGTTCGATGCGACGAATCGGATATTTCCGCTTGTAGTCACGAATTCTCCAGAGGTGTTTGTTATGGAGCTCGTCGCAATAAGATTATTGATATAGAGCGAGCCAGTGGAAATACTTCCGCCTGTATTATCAATAAATACATTGGAGGCGCTGAAACTGCTGATATTATCCGCGATGAATTGGGATGCCACTTGGAGCCTGGAAAGAGAGAGATTTGTAGTAGTAAAGTTCGTGGCCAGCACAGTATCTGCATAGAGGATGCCAGTGCTGATTGAGCTCGTCACAACGGCGGATATACCCATATATCCCCCCGCAGGAGCAAATATATTTCCGCTGAGCTGAATCGTCGATGCAATGATAGAGGATGCTGCGAATTGTGTTGTCGTGAGCGAGTTTGAGAAAGTCGCAGAGTTGGCCGCAATGCTTGAAATCGTGAGAGAGCCAAAGGGGTTCGTGATTGCAGTCGAGCTCAGGGAAATAAAGGGGACCTGTTGGGCCTGGATGCTCGTGAATACTGTAAGATTACTAGTCTGGACACCATTCGATGCCGTGATATTCTGCGTGCTCACGCTGGGGGCAGAAATGGGGGCGGAAAAGAGGAGGTCCTGGCCACGATAGGCAATGGATTTCTCCTGCATCGTTATGGAGCTGGTGACTTGGAGAGTGCTTGTAGTTATATAGACTGTGCTGATGGAGTTCTGGACAGAAAGTGAGGAGCCGATGATGAGGGAGTTGGAAAATGTCGCTATGCCTCCCAGGCTAGTAGTGCCGCGCACATCCAGATTGCTCGCAATCACGGAGCCAAAGGGCGCGAAGAATCCGCCGAGGGTCATAATATCGCCGCGCGCACCGAAGTTTCCCAGAGTGGAAATGGACCCCTGAAGAAACAGATTGGATGCCGTGCTGATATTGCCCGTTGCACGGAGCGTTCCATCCACGTCGAGATTGCCTGTCACTTTGGTTGCACCCTGAATATAGAGTCCAAAGCCAGGGTCTGTCTGAAGCGTTGTGAGCGGAGGGCCAACGAGCAGTGAGCTGGCAAATGTGGGTCCATAGATTGCCGCCGTGGATGTGGCATTGATGGAGGTCACATTCATAAAAGGTGTGCTCACAAAGTTGCGAGCAATAACATTAGAAGACGCAACAGAGCCGACAGTCAGTGCCAGAGCATTTGCAATCATCTGATTTTGCGGAAATCCGAAGGAGTTTTTCAGCCCCCAAGAGCTCGGATCGCGACTTGTCACCGTCAGATAGCCATAGGGCTGTGTAATGGCTATGCTAGAAGTTCCGTCCGCGAATCGAACACCAGTTTGGGTCGATACGATAATCGTTTGCGGCGTGGACAGAAATCCAGCCGAGTCGCGAATCGTAACCGTCCTACCGGAGTAGCTAATACTTGAAAGAAGCACGACGGCTGATTGATTTGCCGTCAGGTCCCGCGAGTTTATTAAAATAAGAGATGTGTCCCCATTGACTACGACAGGAGCCGCCATCTATCTATTCCAGTGCGCGCTTCTTTCCGTCGTGCAGAAACGCTGGACGACAAGTAGGATGGCGACAACAGGGGCCGCCAACAGCTATGTATTGAATATAACCGAGCTCCAGAATGTCGTTACTACGGCGTCAGGGCTTTCGCCTATTGCGTCGCTATCGAACACGGTTGCGCAGATTCAGCAGATGGTTATTTTCGACGAGAAGCGGATTGCGGCAAATACCATCAGTAGATTCAGCCAGTCGCCAATACAGGTGATTGATTCCATGAATTTCGCGTCAAATGCTGTGCTGACTCTTAATAACATTGAGGTTACTGCCTCGGGCTCGACCACAACGACCAACTATGGGAGCGTGAGCACTATAGGAAATGCGGGGAACTATACGAACTATGCCAGCACGACGCTCAGCACGGATACGGCGATTTCCATGCAGGTGGGGCTGCTGACCCCGATGACGATAGATGCAGCAGGAAAGACGACAATCACCGGTGGCTTGACCCTGGCCGGCGCAGGAACACCGGGTGCAGGACTCTATCTTACATGCATGGACTCCCTCGGAACGGCCCAGTGGCAGACATTGGCGACTCCTTCGGACGAGCGTCTGAAGACGGACATTAGACCCATTCATAACTATTCCGCGGTGCTGGAGGCCATACGCGGCGTCCGCTTCCGCTGGAGCGACGGAGGTGCCCAGGATATTGGCGTGATTGCGCAGGATCTTTTACCCGTGCTTCCCGAGGCCGTTATAGAGGGTATCGACGGGCGACCCCATTTGGTGCATTACAATAAGATTATTCCCGTGCTTGTGGAGGCTATCAAGGGGCTTGAGGAGCGTGTCAAGGAGCTGGAGAGGCAGCGGGCGTTTAGCTTATAAGGCGGCCAAAAGGCCTACGCTCCAAGCGGCGGCCAAAAGGCCTTAACGCATTCCAATATACCCAACAGAATGTCCGCCCCCGCCGCTGCACCTGGACTAACAAATACATTCGGAGATCCGTGCTCTTCCGTGAAGCCATGGATCTCAATGTCCGCTATAAAGGGCGTGGGGGACCGCAAGATTATTCTTCTCAGTACGGCCACCATCACAGAAGACAATATTCACGCGAATGGCCTCTTTCAGAACGTGTTTCTGCTCTATAAGATGTTTGAGTCCATGGGCTATGCATCGATTCTGATAGTGAATGACAAGCCAAAGGCCCTCAAGAATATTCCGAGCGGTCTCCACAAATGCCGCATGATTGTCACGGAGGATATGCTCCGCCAGCCTATGGCGAATGTAGCGGCTATGATCGAAATCGGCATGAGTCTCGATCCACTTATCCGGCAGTTCGTAAAGATGATTGGTGGGCGCCTGCTGAAGCTCTATCTCGGCAATATCCTCAATATCGATGTGGAGACCCCCATTTTCATCAGCAACCACTATTTCATGCATCACGTTGTTGGCAAAAATGACCAGATTTTGGTATCTCCTCATTACGGCCAGCACGCGGAATATGCCTCCTATTTGAATCATGTAACACCCCCCGAGAATCTGGAGGATATGATTGCGCCCTATGTATGGGACTCGAGTATTCTGACCCGTGACGGCACCAAGCAGATTTCCTGGAAGCCTCCCGCCACGCCAGAGGATGAGGTCTTTGTCATCATGGAGCCCAATATCAGTTTCCAGAAGGCCTCGATTGTGCCCCTGTGCATTATCGAGAAGTGGTATCGCGAGAAGGGGAAGGCGCGCGGCTGGGGCGGCAGCGTGGTGGTTGTGAATGGCGACAGACTCGGTATGGTCCCCCATTTCCGCGAGAATTTCATGACTCATCTCGAGCTCTTCAAGGACGGTAAAATCGAAATGCGTGGGCGCCAGGACATCATTAGCACTCTAGAGGAGTTTCCTAGCGCGACATTCGTGCTGCATAACTACAACAATGAGTTCAACTACATGACGCTGGAGCTGCTGTCCTGTGGATTCCCGGTCCTGCACAATGCGCCTTCATGGGTGGAGTTCGGATACGGCTATGTAGAGGCGGATCTGGCGGCAGGAGTCGCCCTGATTGAGGATTCGAGGTCGCACGCCGACCGCATGGAGACCTACAAGGCGCATGCGGCGACTCTGTCTTGGCGCTATTCCCCCTATAATCCTGCGATTCATGCCGCTTGGCAGCGGATTATTGAAAATAAGGGGTCTCAGTAGTGAGGTTGGGATGACCGCCAGGAGTACAGATCCATGGCAGACAGGTCAAATATACTTAGCACAAGCCCTATTTGGAAAAGAAGCTGTCGATGCTGTAAAAGCTAAAAATATACCTATTCGCGAAATCTGGGAGTTATCTAGCCCCACTACACAGTGTGAAAATACGATTGGCAAAGTTACTTCTCATACTAAATGCTGGATTTGCGGACTCTCTATTAATAAATTCAATCTGGGAATGACAGAAGAATGCGAGCATATTCTCCCTATCGCGCAGGCCGTGATATTTTTAAGATTATATAATAATGGGCACAAGACTATAAGAGCTAGCACAAACGATTCTGAAAAGAAAATGTTAGAGTTAGAATACGGGTGGGCCCATGTCGTCTGTAATCAGGAAAAGTCGGATTTATGCCCATTTAGATTAACAAGAGAGAATATTCTTAAAATTAACAAGGGTGATATCAGTAACCTTTTACGAAAAATCTATTATAGTACTCGCTCAGATTCTGCGAATTTAAAGAAAGCTCTTGAAGGCCTCTATCCAACAGTCGAAGAATTTATAGCTGCACGCCTTCCTAGCATAGAGCAGCGCTATACCCATATTAAAACATATATAGAGCGAGGGGATCCAGGCTCTGTAGGGCTAACTGTCCTAGCTGGCCTCGAAGGAGCCAGGGATTTAGACTATATTCACACAAAGGTGCATACTATAATATCTCCTGCAGCACTTGAACTTGCCAGACATGCATTAAACGATAGAGTTCAAAGAGAGATACGTCAAGAGTTAGGACTCGATGTTATTGACGGGCTAGGTGGGCTAACATCTATTCTCGGTGTATATAATGAGGTAGGTGCGAAGATTAAAGTAATTCTTGATGGAATACGAGGAATATTTCAGTCACAAGTGCGCTATAGGGAATTCTTTGGAGAGTTGGGAATATCTCCTGAATATTATGAAAATATACAGCGAATTGTAGAGGGTATAGAACAAGATTCATTTACGTTTGTTATTAAAATATATCCAGAAATATATCAGGCTACACCAAATCGAGAGGCAACTTACCAAGCTATAGGGGATTTTCTAGTATATAAGTTTGTAGAAAATATACGTGATAATGCAATGGCAGCAGAGGCAGCTATGCCACGTAATTTCTTGTATGAATTAATGAGTATTATTACGGATATAAAGGAAAGACTAAAAAGGCAGTATCCTACTGAGATCTTAGATAGACTTAATAGGAAATATAATGAGTATCATGATTCAGTTGCTGCTGAATCACTTGTAGAGTTAAGTGATTTAGCAGATGCAGCAGGGTTATTGGCAAGTTTTATACCTGATCACGCCGAAAGGGGGCGGATGGCTCAGACACATATTAATAGGGGTAGTGGCACTCGCAGCCGCAGCCGCAGCCGCAGCCGTCGCTCGAATGCAAATAGGGCTGCTGGTGGGTCGAATGCAAATAATCGCGGCACACGAAATCGCAGGCATTACTAAAGGTATCGTTTAGTTGTTTAATAGGTTTATAAAACAACTGTAACATACCGGATAAACAGACGCGCTTAAAAGCCACTTCACGAATCCTGTAAGAGAACAGTATGCGTGTAGGGGTCTTGGCTATGATTCAGCATTCAATGTTCAGCTCTGGTCTGGCAAATACGTCACTTGCCATTGCCGAGCTGATGCGAGAGCTGGGGCACGAGGTAGAGCTTATTCAGACCACGGCGGATGCTGCAACGTGGTGGGACGACTGTAAGACTCTGGCCCCCCACTGGAAGATTGTGCATGCGGCCGAGGCAACAGGATATGATCTCCTGTTCGAGATTGGCCGTCTAACTATTTCTGCCGAAAAGAGGGCGCGCATGACGGCACGCTCCATATGGGTCATTCGACAGGGATTTCTCCTGCAGGAGCTTGAGACTTGTCTGTTCCCTACAACCCTGACTCCCAAGCGCGAGTTTCAGGGAATGTCCGAGGTCTGGCTGATGGATGCCCTTGCCGCCGCCGAGCCTACGGCCATCCAGACTATTGAGCTTCTCACACGCCTCCCCGTAAGGATTGTCCCATATCTCTGGACACCGAGCGTGGCAATGACACATATTACTGAGTCCAAGCTGCCTTCCTGGCTCGATACAACTGTAGTGGAGCTCAAGAAGAATAGGGGGGAGCACGCCCTGCCTCCCTGGACCGTTCATATCGCCGAGACAAATACGACGAATGCAAGCAGCTCTGTCATGCCTATTATTATTCTGCGCGAGGCCAAGCGCCGTGGATTCTCTGTAGGGCGTTGGAGGATGCACAATACGGATGTCATTGCCGGCAGCAAATTCTTTCTGGAGAATACTGTCAAGCACTGCACCGATGAGGCTGTGGGACTGAGCGGGGATTTCGTCGGTCGTCAGCGCTGTGTCGAGTGGCTGCATGAACCCATGAGCTGTGTGCTGTCTCATTTGAGATTTTCGACAGTGCGCCCGATGCTGTTTGACCTTGCATGGGCGGGTATCCCCCTTGTGCATAACTCTACTACTCTGCGCGACATCGGATATGGGCTGGAGAAGTGCTATTATCCCAATAATAATGTATCGGATGCATGTAATGCCATTCGCTCTATGGAGGCGGATTTGGTGACTCTACAGGGGATATTCGCGCCAGGGGCGACTAATGAGATTCGAAAGGGGTTGCTGGCGCGTTTCTCGCCACTGTCAGCGGCAGTGAAGGCTGGTTGGTCGCAGTATCTTGGAGGTGTGGGAGCGGCTGCTGTGACTGCTGTAGCGCCTGTGCCTGTTGTGCCTGCTGTGGCTGTTGTAGCGCCTGTGCCTGCTGTGGCTCCTGTGGCTGTGGCTGTGCCTGTTACAGTTGTGGAGGCCCCTGCAGCTGTAGCCCCTGTGGAGCCCCCTGCAGCCCCTGCAGCCCCTGCAGCAGAAGTCCTCCGTGTCGGCTTCTCAGACATGTGGGCCGACTTCAATCCTGCCTATAATTTCTTTACTCTCATGCTATCCGCCGCCGGCGCAAAGCTCTCTCCTCCCGTACAAGTCATCGGAGGTCCAGCCACCCCCACAGATTCCGTAGTAATCTTCGGGCCATTCGGCAATGCATGGCGCGCGCTTCCTGCGACCCAGCCCAAGATACATTTTACAGGAGAGAATACAGCCCCTGTCGCCGAGGCCGATCTCAATCTCGGCTTCGGTCATTTCGACATGACAGATGAGTCCTATCTCCGCTTCCCTCTGTGGATTCTAGAAATCGACTGGTTCGGCGCCAACCCAGAAGCCATTGTGAATCCCAAGCCAATCCCTCTCGAGCGCTGCACCAAGGTATATCCCGAGGAGCTGGAGCGCAAGAAGAAGTTCTGCTCATTCATTGTCTCGAATCCCAACAATCTCCTTCGCAATGCGGCCTATCTCTGGCTGAACGAGTACAAGCCTATTGATTCTGCCGGCCGCGTCTATAATACAATGGGCCCATGCATCTCTGCAGGGGCCGGTGGTGGCGGAGGAGAGCTGAAGAAGTTCGAGTTCCTCAAGGACTATAAGTTCTCCCTCACCTACGAAAATAACTCCGCCCGTGGCTACACAACAGAGAAATATCTGCACGCAAAGGCCGCTGGATGCATCCCCATCTACTGGGGCGACCCTGCCTTCGAGCGCGACTTTAGCACCGCCGGCTGCATCGATGCACGCAATGTAAAGAGTCCAGAGGAGCTGATTGACCTCGTGCGCCAAGTAGATGAGAACGACGCCGAGTGGCACAAGCGCTTCTCCGTCCCTGCCCTCGATTCCTACAGAGTCGCCTGGGTCCAACGCACGATGGCAGAATGTGCGCGGCGTATTTTCGGCCTGGGTGGTTTCAAACCGAACTCCTTTCCTACTGTGATTGGTGACGAGGCTGTAGTGCCTCCTGCTGCTGTTGCTACAGCTGTTGCAGCTCCTGCGGCTGTTGCTACAGCTGTTGCAGCTCCTGCAGCTGCTACAGACGCAGCCGCATTTGAGATTCCTATCATGGTCACATGCGCCAATCGCAAATATTTGCCATCTCTGCAGCACTGGCTGGTAGCCGTCTCCACTCAACAGAGGGTCAGTGAAACACTCACAGCGCACGTATTCCTCTCATCCGATATTCCAGCCGATACACTGGCCACTCTAAAGGATAATTTCCCATTCGCGACCTTTGAGACTCTGCCGGACACTCAACCGCCCACCGGAGCATTCGCAGATTTCTGGGACCCTCAGCATTTCGGATGGAAGGTCTGGATTCTGAATGAAATGGCCAGTCGCCCTGCACTCTTCGGCCGTATGGTTTTTTACACCGATGCCGGGAGCTTCCTTTGCCGCTGGCCAAAGGAGTGGATGATGAAGGCGCAAGCCACCGGCCTCTGTTTTCTGGAAGACCCGAGGGAGGAGAATCGCCGCTGGTGCTCTCCAGAGTTTTGCGCGGTCCTCAAGCCTACGGAGTCTGAACTCGCGGCCCAGCAACGCCTGGGTGGGCTCGTTATCCTTCGCTCCGGCGGCAGCGCCTCCGCCTTTTTCCGGGAGGCCATGGACCTCGCCCGCAACCGTGCAGTGCTCGTCGGTCCCAAGTGGGCCGGCGTCGGCCCAGACAAGAAGCCCTTCGGCCATCGCCACGACCAAAGCATTTTCAGTATTCTCTCTCTCCGCCACGGAGCTGCGACATGTCCCCTTGACACCGTCTATTGCGACAGTAGCCTCCGAAAGACATTTGCCTCCGGCAGGGCAATCTATGTCCATCGCGGTAACTTCCAGGTCAGTCGCCAATTCACCGACGGCATTGACGAGGCCTATGTAATCAATCTCGATAGGCGCGCAGACCGTCTCGAGCGACTGTGGTCCAACTCTCCCGAGCTACAGGGGCGCGTAGAGCGTTGGCCAGCCGTAGAGGGGCGCAGCCTGAAACTCACTCCCGCTATTCAGCGCCTCCTCGCACCCAACGATTTCTTCTGGAAGAAGGCCGTTGCCGGCTGCGCACTCAGCCATCTCGGGCTGTGGTGGAAGCTGGCGAACGATCATTCAGATATTAAGAACTATCTGATTCTGGAGGACGATGTCAAGTTCCGGCGCGGATGGGAGCAGGAGTGGAAGGATGCAGTGGAGGCGGGCAATGTCCCGGATGACTATGATATTATCTACCTCGGCGGAGTTCTTCCACCCAACAGGTCAGGATACGAGGGCTATGGAAAGGAGCGTGTGAATGAGTCCTTCGCGCGCATCAAGGAGAATACACGCTGGGGTCAGAAATCTCCTACACGCTATTTCCACTTCTGTGCCTACTCCTATATCCTGTCACGCAAGGGAGTTGAAAAGGTGTTCGAGTTGATGGATGCCGCGGGGGGATATTGGACCAGCGCAGATCATATTCTCTGCAACCCGGTCGATGTCCTCAAGTCCTATGTCCTAGAGCCCATGGTTGCAGGATGCTATCAGGATGATGACCCAGCCTATGCCAATAGTCAGTTCAACGACTTCAGTCGCGTGGATGGATTTGACAGCGACCTCTGGAACAATGACGAGCGATTTACTGATGACGAGATTAAGGCAGCGACTGTGGGTGGTTTGGAAATAAACATTGTGCAGGTGCTGAAGGATGTTCGTGGTGAGGCAGCGGCGGCGGCGACGGCGACAGCGACGACAGCGGCTCCAAAGCCTCTTACTGTGCAAGCAGCCCCTTCCAAGCCCTTTACACCTCTTCCAAAGCGTTTTGTCTGTCTCGATAAGCATGCCCTCGATATCAAGCAGCTGCACGAATGCAAGTGGCTACTCGACCTGTTTGATAATCCCAGTGTATTCCCTATAGAGCGTATTCATCCTACCGCCCCTCCACCATCCGACTGCCCTGTAGTGATTCTTCAGAAGCCTCATATTGAGGTCTTGCATGATATGCTCGAGCGCTGGGACTCTTTCGGGGCAAAGTTCTATGTCCTCCATTTGAGTGACGAGCATATGTCCGACCCCCTTGACACCTATGAGCTGGAGAGCTGTGTAAAGGTCCTCCGATTCTACCAGCGGCCTGGCATCCCCTGCCCTGAAAAGGTAACAACGATTCCTCTTGGATATCACTGGACGCTGCATGAAGGCCCAAAGAACTCCTTGACCCTCACACCCCGTCTTCCATTCAGGACACTCACCTGGTCCTTCGCTGGAACGGACTGGAACAACAGAAAGGCTCTGCTGGAGCCTCTGAGTCGTATTACACCCTCTATAGCGACCTTTCAGCCTGACTGGAATCACCAATCAAGTGTCCCACAGAGTCAGTATATCTCCACCCTGCTCGATACTGTATTTGTCCCCTGCCCCGAGGGTATGAATCCTGAGACCTTCCGCTTCTACGAGGCGCTCGAGTGTGGCTGCATACCTCTCATTGTAAGAACTGAGAAGAATGAAGACTGGATAGACTGGATAACGGAGCATATTCAGGTACTCCCTGTCGATAGCTGGGCTGACGCCGCGTGCCTTGTAGAGCAGCTCATGGGGTCCAAGCCAATGCTGGAGGCCTATAGAGGGCGTGTTCTCACGTCTTGGATGGATTGGAAACTGAGACTTCGGGGGGAGGTTGGACAGTGGCTGGCATGAGGCAGCAAAGTATCTTGAACCATCCGAGCCATGTTCTGCTTACCGGCTTCCCCAGCGTGCACCACTCTGTAAAGGTGTATTGACTCCCCATGGAAAGATTACAGCGAGAGCAGATGGGCACAAGATTATCGAGCGTGGTCGCCCCGCCCTTGGATTCTGGAATATTGTGGCCGGCCTGAAAGTTATACGCGGTGATTATATTCGGACACCAGGATGTCTCGCACTTTCCCTCGAACTTATTCTTAAAATGCTCTATCCATAGGGCCTCCCGCACAGCCTTTGGAATCTTCTTCTTTTTATACGTTGCCGACTTGATAGGTGTAACCATCATCTATATAGAATATACTGCAGAATGTTTAACCTGCTGCGATGAAGGTCTAAAGTTGGGGCGCTTCTTCTTACTAAGAATGAGCACCGCACCAATTCCCGACTATCTTAAAAGCCTGGAGACACTGCTCGCGACAGGAAAGCCCACTGCCGAGCCTGCAGCTGTCAAGCCTGCTACTACTGTGTCTAGCTCAAGCTCAGGCTCAAGCTCTGCAACTCCTGATACTCTGACACTCGAGAGCATTGGATTCGGCTCCATGTTCAGTGGCGCAACAGGCTCCGAACCCGCCTCGGACAAGCTCCGTTTTCTCCTCGTCTCTACGCACATCCATCAATTCACCGGATATTCCAAGATTTCCGAGGGAATCCTGCAGCAGCTGGCGAAGCAGCCCTGGCTCGACCTCACCCATTTCGGATTCCAGAAGTTTCCTGACATGTCCCCCAGTTTTCGCTCGTATCCTCCTGGAGTCGATGTGATTGACGCGACTGCTCTGGAGAAGCCAGTCCAGCAGGGCTTCGGATTCGGTGTCCTCCCCGATGTGATTCGCAGAAAGAAGCCCCAGGTCGTGATGATTTACAATGACCTCGCCGTGGTGACGCAGTTCGTGGAGGCCATTCGCAAGTCCGGTATTCCTCGCGACTTCAAGATCTGGATTTACTGCGACCAGGTGTATAATACACAGTCCCAGGCCTATCTGGATATTCTCAATAGGGATGCCGACCGTGTCTTCGCCTTCACACCCTTTTGGAAGAAGTGTCTGAAGGACCAGGGCGTGACGAGGCCAATCGACGTGCTCCTGCACGGGTTCAACCCCAAGCAGTTCTTTCCAGTGCCCCGTGACCTGGCCCGCAAGCAGCTGGCCCTCCCCACCGACATTTTCCTGTTTCTGAACCTCAATAGGAATCAGCCCAGAAAGCGCTATGATATTCTGATTATGGCCTTCGTGGAGCTGCTGGTGAAGTATCCTACCAAGCCCCTGTTCCTTCTGTGTATTTGCGACCGTGGCGAGACGGGCGGCTGGTGGTTGTTCGAGCTGTTTGCGCGTGAGCTGAAGCTGCGTGGCGTGCCTGTGGAGCAATTCTCCCAGCGCCTCATTATTACGGCGCAGAACATGTCCTTCAAGGACGAGGAGATTAATATGTTTTATAACGCAGCGGATGTGGGTATCTCGACGTCGGATGGGGAGGGATGGGGTCTCTGTCAATTCGAGCAGATGGGTGTAGGTGTTCCACAGGTGGTCCCGGATATTGGTGGCTACAAGGAGTTCTGTAAGCCCGAGAATTCCGTGCTTGTCAAACCCACAGTGCGATATTACATGCCAACTACCTTTAGTCCTGTGGGTGGAGAGGCGATGGCGTGTAATCCTCACGATATCTGTCTGGGTATGGAGGAGTATGTGCTAAATACGGATAAGAAGGAGGCGCACGGGAAGGCCGCAAAGGAGACTGTTTTGGGGTACACATGGGAGAAATCATGTGAGACGCTGATTCGTCGTTTGAAAGCGGTGCAAGAGGACGAATGAATTTAACACATCTGTGTAGGAGAGCATGAAATATGCTTGGTTGCTTATAATTGGAGTCATATTGGTTATAATTGGACTCTGGTTATCTTACAGATGGCAAGTGAAAGAAGGTATGGCAGATACAGGAAGTATTATTTTGGCTGGTATTG
>SXGQ01048244.1_pt1 | contig 16529 bp, 10 predicted proteins | sample 3178371 | NCBI WGS metagenome assembly SXGQ01 (sample SAMN11356859, study PRJNA531348) | freshwater metagenome | isolation source: freshwater sample F1-20 | place: China: Fuxian Lake, Yuxi | collected 2017-12-25
TCTGCCCGGCTTCGGCGTGGTCTTCGGGTTTGCCGTTGTTGGGGATTTTGCCGAGGCGGATTGTCGCGGGGGCGGCGGGGTAGTCTTTGCGGGGGATGCGGGCTAGTTCGATGTCTTGGTCGAAGGTGCCGGGGCCGGTGGCTACGATACGGATGTGTTCTTTTTCGAGGACGAAGGCGACGGTGACGGGGCTTTCGATGTCGCAGAGGCCGGTGAGTTTTTCGCCGCCGTTGGCGCTGATGCCGAAGCGGCCGTCTTTGCGGCGGTTGGCTTTGAGGAATTTGCCGTCGGGCCAGACGAGGGCGATGCCGGGGCCCCAACTGTTGCCTTCGTCGCCGGCGTCCTGGCGGATTTGGGCGGCGACGGTTTTTGTGCCGTCGGGGAGCGGGCGCTCGGTCCATGCGTGGACGTTGGCGGGGGCGAGGAAGACGAGGCCTTCTTTGTCGGGCTTGATGCTTTCGATGCGCTTGGAGGCGACGTTTTTCCAGCCGTCTTTCGGTGCGGGGAGGAAGGTGTCTTCAAAGACGATTTTCGTTTTGTCGAGCGTGAGGGCGGAGACGGGTTTGGCGACGTTGCGCGGGGTGGCGTCGAGGATGAATGCGAATCCGCGCCACGCTGCGATGCCGATGGCGGCGTCGGGTTTGAAGAGGAGCTCGGGCTGGAAGTTGTCCATCGGCGGGGCGTAGAGGGCGCATGTGGCGGGGTCGAGGCCGAGGGCTTTCCAGTCGATGACGAGTTTGGTGCGGACGCCTTTGCCGCTGTAGTTGCCGACGGCGATGAGGGTTTTGCCGTTCTTTTTCCAAATGGTGGCGCGGCAGTCGGGAGACTCAGTTTTCACGGGGTTCGCGGAGTCCCACCAGCCGATGAACTGGCTGTCGGCCACGCCGAAGTCGTCCCACAATTTCCACACGGGCTGCGGGGAGCCGCCCCAGCCGAGACGGCCGGTCATTCCGAAGGGAAGGCCGAGCCACGGGTTGCCGCCGCCTTCGAGCATTTCGCCCATGAGGCCGTAGGGGATGCCGCTGATGCCGACGAGCATTTGCTCTGCGGAGACGTTGTAGTGGTGGCCTTCGCCGAACCACATGCGGTCCACATACGGGAGGGAATCCATGAAGATGAGGGCGTTGCTGGCAAAGCCGGCCATGCCGTTCATTTCGTTCCATGAGTGGAGGTCGATGAGGCCGCCGCGCGTGGCGTATTGGTCGAGGATTTTGCGGGCGCGTTTCATCACGGTGCGGTCGAACGAAATGTCGTCGAGGTAAATGCCGTCGCAGCCCGCGTTTTCGATGAGCCAGCGGAGGCCTTCGAGGTAGAGGTTGTCAAAGCGCGACTTCGTGGCGGTGAGCACGCTGGCGTCGTTTGTGCCGGGCTCGTACCAAGCGCCCCAGTAGTTGCCGCCGAGATGCTCCTCCAGCCACCCATGTCCGCCGCCTTTTCCCGGCGCGAGCAGCTCGCTGCCGAATGAGCGCATGGCGAAGATCTCGGGCGTCCAGTTCGAGAGTTCGCGGATGGTGTAGTAATACTTCACGCGCATCCCGAGGGCGTGGACTTTGTCGGCATACTCGCGGAGTTTGTCGGCGGTGAGGAACGGGTAGTTGATGTAGGGATTGAGCGCGTTGCCCTGGTGGATGTTGATGATGTTTGCGCCGGTGGCTTTGACCTTCGCGGGGTCCTGGATGCCGCCGACGTGGAAGTAGCGGTCCTTCCACTGCGCGGCGGTGTTGAGCGGCTTGAACGGGGTGATGGAGAGGTCGAAGTTGAAGTGCAGCGGCTTGCCGGGCTCCAGCGTGCGCGGGCCGGAGTAGGCGGTAAAGAGGACGGTCTTCTCGTCTTTGCGCTCGATTTTGATTCCGCCCTTCCCGCCCCCGCTCCACGACGGCGGATCGTTCAACGGCTGGCGCGGGTAGTGGATATTGATCATCGGGCGGACGTAATTCTCCGCCGTAAGCCGCACGCGCAGCCCGGCATTCACATCGCCCATCCAGTGCGCGTCCTGATGCTTGCGAACGTCCCATTTCCAATCCACCGGCAACTGCGCCGCCCCGCCGTAGTAGCCAAGGCCCATGGAGTATTTGCAGGTGTCGGCGGTGCGGGGGATTTCGAGAGTGATGGAGCGTTCGAGGTTTTCGTCCCGCAAAAGAGAACCGACCTCGCATTTGAATTGAACATGCCCGTCCGGCTCCATCCGCCCAACAACCGCGAGCGCCAATTCTGGTCCTTCCCATAGCGAAGTCCATTCGATGCTCCCATCGCCTTGCGTCGCAGGGTCCGTCAATATGCGGTGCTTGAGAGTTTCCACAGAACCGTCGGGTTTCGTAATCAAAAGGCGAATTGGTTGCGTGAGTATCTCACGCGTCTGCTCGCCGATTTTTGTGACGCTGGCATCGAAGGAAGTCGCGATTCTTACGGGGAGACCGTCGTCTCCAATAACAAGACTCCGCCCAAGGCAGTGAATCGTTTTTCCTACAACCTCAAGGCTGGTCAACGGTTTCGGAACATTGCCGTCCTTTGCGATGTTCGAATCCAACCACCGAAGTTTAGTGAGGTTCTCGGGCTTGGAGTCGCCGTGATCTGCAAGTGCATCTCCGGCTACTTTGATCTTCACGGGGACAACCATTTCCGGGCCGGCCCCTTGGACCGACCGAGCGAAAACACCAATCTCCCCAGCATAGTCGCCTACGACCGCGTCAGTCGGCACCGATAAGATAGCCCAAATCGGATACACATTCCCCGAAGCCAACTTCGCCACTTTATCGGAAGGAAAGCTGATTGCTTCGTATGAAATCACCTTTCCGGTCGCCGATTTAAGGTCGCGCCTCGAACCACGAAAAACCTCGTAGTCATTCCGCGCGACCCAAACTCCGACCTGAAAAACGAAAACCTCCCCCGGCCGCGCCACGAACTCCGGCGGTTTCTCGCGCTTCAGCCAAATCTCCGGCACTTGGTCGAACATCCGCACGGGCCGCTCGCGGCTTTCGAGGAAGACATGCACGTCGCCCGGATTCTTCGCCAGCCACGCGTCCTTTTCCGCCTTCGTAGCGATGATTTCCATTTCGTTGAACCGGTCGTGCTCCGTCCGCGCTTCCCAGCGGATGGCTTTGGCCTCGGGCAGCTTCTTCACATCGCCGAGCTTGCCTTTCCAATCCGCCGAGCCCGTGTCCTGCGGGCCGAGATATTTTGCCGACGGGAACGAGCCACTCCCCGGCGCGCCCGGCAGAAAATACACCGCATACTCCCCAGCCGCAGCCGCTTGAAAAACCACCTCACCCGCGTCGTTCGTCACCAGCGTGGCCAGCGTATTCTCCACGCGTTTCCCCGCCGCATCCGTGACCACGACGCCATGCTTTTCCGGCTGCGGGTCGCGCCGCCGCCATTCCAGATTCGCCCGCACCGCCTCGGCAGGCGCATCGATTTTCATCACGACGCGGTGTGTGCCGAGATTCTTGTCCCACGTCTTTTGCAGGACTTCATAGCGGATGCTTTGAGCATGGAGCAGCGTGGCGGCGAAGAGGAATGCGAGGAGACGAATCATCATGCGGTAAAGAACCGGTCGGCAGCCGGAATCAAAGCGCCGATTTCACCCAAATGCGGCCGGATGGGGCGGAATGCAGAAAATGGTTGTGCGATTCCGGCGCGGGGCTAAAGCCTGCGGCGATTATCCACTCACCATGAAAAAGCCTCTCATCCTTCTAGCCACCGCAATCACCGCCCACGCCGACACCATTCTCGTCGAAGCGGAGTCCTTCAAAACGCACGGCGGCTGGTCGCTCGATACGCAGTTTATCGAAAGCATGGGCTCGCCCTATCTGCTGGCTCACGGTCTCGGCGAACCCGTCAAAGACGCCACCACGACCGTGCAACTCAAGCCCGGCAAGTGGCGCGTATGGGTCCGCACCATGGACTGGGTCGCCCGCTGGAAAGCGCCCGGCACGCCGGGGAAATTCCAGCTTCTCGTGGACGGCAATCCGCTCGCCGAGACGTTCGGAACCAAAGGCGCGAGCTGGGACTGGCAGGACGGCGGCACTTTTGAATCGAAAGGCGCCACGACCCTCGCGCTGCGCGACCTCACCGGATTCGCGGGCCGATGCGACGCGATTTTGCTGAGCAACGACCCGGCATTCACGCCGCCGTCGATGAAGGATTCGAACGACATGAACGCGCCGTTTCGCCTGAAACTCGCCGGCCTGCCCGAGACTCCGGCGGATGGCGGCAAATTCGACCTCGTCGTAGTCGGCGGCGGATACGGCGGAACCGCGGCGGCCATTTCGGCAGCGCGCATGGGCTGCAAAGTCGCGCTCATTCAAAACCGCGCAGTGCTGGGAGGCAACGGCTCCAGCGAGATTCGCGTGTGGGCGAAAGGCGGAATCCGGCGCGGTCTGTATCCGCAGATCGGTGAAATCGTGGAGGAGTTTCAGGACACCGCGAGCCTCTCGCCGGGCACATACGAGGAGTTCGGCGACGACAAAAAGGAGAAGGTCGTCCGCGCCGAGCCAAACATTTCGCTCTTCTTCAACGAACACGTGACTGGCGTGGAAAAGAAGGGCGCATCCATCGCCGCGGTCTCGTCGCTGAACACAAAGTCCGGCGCGCGCACGCGGTTCGAAGGCAAGTTTTTCTGCGACGCAACCGGTCATGCATTCGTGGGCTATCTCGCGGGAGCGGATCACACGATTCGCGAAGAGGACCACCTCGGCATGTCGAACATGTGGCGCTGGCAGGAAACGGATTCCCCGAAGAAGTTCCCGGAAACGCCTTGGGCGCTCGCTTTGAAGATGGATGACTTCCCCTACCCGCGCCGGTTTCACGCGGAGTGGTTCTGGGAAAGCGGCTTCAACAAGCACCCAATTATCGGTCTCGAAGACACGCGCGACTGGAATTTCCGCGCGGTCTTTGGCGCGTGGAACGCGATGAAAAACGGCGACGGCCGGGACAAGCATCCGAACGCAAAACTTGAATGGATCGCTTACATCGGCGGGCCCCGCGAAAGCCGGCAACTGCTCGGCGATGTCATTCTCACGCACGAGGACATCGCCTCGAAGAAGCCGTTCCCGGATGGCACCGTGCCCACGACGTGGGACATCGACCTGCATTATCCGAAGGAGCAGTATGCGAAAGGCGAAGCGGAGAAGGACCCGTTCATTTCCAAGGCCGTCTTCGACAAATCGGTGGACCGAAAGCACGGCTATCCGGTTCCCTATCGCTGCTTCTACTCGCGGAACGTGCCGAATCTCTTCATGGCCGGCCGCAATGTCAGCGTCACGCATGAGGCGCTCGGCACAGTCCGCGTAATGAAAACCGGCGGCATGATTGGCGAAGTCGTCGGCAAGGCAGCGAGCATCGCAATCAAGAACCAATGCACGCCGCGCGAGATCTTCGAGCGCTACTATCCGGAGCTTCAGGAACTCATGAAGCAGCCCGGCGCAGCCCGGCGCAAAACCGTGCAGGATCCAATCGCATTGCCGGCGGGCTACACTCCGCTGCCGCCGGAAAAGGACGGCAGCGAACAAGGCCCCGCAGGAATTGATGTCAAAAAACTCCCCGGCATCGCTCTGGATGATTCGCAGGCAAAGCTCACCGGAAAATGGAGCGGTGGACACGGCCTCGAAGGCTACCACGGCGCCGGCTATCAATTCCGTGGGCCGAAGGAAACCGGCAGCGCGCGCTTTGAGTTCACGATCAAGGATGCGGGCATTTACGAAGTGCGCGTGGCTCATCAGCCACACGCGAACCGCGCAACGAACACTCCCGTGAGCGTTGAATCCGCGGAAGGGAAAAAGGCGCTCACTGTGAACCAGCGCGTCGCTGCGCCGGACAACGGATTCGTGAGTCTCGGCAAGTTCCGCTTCGAGCCGGGCAAACCGGCGGTCGTGACGATTGGTGACGGCAGCGCCGATGGAAACATCCACGCCGACGCCGTCCAGTTGCTCCCGGCGAAGTAAGCGTTTTTTCGACTTACCGGCGCGGCGCTGCCCTGCATACACTGTGGGAATGAAGCTACCCGTCCTGCTCCTCACCGTCGTTACATTCCCGCTCGCCGCGGCTGATCAACCGCAATTCGGACAGGCGTGGAGTCGCAACATGGTTTCCGCCGAGCGCGGGCTGCCCGAGACGTTCGACCTCGCATCGGGGAAAAACGTGAAGTGGGTCGCGGACCTCGGAACGCACACCCACGGAACGCCGGTCATCGCGGGAGGGCGCGTGTTCATCGGCACCAACAACGAGCAACCGCGCGATCCAAAGGTCACCGATGATCGCGGCGTTTTCGTGAGCTTTGCGGAGAAGGACGGCTCCTTCCTTTCCCAACTCACGGCACCGAAGCTGAGCGAGGACCCGTATCTCGACTGGCCGAAGGAAGGCCAGGCTTCGCCGGGCACAGTGGAGAATGATCTAGTCTATACCGTAAACAATCGCACCGAGGTCCTCTGCCTCCACGCGAGCGACCTCACGAAGCCGCCGGTCTGGAAGTTCGACATGCGAACCGAGGCCGGCATCTGGCCGCACGACGGCTCGCATTCGTCCATCCTCGTCCACGGCCGTCACCTTTACCTGAACACCGGAACCGGCGTGGACAACACGCACCGGAAAATCCGGACGCCGGACGCTCCGAGTCTCATCGTGCTCGACAAGGAGACCGGAAAACTCGTCGCGCGCGAGCGTGAGGGAATCGCGCCGAATATCTTCCACGCGACGTGGTCTGCACCATCGCTCGGGGTCGTGGACGGTAAAGAGACGCTCTTTTTCTGCGGCGGAAACGGAATCACCTACGCCTTCGAGCCCCTTCCGCAGACGCAGAATCCGCCCGCGGATGGACCGCTGAAGCTCAAGAAGCTCTGGCAATACGACCTCGATCCCGAGGGCCCGAAGACCGAAGTGCATCGCTTCACGCAGAACAAGTCCGAAGGCCCAAGCAACATCTACGGCATGCCGGTCTTGCACGACGGAAAACTCTACATCGCCGGCGGCGGCGACATTTTCTGGGGCAAGAATCAAGCGTGGCTGAAATGCGTCGACGCCACGAACGGCAAGGAACTCTGGAGCTACGAACTCAACAAGCACGTGATGTCCACGGCGGCGGTGTCGGATGGCCTCGTCTTCATCGCCGATACCGGACGCACCATTCACTGCGTCGATGCGGCGACCGGAAAAGCCGTGTGGACCGAATCGGGACCGAAGGGCGATTTCTGGGCCTCCCCGCTGATTGCCGACGGCAAACTCTACATCGGCTCACGGAAAGGTGATTTCTGGATCATGTCTGCAAGCCGCGAGAAGAAGGTGCTGGCAACGCTCGATCTCGGCGCGCCGATTAGTGCGACAGCGGCAGCGGCAAACGGCACGCTTTACATCGCGACGATGAAGAAGCTCATCGCAATTGGTTCACCGCGATAGCGCCAACCGTCAGAACAGCCGGGCGAGTTCGCGGGGCAGCGGCGATTCGAATTTCATGATCTCGCCCGTTACTGGATGCGGGAACACGATTCCGCACGAGTGAAGCCCGAGTCGCTCCGCCGGGTCTGTGCGCGCTTCGTACTTTTCGTCGCCGATAATCGGGCATCCGGCGTCGGCGAGGTGGACTCGAATCTGATGCCGCCGACCCGTCTGCAAAGTCAGCGCGACGAGGCTGCGATTGTTCTTCTGCGCGAGCACGCGGTAATGCGTGACGGCGCGCCGCGTCTGCGGACCACGAGGCGCACTCTTCACGCGATACGGATTGGTTTCGTCGAGATGCGAATCAAAAGTCCCCTTCTCCGCCGGCAGCCGTCCCTCCACGACGGCCTCGTAGCGCTTCTCGATATTCTCCCAACCGCCCTGCAGTTCCTCCTTCGCTTCCGGCGTCTTCGCAAAAACCATCAGCCCGGAAGTCTCGCGATCGAGCCGGTGAACGATCCACACGCGCGCTTTTGAATCAGGCCGGCCCTGCCGCACGTAGTCCGTAAGTTGAAAGTACGCCGTGCGCTCCTGTTCGGCTTCACTCGCGATGCTCAGCAGTCCCTCGGGTTTATCGATGACGATGATCGCGTTATCTTCGAAGTACACCTTCATCCCCTTCGCCAGCGTCGTCTTTGGCACGGCGAATCGGTCCGAACGAATCGAAACCACATCGCCCTTGTTCAACGGATGATCGAATTGCGTCACAGGACGCCCGTTGACCATGACGGCCTGGTATTTCAGCCACGTGCGAATCTGCTTCTTCTTCAAATCCGGCCACGCCGCGAACATGAAAGCGAGGAGTCCGGCGGGCTCGGTGACGGTGCAAGGTTTTGGCATCTGCAGGGACTATAGCCTACGGCCGGCGCTTGCACAGCGCGATACAAGGGCCGGGCCCTCATAGATGAATCCGGTGTATAACTGGATGAGTGCCGCACCGGCATCGAGTTTCTCCTTTGCGTCATCGGCGTTGAAGATTCCGCCCACGCCGATGACCGGAACTTTCGCGCGACTGGTGATATACCGGATGATTTCCGTAGAACGCGCGCGGACGGGCGCTCCACTCAAGCCGCCGGTCTGCTTGCGATGCTCCGGCACCGGTGAATGATCAATCGTTGTGTTCGTCGCAATCACACCCGCGATTCCATGTTCATCCACGAGTGAAAGCACGTCATCCACGGCTTCCCATGTGAGGTCCGGCGCGATCTTCACGAGCACCGGCTTCCGTGTGACATTCGCGCACTGAATCGCGCCGAACAACTCCCCGAGCGCCGCGCGATCCTGAAGCTTGCGAAGACCGGGCGTGTTGGGAGACGAGACGTTGAGCACGAAATAATCGCCGAGCTCGCGAAGCCGGTTGAACGAGTAGAGGTAATCCGCAGTCGCCTCTTCCAGCGGTATGACTTTTGATTTCCCGATGTTCACGCCGACTGGAAATTGCGGCCAGCGCGAAGTGGACCGCAGTCGCTCCAATCGCGTCGCAACCACATCCGCGCCATCATTGTTGAAGCCCATCCGATTGATTACGCCACGAATCTCCGGAACTCGAAAAAGGCGCGGCTGCGGGTTCCCCGGCTGCGCCTTTGCCGTAATGGTCCCGACCTCAGCAAAGCCGAATCCGAGGCCTTCCCACGCGGGAAGCACGAGCGCGTTCTTATCAAAGCCAGCCGCGAGACCGACGACGTTTGGAAACTTCAATCCGAACACCTCGCGCGCAAGCTGCGGGTCGGGCGAGGCATTCCTCCGCAGCGTTTGCATAACGGGACCCAGGCCATTGAGAAAGGCCATGGCAAAATGATGAACACGCTCCGCATCGAAGCGGAACAGAATCGGACGAATGAGTCGGCGGTAGGCGAAACTAAGCACGGGCAGAGAAAAGCGGATGCGGCAACGGATGGAAACGGCGAAAGGGCAAAATCAACCGAGCTGGGCGGCGAGCGCCTTGCGGTCGGCTTTGCCGTTCGTGTTCATCGGGAAGCTTTCGAGGAAGATGAATTTCCTCGGAACCATATACGGCGGAACGCGCTCCCCGAGCTTCGTCTTGAGTTTTGCGGCTTGCTCGAAGTCGCTCCCTTGTTTCGCGCCGCGGAGCACCACGAACGCGGCGACGCTATCGATGCGATCGCCTTTCTTGACCGGAAGCACGACCGCATCGGCAATTTCATCCAGTGCACGGAGATTCGATTCCATGTCTCCGAGTTCAATGCGGTGCCCGTGGAGTTTGATCTGATTGTCCATTCGGCCCTCGCAAAACACCATGCCACCGCGGTCGCGTCCCCAGTCGCCGGTGCGGTACAAGCGCGTGCTGCCATGCGCGGCAAAAACCTTCTCCGTGAGGTCCGGACGCCGCAGATAACCGGGGCTGACATTCGGACCGGCGATCACGATTTCGCCGCGTTCCCCCGGCGCGACCGCCTGACCGTTTTCTCCGCGAATGATGATCTCCGTGCCGGGCATCACGTGGCCGATTGGAAGCGGATTGCATTCCCCGATGAGTTCGCGGGTGACGCGCACCGAGGTCACCGCTACCGTAGCCTCGGTGGGGCCGTAGGTGTTGAAAATCTCGGCATCGGGGAATCGCTCCAGCATTTGTGATGCGGTCTCGGGAGCAAGCGTCTCGCCGCAGAAAAAGAAGCGCCGCATCGTCGGGAGCATCTGCTGCGAAAAACCACGCTCGATCATGCACATCTGCGCAAACGACGGAGTGGACATCCACTGCGTCGCCCCGCACTTCCGCAGGGCTTCAAACAGGATTCGGAAATCCGCCGCCACGTCCTTGGTGAGCGAAAAGATCGTCCCCCCGGTCGAGAGCGCCAGATAGATGTCGTGCACACTGAGATCGAAAGTAAACGGCGCGTGATTGAGGAAAACCTCCGCCCCCAGCGTGAAATCATGAGCCCCGCGCATCCACGCGAGGTAGTGATTCAGATTTGCCAGCGTGATTACCACACCCTTCGGCTCTCCGGTACTGCCACTCGTGAACAAGATGTAGAAAGGATCACCTTCGCCCACTTTGCGCGCTGCTTCGTAAGCTGCGCCGCCCGCAGATAAAGCGGCAACATTCTCCGGCGTCAACAGCACCCCGGCTTCCGAAATTTCCACCACACGCTCGACGCGGGCCTGCGGCGTGGAAATGTCGATCGGCACGTACGGGCGCCCGGTTTTCACCGCTGCGAGAAACGTAACGAGCATTTCCGGCTCCTTGTGTCCGTGAATCGCCACCGGCACACGACGGTCACCCAGTTCGCGATCCAGCCACGCAGCCAGCGCATCCGAACGGGTACCGAGTTCGCCATACGTGATCGTGCGGTCGTTGCTGATTTGCGCAACGCGGTCAGGCGTGGCGCGGACCCAGTGAGCGATTTGATCCAGAAGATGCATGGCTGAAGCATCCGAAATGTTCGGCGGCACACTCAAGCACGCGTTTCCGCGGATTACGCAGCTTCGCATGGAACTATTCGGACGCGTTTTGAAAAACTCCTGCTTGAAGTCTGCCGCCACGATCCCCGATACATCCCTGACTGATGCGCATTTTAGACCGCTACGTTCTGCGGAATTTTATCGAACCGTTCCTGCTTTGCGTGGCGGCGTTCATCGGCCTGCTGCTGATTGCGGACCTTTTCGATAATGCCGAGGAGTTCATCGCGGCGAAGGCGTCGTTCAAAGTGGTGGCGGGATACTACGTGAGCCAGATGCCGTATTTCATCCTGCTCTCCATGCCACTCGGGCTTCTGCTCGGCATGCTTTACTGCCTGAGCCGGATGTCGCGCTCGAACGAGATTATCTCCATGCTCACCGCGGGCCGCAGCGTGCTCCGCATTCTTGCTCCACTATTCGCCTGCGGAGTCGTGGCAACTGCCGTTTGCATGTGGCTGAATTATGAGATGGCGCCGCACGCAAACGCGCTTCGGAAGGCAAACCTCGAACGCATCCGGAAAGGCGCAAAGAAGGCGGACCAAATCGGCGTGGTTTATGCGCATCTCGTGAAGGATCGCCGCACCGACCGCATCTGGTATGCGCGCCGCATCCGGCCATCGCAGAATGGCCTCGACGATGTGCACATCTCGCAACTCGGCGCAGACGGCAAACCGCGCACGAACTGGTATGCGGCATCTGCCATCTACAATCCGCGCAATCGCACATGGGTGCTCAATTACGGCCGGATGGTGAGCTTTAATCAAAACGGGGACGTGTCGGAAATCCGGGACTGGTCATCGAAGACTGCGGAGCGTCAGTTTGAGAGCATTTCCGGATGGAGCGAGACACCCCAGCGCCTCGCGAGTTCGACCATGCAGCCGAAGCAAATGTCGGTGCCGGATATCAACGATTACCTCTCGCTAAATTCCGACTTTCCTGCAGCGCAGCTCGCACCGTTCCGGACACAGTGGCACGATCGTTTCGCGGTTCCGCTATCCTGCCTCGCGGTCGTATTCATCGCCGCTCCGCTCGGGATCGTTTATTCCCGCCGGGCGGTTCTGGCGTCGGTCGCGGGCAGCATATTCATCTTCTTCATGTTTCTGATGACCATGTATCTTTTCCTCGCGCTCGGCGACGGCGGCCACGTCCCACCGTGGGTTGGCGCATGGGTGCCGGACATTCTTCTTTTCCTCATCGGAACCTATCTCCTTTATTTGCGGTCCACGAACCGCGAGTTTCCAAAGCTTTCTTTCTCTAAATGAACACCGACTGGACCATCCAAGGCCGCTCCCACCAATGCGCCGCGACCGGGCATCCATTCGCAGAGGGCGAGTATTTCTACACGCTGCTCTACTACGAAAAGGGCGAATTCCGCCGCGAGGATCTGTGCGAAGAGGCATTCAAGAACCGGGAAGAAAGCGCCACGCCCTTCTCGTTCTGGCGCTCCAAATACGAACCGCCGGTACCCCAACACGTCGAGACCGTCACAAAGCAGACAGCCGAGGATTTGCTCCGGAAATACATGGATGACACCGATATCGAACATGCCAACGCGCGCTACATCCTTGCTCTGATGCTGGAGCGGAAGCGCATCCTGAAGGAGCGCGAAGTGAAGCGTGCCGACGACGGGCAGCTTTCGCGCATCTACGAACACGCGAAAACCGGCGAAATCTTCGTAATCCCCGATCCGGAACTGCGCCTCGATCAAGTCGCCGAGATTCAACAGCAGGTCGCATCGCTTCTTGGCTAATGAGGATCATTGACCGCTACCTCGCCCGACAGGTCCTCGTGACGGCGCTTTTCGCCATCGCGGTGCTGACCGTCGTGCTCGTGCTCGGAAATGTTTTCAAGAAGCTGCTCGACCAGTTCATCAATCAGAACGCGCCGCCGGGAATCCTCCTATCCGTTGTGGGTTACGTGCTTCCATTCTCGCTTACATTCACGATTCCGTGGGGATTCCTCACTGCCGTGCTGCTCGTCTTCGGACGAATGTCCGCGGAGAACGAAATTACAGCGCTGCGCTCCAGCGGCATGAGTATTCCGAGGCTGTGCGTGCCGGTCGGTGTGCTCGCGGTCATCTTTGCGGCCATCTGCGGTTACATCAATCTGGTCATTGCGCCGGAATCGCAGGCGAAGATGAAGAACGCCCTTTTCGAACTCGCGACAAACAATCCCCTCGCTGTATTTGGAAACGACAAGATCATCGATGTCTTTCCCGGCCAGCGAATCTACGTCGAGAAAAGCGAGGGTAAGAACATCACGAACATGATCGTGTACGCCCACGACGCCGACTCAAACCTGCGCGAAGTAACCGTGGCCGGAAGCGGCACGCTCGAAGTGAAAGAACTTCCGGTGAAGGGCGGTGCGCCAGGCGAGATGCAGATGCAACTCGTGCTCTCCTACAAGGACCTCCGATACGAGCAAATCATCCGCAATGCTACCGAACCGGAGGATCTTCGCGGCATCAAGAGCGGCATTGTCGCCGGCGAAGGCCAGGTCGTCGTCTCGCTGAAGGAACTTTACGAGAGGAAGAAGAAGGTCGGCGGAGTAGGCATGATGTCGGTGGAGCAACTGCTTGAAAAGCCCGACGGGAAGATTGAACTAAACAAGCGATTCTCGAATGCACTGGCGACTATCGCATTTGCGCTTCTCGCGATTCCGCTCGGAATCACCGCGCAGCGCAAAGAGACATCCGTCGGGTTTGCGATCAGTCTGGCGATTGCGATGGCCTACTTCCTCATGCTCATTGCTGCGGACCTCGCAAGGAACAAGCCGCACCTGCATCCTGAATGGCTGATTTGGCTACCGAATCTGGTCTTCCTGTCGGTCGGCACGTATCGCTTCGTGCAGCTCGCAAAGAAGTAACTACTTAGCTTTCCGACGTCCTCGAATCAGGCGTCCGAGCAATGCGAGTATCGCGATGATTGCGCAGGCCGGCTGAAACCAATCGCCTTTCCGGATAAAGAACGTCTCTCCGCGCGATGCGGTAATCGGAATTGTTCGGAAACCAACATCGCGGGTGTGCGCCGGAATCCATCGATCCACACGTCCAAAGGGATCGATACTCGCGGTCGTACCTGTGTTCGTGCCTCGCACCATCGGAATGCGCGATTCCACACAACGAAACAGCGCATTCGCAAGATGCTGCTCAAGTTCGCCGGAACGGCCAAACCATCCGTCGTTCGTAAGATTCACGAGCAATTGCGCTCCGCCGCGCACCTGAGCACGGGCGATTTCCGGCTGCGTATCCTCGAAGCAGATCAACGGCCCGATTGTTACCGACGGCAAATCGAGCATCATTTGCACCGGAAAGATTCCCGGCTGGAAATCCCCCGGAACGAGTTCTCCCAGCGCCCAGCCAAGCAAAGGTCGCATAGGTAAATACTCGCCGAACGGGACCAGATTGACCTTGTCGTGAATCGCGATGTCCGACCTGCCGGGAATCACGAGCGCAGCGCTGTTGTGATCCTCGCCGCCGCCGCCGCGATTGAAATCATCCGTTCCCAGGAGCAGCGCCTTGTGTTTCGCCGCCTGCGCACGCACCCATTCGGTGACTTCGCGGTCGCCAAACATTCCGCCGGGAACGCAGGCCTCCGGCCAAAGGACGAGGTCCGCCTTTTTTTCCGCGGCCAGGGCATTCATTTGCTCGAGTATCTCGAAAACGGCCGGCGACTGCTCCATGTCCATCTTCATGGTTTGTGGAATATTCGGCTGAATCGCAGCGATACGAACGGCAGCTTTTTCAGTTCCCGGGCCCTTTACGAGGACACGCACTCCGAAGCTGAACGCTCCGACCACGAGTGCCACGGTGAAAAGGAAATCAAAATGCGGTCGAAGCCGGACGCGCCCGACCTCCGCACAAAGACGGAGCACCGTGATGACGGCGATCACATTTGCCATCGCGAGCAAAAAGCCGAGCCCGCTCACACCCGTGAGTTCCGCGATTTGAATAAGGACCAAATCTTCGTGCAGCGAGACTCCGAGCGTATTCCAATTGAAGCCCAGAAGCGCCCAACTCCTCAGCCATTCCAAGGCCACCCACGCAGCCGCCAGCACGATTGCGAGCCCCATGTTTCGCATGGAAGAAAGCAACGGTGGTCGTTGCTGTGGCGCCAGCGGGTCGGGCCGCTCCACTACGATTTGGCATCCGGCAAACCAACCCGCAAACACCGCCCATATCGCCGGAACAAGCGCGATTCCGGCGCCCATTCCAAACGGAAGCAGGCGTAACGCGGGAGCGTTATAAAGAGGCGCCAGTTCGCCAAGCCACCAGAATATGGCGGTGTAGGCGACAAGGCCGGTTACGTAGCCGAGTCGAAACCGCCGCCACGGAGTCATGTCGCGCGGCACCCAGATGGCAGCCAGAAGCGGCGTCAGTGCGACGAACGCAGTGCGCCCGAGTTGCCCCGGAGGAAAACAAAGTGCAAGCCATGCACCGCTCAGCAGCGCAGCAAAGAGCGGCCAGTTTCGCCGCAAAAAAGAGGATGATGGTTTCGTTTCGATGCTGCGTATTGGCAGGACCCCGGCCTTTTCAACAATCCAATAATCCTATTCGCGCCGCACGCGCTTGCTTTTCACCGGCTCCGGCGATGGGTCGATTGCCTCCTTGATTTCCTTCGCATAGCCGGGATTCACGCGAAATGTCAGCTTTGCCACTTCTTCGAGGGAATAGAACGAGGAATTGTCCGCATCAATAAGGCCGGTATCAATCAATCCCTTGAGCGTGGAAATAAAGTCGTTGGCATCCATTCCCTTGCAGTTTGTGAAGAGCGTCATGCCGTCGACTTCCGCCCCCATGAGGCCGATGCCTTTAATAATGGTCGTCTCCGAGCCGTCGAGATTGATGTTTGATCCTCCCATATGCCGATATTTGCCAAAGCATAGCGGACGCGTGCGGTTTTCCAATAGACAAAAAACCGTATCCGCTCCGCTGGAATGAGCGAAATGTTCGGTGGCATCCGGCCGCCGGACGGCTACAAAGATCGTAACACGAACAATCAAAACATGAATTCACACATTCTTGCGCGCTCGATTCGCAGCCTCCTCGTCGTTCCACTTCTCCTCGGTGCCACTGCATTCGCGCAGGACAAAAAGCTTCCCGACATCCGCGTGGACGAGAAGCCGCTCGAACGCGACGTCCACACAAGCTACGCGCCTGTGATTGAGCGCGTTTCGCCCAGCGTCGTGACCATCGCCACTCAAATGCGCGCCGACAAGCTGAACAAGAGTGCGGACCGTGGTGCGGACGATCGGTTCTTCCGCCGTTTCTTCGGCCTGCCTGACCCCGGCGAAGAAGCGCCAAAGACTCCAAAACCGGAATCGAAGAACGGTAAACTGATTCCGGCCGGACTCGGCAGCGGCGTGATTATCAGTGCCGACGGTTACATTCTCACCAACCATCACGTCGTCAACGAAGCAGACGAAATCAAGGTGACGCTCGCCGATGGGAAAACCGTTCACAAAGCGAAGAAAATCGCGAGTGACGAAGGAAGCGACATCGCAGTGATCAAGCTCGAGGCAGGGAATCTCCAGCCGATTACATTTGCTGACAGCGACAAAATCAAGGTCGGCGATGTTGCCATTGCAATCGGTAGTCCGTTTGCACTCCGACAAACGGTTACGAAGGGCATTATTTCAGCGATTGGCCGCGACGGAACCGGCATCTCGGAGTTCGGCAACTTCATCCA
>SXGQ01697208.1_pt1 | contig 16528 bp, 20 predicted proteins | sample 3178371 | NCBI WGS metagenome assembly SXGQ01 (sample SAMN11356859, study PRJNA531348) | freshwater metagenome | isolation source: freshwater sample F1-20 | place: China: Fuxian Lake, Yuxi | collected 2017-12-25
ATGGCCGAGCGCGGGCAGATCACCGGCGGCGTGCTGGAGGGACCCTTGGCGCTGGATCTGGCGCTGTCGTTGCAGGCGCGTCATCTCAAACACGTCAAGACCCATCTGGACGGGCGCGCCGATGTGCTGGTGGTGCCCGACATGGAAGCGGGAAACATGCTGGGAAAGCAACTGGAACAGATGGCCGGTGCCTTGTCCTGCGGCATGGTGACGGGTTGGCAGGTGCCCATTGCCTTGACCAGTCGCTCCGATACGCTGCGCTCTCGCGTGGCTGCGCTTGCGATGGCCCGGCGCTGTCTGGGGCATGCCGAGGCGGTGCTGGCGTGAATGCCGATACGTCCGACGGCTTCATTCTGGCGGTCAACGTCGGATCCACCAGCCTGCGGCATGCGCTGTATCGTGTCCGTACAGCCCGCCTGCAGCCCGCAACGGTGGTCAGGGGGCACCGGCAGCAGCTCGATGGCGTGCGTGATTTCACGCAGGCACTGGAAGATCTGCGCGAGGACATGAAACAACGCTCCCACGGCTGGCCGCTTTTGGCTGTGGCGCACCGGGTGGTTCATGGGGGGGCACAGGTACATGCACCGGTACTGGTTTCACCGCTGGTCATGCGGCATCTGGAGGCCTGCGAGAGCATGGCGCCCCTGCATCAGCCCTTCAACCTGATGGGCATCCGCTTGTTTGAAGAATACTGGCCTTCCATCCCGCAGGTGGCGTGTCCTGATACTGCGTTCCACGTCAATTTGCCCGCCGCCGAAAGCGCATTTGCCTTGCCGCGAGCCCTGCGCGAGCAGGGTTATCGCCGTTACGGTTTTCATGGCCTGTCCTGTGAGTCCGCGCTGCGCCTGCTGCATGAACGCGGACAGGATGCCAGTGGCCGTCTGGTGGTGGCGCATCTGGGCAGCGGCAGCAGCGTGACAGCCGTTCACAAGGGAGTATCGGTTGCTACCAGCATGGGTTTTTCCACATTGGATGGTTTGGTCATGGGGACGCGGTGCGGCAGTCTGGATGCGGGAGTCATCCTCAGCCTGATGGACAGGGGCTGGACGCGCAGTCAACTGCAGGACATGCTGTATCTGGACTCGGGGCTCAAAGGGCTCTCCGGCATATCGGGCGACTTTCGCATATTGCGGGCAAGGGCCACCCTGCAAGCCCGGTTTGCCATTGAGGTGTATGTGCGGCGCCTGCTGCGTGAAACAGGGGCGCTTGTAGCATGTATGGGCGGGGTGGACGACATCGTGTTTACCGGCGGTGCAGGCGAATCGGATGCCCGGTTGCGGGCGGAGGTCTGCGCCAGATTGGCGTGGCTGGGGGTGCGGGTTGACTCGGGTCTCAATGACGAGGCGGATGTGTCCAAAAGTGCTACGCCATTGGTATTGATATCTGCCAAAGACAGCCCTATCCGGGCGTGGGTGGCTGCAGCCGATGAAAACCGGGTGGCGGCTGAACAGGCGCTGGTGTGCCTGCAATCGCTCAGTTCACCTGCCCATTGAGCAGTTGGCCTGCGGTCTGCGCCATCAAAACCGGGGTCAGGTGCTTGCTCTGCAGACTTTCAATCTGTGGTTGCAGGGCTTTGAGGCGCTCGCCGGTGGCGTGTGTGGGTTCTGCGCTGGCGAACTCGTCACGCAGGGCGCGCAGGGTATTGACGGCAACATCGGCGCGGCCTGCCATGTATTGCTGGGCATACAGGGTTGCGAAAATGTCGGCGAAGATTTCACCTTCCAGCGGATTGAACGCATCGGCCACATGGGCTGCTCCGTTCATTTCGCGCTCGGCGCAGTGACCGATTTCGTGGGCAACAGCCAGTTCAACCACGTTCATGCGCTCGGATTCGTCGATGCGGCCGAAAAACCGGTTCCAAAGTGCCCAACCGTCCGGATTGGTGTTCAAAACGATGACGCACATGCTGGCGTTGCGCGACACGGCAGCCAGTGGGGTACGTTCACGGCGGTTGACGCTGACCACATGGATGGGGCGCTGGATGCCGGGTTGCATCTCTGCGGCAACGCGCTTGGCCAGGGCAGCAACGGGTTCTACCGGGAAGTTTTCCAGGGTGACGTCATGAAAACCGAAAAAGCTGCCGATGCTGAATGCCTGAGCCTGTTCGGTTTCCGCGGCGCGCAGTGAGTCGCTGTGCGCACCGGTGTGACGGTGGTGTTGATGGAGGTGATCACCGTCATGGTGATGATGAACACCGATGGGGTGGTGGACATGCCCTTTGGTTTGACTGTCGGCATCAGGACGCGCCACCAGGCTGGCTGCCATGCCCAGAACCAGCAGGCATGCGGCTGCGCCGTTGGCCAAAGAACCATTTGCGCGAACCAGACTGAGCTTTTTGATACCTGCGAACATGACTGCCAACCACCGTGTTTTCGATGGGTACAGGTTCGCTTTTCAGCCGAATTTTGAAATTCAGCGAAATGGTATTTAACAATTAACAATCAGTCTGTTACGCCTGTAAGTGTTTGCCTTACAGGGTGTCTGTGTTGCTGTTTTCTCCTGTGGTCTGAGGGTCTCTGTCAGGCAGTCTCAGGTCATATGCTGCTTGAGCCACGCCAGTGCATCTGCCCAGCCTTCACGGGCCGGTCCCTCACGGTATGTCGCCCGATAGTCGGCATGAAAGGCGTGCGGTGCGTCTACAAATACCCGGATATGGCTGTTGCGGCTGACAGGATTGTTACTTTCCCTCAGTTTGCGTTGCATCTGCTCGACCTGGGGCATGGGAATGCCGGTATCGGCGCTGCCATACAAGCCCAAAACCGGTGCTTTCAGTGTGTCGGCCACATCCAGCGGATGCCGGGGGAATCGTTCGTTTCGGTCGCCGGTCAGGCGACCATACCAGGCGACGCCGGCTTTAAGTTGTGGGTGGTGTGCACAGGCCAGCCATGTGATACGCCCACCCCAGCAAAAGCCGGTGATGGCTGCCCGGCGCAGGTCGCCCCCTTGTTTTCCGGCCCAATCCAACGCATGACCGATGTCGGCCATGACCATGCTGTCGGCGGTCTGGCTTACGATCTGCGACTGGATTTCTGCAATCGTTGCCAGACTGCCGGGGTCGCCGATGCGGTAGAAAAACTCGGGCGCCACGGCCATGTAGCCTGCCTTGGCAAAACGCCGGCACACATCGGCAATGTATTCGTGCACGCCAAAGATTTCGCTGACCACCACTACCACAGGCCAGGGGCCTGTACCTGTGTCGGGCCGAGCCATGTAGACCGGAATGCTGTCCTGGCCGGCGGGCATGTTCGATTCGCCCGCCTTGATGCCGGCAAAATCGGTCTTGACGGCTTGAGCCCATACCGGGGCGCTGGCCTGCGCGAAACCAGCTGCCACGGATCCTGCTACCAGGCGGCGGCGCGTATGGCTTTTAATATGGCTGTGGGTATCTCTCTGCACGCTGTTTTGAACGCTGCTTATAACGTTATCAGGCATATGCTTGCCATGATCGTTGCCATCCTGCGACTGTTTTTCGGTTGTCTGCACCGATGGCGTGCTGTTTTGCACTGACATGTTCCACTCCTGCAACTTGGGTCTATACTTTGGCGTCTGGCACTTCAATGGTGCCGTACTTGCGAGGAGAACAAAAGAGATGGATACAACAGGGATGAATGCATCGCGCAGGCAGATGCTGCAATTTTCTGCAGTGTTCGGGCTGATGGCTGCTGCCGGCCTGATTTCGCCGGTACAGGCTGCCGACTGGAACAAGGCTGCCTTTGAGGGCAAGAGTCTGGATGAAGTCGTGAAACTGCTCGGCGGTGGGGCAACGGAAAAGAGCGCCGCCGTGACGCTCAACGCGCCCGATATCGCCGAGAACGGAGCGGTTGTTCCGATTGGTGTGAGCACCACCCTGAAGGCCGAGCAGATCGCCATTCTGGTTGAAAAAAACCCCAACGCGCTGGCAGCGCAGTTTTCTCTGTCTGACGGGGCAGAGCCGTTTGTGTCCACCCGCGTCAAGATGGGCCAGAGTTCCAATGTGCATGCGGTGGTCAAAGCCGATGGCAAGTGGTATGTGGCGACCCGTGAGGTGAAGGTGACGCTGGGCGGTTGTGGCGGTTAAGCCGGCTGCAGGCGTACTTAGCAGGCACCGGCCAAATAAATCAGGCAGGTTCGCCAGCACCAGGGTAATGACAAACGCATTTGAAGGAGACAAGCGACATGGGTGATCCGATGCGCGTACGCGCCGCAGAAAAAGACGGCGTGGTCGATGTAAAAGTATTGATGAAACATGACATGGAGTCGGGGCAGCGCAAGGATGCCGCAGGCAAAAACATTCCGGCGTGGTTCATCACCACCGTGACAGCCACGGTCAAGGACAAGACGGTGTTTTCCGCGCAGTTTGGTCCTGCGGTGTCGAAAGATCCGTTTCTGAATTTCAAGTTCAAGGGCGCTGCCAAGGGGGACAAAATTGTCATCAACTGGGTGGACAACAAAGGCGACAAACGCACCGATGAGGCAGTCATCGCCTGAGGAGGCATGATGAAATTCACAGTAGAAAACGTGATGGACCGACACTCTGCCAGCCAAGCACAACATGGCGCCAAGCACGAAAAACCGGTCGTTTCCACCGCTGCACGCCTGCTGGCGTTGACGGCCGTCGGTCTTTCAACTCTTGCGCCAGCTGTCCGGGCACAATCGGCCACCGATGCCATTGCCCGATACCGCGAAATGATCGCTGACGGTAACCCGGCTGAATTGTATGAGGCGGCCGGCGAGGACTACTGGAAAACACCTGGCGGTCCCAAAAAAGCCACTCTGCAGTCGTGCGACCTCGGGCTGGGCCCGGGGGTGGTGAAGGGCGCCTATGCGCAACTGCCCCGCTATTTTGCAGACACCGGTAAGGTGCAGGATCTGGAAAGCCGTCTGATGACCTGCATGGAGCAGATACAGGGCATCGCGTCACAGAGCATCATTGACGCACCGTTTGGCAAAGGCGCCAAAAAAGACATTGAGGCCGTGGTGGCCTACGTGGTGACGCAGTCGCGCGAAATGCCGATCAAGGTCACCGCCTCCCACCCGCTCGAAAAAGAGATGTATGAGGTGGGCAAGCGCCTGTTTTTCTATCAGGCCGGTCCGATGGATTTCTCGTGTGCATCGTGCCACGCAGTCGATGGTCAGCGTATCCGCCTGCAGGACCTGCCCAACCTGTTGAAAAACCCGGGTGCAGCCACGGGGTGGGGCAGTTGGCCCGCCTATCGCGTATCCAGTGGCGAATTCTGGACCATGCAGCGTCGCATCAACGATTGCTTTCGCCAGCAGCGTTTTGCATTCCCCCTGTATGGCTCGGATGTCACCATTGCACTGTCCAGTTTCATGGCCGTCAATGCGGCTGGCGGCGTGATGCTGGCGCCCGGTCTGAAGCGTTGAGGAGTTAGCATGTCAGAGACAACACAATTCCGGGCTTCCGTTCTGTGCCTCAAGTTTGCAGCCGTCAGCGGTATGCTGACGCTGGCGTCCTGCGCGGCGCCTGATTACACACCGCAGGTGCAGGCTGCCATCAAGAACGGCTTCCGGGCTGAGGGTATCGCCGGTGTGGATCGCGTAACGCAGGACGCTTTCCACCAACTGTGTTCAGATCCGGCCAAAGCAAACTCGCCCCAGGCTGCAGCCGAACGCGAGAAACTGCAGACCGCCGCGTTGGCCGCCATCAAGCCGCCATCGGATGGCAAGTATCTGGGCGACTGGAAAAACGGTGAAAAGATCGCGCAAAGCGGTCGGGGCGCCACGTGGAGTGACAAACCCGGCACGGAAAACGGCGGTGGCTGCTACAACTGCCATCAAATCGACCGCAAGGAAATTTCGCACGGCACCATCGGTCCGCCCTTGTGGAACTACGGCAAGCTGCGTGGCAATAGCGACGCGATCCTCACCTATACCTGGAACCGCCTGAACAATTCCAAGGCATACAACGCCTGCAGCAATATGCCGCGATTCGGTCATGCGGGTCTGCTCACAGAAAAGCAGATCCAGGACTTGATGGCGTTGCTGCTTGATCCGGCTTCACCGGTCAACCAGTAAGCGTCCGGGGGGCTGCAATCGAGCAGCCCTCCAGCGGTACCCCTCGGGCTTTCATACAATGCCGCAGCCATCGTGGACCCCAAATTTCCGCAGACGGCGGCTTCATGGTCGTGATGACAGGCTGGAGATCCCCTCCAACCATTGACGCATCTCATCGCCCCATTCGGACATGAAGAATACAGAGGCGATGATGAACAGCACCCACGCATAGGCTGTCAGGCGGCTGTTCCAGCGGTTTGCTGTTTCACGCTGTCGGATCTCTTGTCCGATCGCATGATGATTCAATGGATTCTGGTCGGAATGGTCCATGACGGGAACAGCCTTGCGTTGTACTACCCCGACCAGTGTGAGCTTCCGAGCAGTTTATCGCCTTCCCCCGGATGGGGTCTGCGGTGGCAGCAGGTCAACCAGTTCGAACAAGTCTTCTTCCAGCATCTGCCCTTCGATTTTTTTCAGGACGGAGCCATCTGGACCGATGATGTAGACCGTCGGAACGGATTTGATCTTGCCCAGCCATTTGCGTTGTTCTGATGTGGCATGTGCGACCGGGAATCGGTAGTTCTTCTCGTCCACGTAGCTGCGCAAAGCCTCGGCCGACTTGTCGGTGGCCAGCGTCAGCATCATGCCGCCGCGGGCTTCCCAGCGCTTTTGAAAGGCGGGAAGAGATGCGTTCTGCAGTTTGCAGTACGGACACCAACTGGCCCATACCTGCAGGAATACGAAGCGGTCCTGCAAGTGTGCGCCGTTGACGGGGCGGCCATCCAGCAGGGTGAAGTCTGGCCATTGCACCCGTTCGCCGTTTTCCAGTGCGCCAGCGGGCAGGTGCAGCAGTGCCGCGATGGCCAGCAGCAACGCCAGTACGCTGTTGCGAAGAAACATAAGAGTCAGGTTGAGGCGCATGGGGTGGCTACCATTCGGGGGTTGGATCATGTGGGGCGGGGACACGCGTCCCGCACGTCCCTGACGCGCTGTGTGCTGCGGGATCGTTATGCCTCAGTCTAGGTTGTTGCTATCATTCGGGTCAATTCATCGCACCCCGTGTGGACAGGCCGGTCATGTCAGAGCAGGACGTAATACAACAGTTGCAGTCGGTGCTGCTATGGGCAGCCGTCATCGCTTTCTTGTTTGGTGCCATCATGCAGCGTACCGGATTTTGCACCATGGGGGCGGTCACCGATCTGATCTCGGTGCAGGACTCAACGCGCCTGCGGCAATGGGCGCTGGCCATCTCAGTCAGTGTGGCAGGATGCGCCTTGCTGCAGCAGGCCGGACTCATCAACCTGTCAAAAACACTTTACCTGGGCGCGCGCTTGAACCCCCTGTCCATTCTGGTGGGCAGTTTTTTCTTCGGCATCGGCATGGTGCTGGCAGCCGGTTGCAGCAGCAAGACACTGGTGCGCATGGGAGAGGGAAATCTCAAAGCCGTGGTGGTTTTTCTGGCGCTGGGTTTGTCGGCGTGGATGACGCTCAAGGGTGTGTTCGGTGTCATACGTATCAACACGGTTGACCGGGTCAGCGTACAGCTTGGCGGTGGGGCAGATCTTGCGGCACTGCTGCAGTCTTGGGGTGATTTCAGCGCGGCAAGCCTGTCGCCGCTGGCAGCCGCTGGGGTGGCCTTGCTTTTTGCCGGCTACGCATTTGTGGGGCGTCAGCGCCTGGGGTTTGCAACGGCCTTGGCCGGGCTGGGACTTGGCGCATGCTGTGTTGCGTTTTTCTATGTCAGCGGGGCCATGGGCTATGTTGCCGAAGACCCCAACACCCTTGAAGAAGTTTACCTGGCCAGTTCGTCCGGTCGTCTTGAAGGTCTTTCATTTGTGGCGCCTTATGCACAAGTGATGGAATGGCTGGTGTTCTTCAGCGATACATCCCGCAAGGTCACGCTGGGCTTGATCATCGTGCCGGCCGTGGTTCTGGGCGCGGCAGCCAGTGCGCTGGCAAGCGGCGGTTTTCATTGGCAGGGTTTCAGCAGCACTGAAGAACTGACCAATCACCTCATCGGTGGTGTGCTGATGGGTGTGGGTGGCGTGACCGCGCTGGGCTGTACCGTGGGGCAGGGGCTGACCGGCGTGGCTACGCTGTCGCTGGGCTCGCTGCTGGCATTGCCCGGTTTTATTGCCGGCGGCCTGCTGGGCATGAAATATCTGACGATGCGGCATTTGCCCGCACCGTGCGTTCCTTTGAAATACACGAAGAAAGACGGAGATCCCGTGAACTTGCAGCGACACAACGATACGTTTTCAACGGCGGGGCAGATTACCCTGGCCGATCTGTCCGAGATTGCCCGCATGGGTTTTCGCAGCGTCATCAACAACCGGCCTGATGGCGAGGGCGGGGCTGAGCAGGTGGCAAATGCCGAGGTGGCAAAGGCCTGCGAGTCGCTCGGTCTGCAGTATGCCTATCTGCCGGTGGTCAGTGGCCAGTTGAAGGCTGAAGAAGCCGCTCAGATGGCGCAATTGCTCGAAACCATGCCACATCCGATTGTGGCTTTTTGCCGCTCCGGGGCACGGTCCACACAGCTGTATCAGATGGCACGGCACATGACCTGACCCCGGTTCATTGTTTCAGACAGCTTGCGCTTTTGGGGTCATCTTTGAGGCCATGTCAGGTGTTGAACCGGACTTGTCTTCCGGTTTCATGTCCGGTGCCTTCTTTTTGCGACTGTTCATGCGGGCTTTGACAACGCCGCGTTGCTCCGCGCGACCCAGCAAGGCGCGTTGCGACAGTCTTTCCTGACGCAAAACGCCATACTCGCCGTCGTTGTAGGCTGCATGGGCCAGCAGTTTGGCTTGGGCCAGCGCCTTGCGGGGCTGTCTGGCCCATGCGTGCGCAGTGGCCAGAGCCGCCACCAAAGGATCGGCCTCAATGCGGGTCAGCAGCCCCACTCTGAGTGCTTCATCGGCGGCAAGTACCTCGCCGCTCATCATCAATTGTTTGGCCACATCAATGCGGACCAGTTCGCGCAGCAGGGCAGCGCCGCCCATGTCCGGAATCAGTCCCCAGCGTATTTCCATGACCGACAGTTGTGCCTTGGGATGGGCGATGCGGATGTCCGCCCCCAGTGCCAGTTGTATGCCGGCGCCATAGCAGTGACCGTTGATGGCTGCGATGACAGGCACGTCCAGTTGGCGCCATCCCATGCTCCAGCGCTGGAACAGATTGGCCCAGGGCAGGTAGAGCTGCAGGTACAGGCGTACGGCAGTCAGCGGTTTTTTCAGCATGGACGGCATGTCCAACCCGGAGCAGAAAGATGAGCCCTCGCCCGTAATCACCACGGCGCGGATGCTACGGTCGCGGGCGATGTGGCGCTGTGCCTTCTCGATGCCGTAGAGCGTCTGGTCGGTAACCGCATTGTGGCGCTCGGGGCTGCTGAGCTCGACAATGGCGACCTGACCGTCCCGGCGCAGACGGACGGCGGGGGTGAACTGGATGGTGTCGTGTGGCGCGGCTGGCATGGCGTGTTCCCTGTGAGGCGTGTCTGCTTTGATGTGTGCTTGATTGATGTGTTCACCTGATTGTGACACAAGCGCAGGTTTTGCCGCGACCAGATGGCGGAGCAGGTGGGGGGATGGGGAGTTGCCTTGACGGGTAGTGGGTGGGGGGGCGGGGTGCTCGGTACAGTGTGTCCATTGCATCTACGTATGCCTTCAACCCAAAGGACATTTCCATGAACAGATTCAATCCCTCTTTGCTGGTCCTCGGACTGGCTGCCGCTTTTGCCGCCCCCATCGCCCACGCAGGAGAAACCTCTCTGAACGGCTGGGGCAAGGCCTATGCTGATGCCGCAGTTCGCGCAGCAGAGCGTCCGCCCATTTCCCTGTTCCAGAACCCCGGTGCGCTGGTGGAGCGTCCGGTGGTGGCTGAGCGTCCGGTGCTGCTGGACCGCCCGGTGCTGGTTGAGCGTCCGACCATCATTCGTCCGGAGCGTATCGCGTCCATCCTGCGTTGATCTACGTTTGATCACAGACGCAGCGGTAAAACCCCGGCGTGGCGAGTCTGCCCTGTCGGGGTTTTTTGCATGAAGGGTTTTTCTGCGGGCAAAAATCCCCCGAACTCGGATTTGGCGTACAGCGCGCTTTGGCGTAAAGTCTGCGCAACGCTTTTTGACATGCCGGCTGATTGTTCAGCGCTGAACAGCAGCCGTCCCACACAACACGTTGTCTATTTCCAGATAGGGATATCACATGGCCAATGAACTGCCACTGTTTTACAAAAATCTCGTGCCTTTCGACTCCAAAGAGCACGCAGGCTTGAAGTTTCCCCAGAGCGTCGGCAGCTTTGCCTATGCCCGCGAAACCAATCTGATCCCCATCTTCATCGGTGAACTCGCCGATGCGTCGCGTCACTATCCGCTGGTGTTCATCAATGCCGGCGAGGGTCAGGGGCCCGTGCTGGCAGCGGTGGTGGGGTTGGGCGACGGCACCAACCGCATGATCGACGACAAAGGGAACTGGCGCGCCGGTTTTTATATCCCGGCCTACGTTCGCCGCTATCCCTTCATTGCCCTGCGCAACGAACAGGGTGGGCAGTTGTCGCTGGGTTTTGACAAGGATGCGCCCGGCATCGGTGACAAAGACGGCGAGGCACTGTTGGACAAGGATGGCAAGGCAACCGAGCGGCTTGAGCGCATCATGCAGTTCGAAGCCGAATTTCAGCGCAATGCCGATGTGACCCGTGCAATGGCCAAAAAACTGGCAGATGCCGGTTTGATGGAAGAATCTTCGCTGAATTATCAGTTGCCGGGTCAGACCGAACAGAAAACGGTCTCCGGATTCATGATGATCAATGAAAAGCGTCTGCGTGACCTGCCCGATGAAAAAGTGACCGAACTGTTCCGCGCCGACTGTCTCGCTCTGGCTTACGGTCATCTGGTGTCTTTGGGCAACCTCGCCCGTCTGCTTGAGACAGTCTGAGCATGGCGGTGTGGTGGCGCTCGGTCAGCTTGCAGTTGACTAGAGTGCCGCTACAACTTGTGGGGCATGGTCCTGTGCTACCGTCGGCGTTTTCCGAATAACGTTCTCCAGGAGTCATCATGACATTGTGTCCCATCGCTGTAGCCGTAGGCTGTCAGAAGTGCCCGGCCTTCAAGATTTGTCCGGCCAAAGGCATTCTGGGCGACCAGAAAAAGACTGAAGACAAGCCGCAGGACACCAAGCAGTCCTGATCGCAGCTTGGTACTGAACTGGTCTTCGCATGCGACACCCTTGGGTGTCGTGACAGGGGCGCGAACACCGCAGGGTGTGTGCGCCCTTGTCTTTGCGCAGGATGCGCAAAGCGGGTTGGAAGATCTCAAGACGCGCGTTCAGCGCCGGTTTCCGGACGTGCCGTGGCGATTTTCAGACGAAGCGTTGGCCGACACCTGGCGGTGGGTGGATGACTATTTTGGTGTGTGTGCCGGCAGGCGACTCGCCGACGTACCATCAAGCGAAGTACCCCAAAACACCACGGACATGCCCCGCCTGTCACTGACCAGCCTGTCCCCGTTGGACGCTTGGGGCACCGTTTTCCAGATGCGCGTTTGGGAGCGCATCGCCCGTATCCCCTCGGGACAGACTCTGTCCTATACCGAACTGGCTCAACAGCTTGGCATGGGCAAACAGGGTTCTCGTGCGGTTGCTGGAGCCTGCGCAGCCAACCCTGTGGCGTTGCTTATACCCTGCCACCGGGTGCTTGCCCTCAACGGTGCTTCAAGCGGCTATCGCTGGGGCATTGAACGCAAGCAAGCCTTGCTTCAGATGGAAATCGACCGCAGGTCCGGCGTGATATCCGATCCGAATGCGTCGCTGCAGACATAGCGTTGCAGCTTGCCGGCAACTGATTCTGCGCTGCTCAGCGCACCCGATACTTTCAGATCAACGAAACGGCTGCGAGACGGAAAATCCGCCTCGTCGCTTGAACGCACATCTGCCTGCATGTCGGTGTCAATGACACCGGGTGCGATGCTGCCCACCCTTAGTCCGGCATGCAGACCCGCGTTTATTTCAGCAGCCAGGCAACGGGCATGGTGATCCAGTGCAGCCTTGCTGGCGCAGTAGGTTCCCCAACCGGCATATGCGTTGCGTGCAGCACCGCTGCTGATGTGAACCACCCGCCGGTCCTGGCAGTAGGGGTTGGCTTTGAGGAACGCATCGGTCAGTATGAGCGGCGCGCTGACATTCAATGAGACGGCCCGGGCCAGATCGGCCGGATCGGACCGTCCACCCGTCGCAATCGGTGTGACCTGTCCCGCATTGTTGATCAACATGGCGACTTCGGCAGGGGCCAGCCATTCCGATAGTGTTGGCTGACTGAGCCAAGCCGTCAGGGCAGCCGTATCGGACAGGTCGATACTTGCCTGTTGCAAACCGGGGTGTTCTGCAATCTTTTTGCGTGATATTCCCAACACGTGCCAACCGGCCGCCAGAAATTGACGGGTCAGGGCCAGGCCCAAGCCTCGACTATGGCCGGATATTGTTACACAATGTGACATTGAACTCCTTAACGTTTTGTTTGTCTGATGTCCACACCCCCCTATTGGTAGGGGATGGAACATACGCAGCACAGCGTTACAGTAATTACACCATACGGATGTGGCGCCAGCGACGATTTCGTCCAACGACCGCATGACAGAGGATGACATGGGAAGCGCAAAAGGACATCGGCCCTTGCTGGCCAACGAGATTCGACTGATCACTGCTACCGACGAAGGCGAACCGGCGGGGTCTCCGGACGTTCTGCCCGCGGGATCGACATCCATCGAAAAGCTGGTGGAAAGGCTGCAGTTTCAAAACCCGCATGGCGCCGTCGCTTACCTGCAGGCAAACCCGGGTATCCTGGGTCAGATGCGCCTGATGAATCATCTCGAAGAAAAACTGCAGTAAACAACTCTCTACCTGCCCAGCGCCATGGTGACCAGTGGTGCGAAATCCACTCGTCCCTTCAAGCGAGCGCTCAGCAGGTACAAACCCGCCAGTTTTCGTTGCAGCATCAGCGAGTCGACCGGCGGCACGTGCCAAAAGTCTCCCGCCATACCCAGTTCCAAGCCCCAATCGCGCATGCGCTCGGCCAGATCAGTCTGGCCGAAAGGATAGGGCTCGCCCCAGTAAGCGGGTTCGCAGGCTGCAATGATCATGTCGTGGATGGTGTTCTGGTGTTGTTTGGCCACCAGCTCGTCGTAATACCCGATCTGCAATGACAGCGCATGCAGGTCATAGCGGTTCTTGCGGATTGCAGCGTCCAGTATCTGTCGGTAGAGAGCGACTCGTTCGGGTGCGTAGGGACGGGCCGCCCCAAAATCCAGAAGAATGATCTGCCGGGTGTCGGGGTCATACCGGAAATTGGCAAAATTGGGGTCGGTCTGCACCCAGCCCAACTCGAACACTTCAATGAACAGCAGATGGAACAGGCTGTTGACGATGTGGTCCCGTTCCTCTTGTGAGGCGGCGGAGAACTGCTCGATTGGCAGTCCGCCCACCCGCGTCATGGCCAGAATATCCTGCGTACTCAGTTCTGGGCGCACCCGGGGCAGCACAAAGCAGGGGATGCCTTCCAGATGTTGCGCAAAGCGCGCAAGGCACTCCGCCTCGCGGGTGTAATCCGCTTCTTCGTGCAACTGCCGCTTGCACTCCACCAGCAGCCGCTTGATCTGTGCCGTATCGGGTATCAGACCGGACATGGACAGCAGGCTGACGACATTGTCCACATCGCTGTCGATGCTGGTTCGTACCCCCGGATATTGCACCTTGATGGCCAGTTCAGTGCCGTCCAGCGCGGTGGCTGCATGCACCTGCCCGATGGAAGCGGCGGCCATCGGCTGCATCGAAAATGACTGGAATTTCGAACGCCAATCCGGCCCCCAGTTGTTCTTGAGCACCTGTTCGAGCTGGGCCTGCGGCATGTACTGCGCATCAGACCGCAGGCGCGCCAGGATCTCGGCCAGTTCCGGGGGCAAGAGGTCGCCCGCGTCCATCGACAACAACTGCCCCAGTTTCATGGCCGCACCCCGCAGGCGCGCCAACTGGTCTGCCACCCGACGGGCGTTGGCGGGTGTGAGCAGCATGTCCGACAGTTTGGGCCGTTCGCCCCTTGCCAGCCGGCGCGCGCCTTCTGCCAGCATGCCGCCGGCCACCCGCGTGGCCAGACCGGTCATACGCGTCAATCGACCCAGACGGGTCTGCGGAACAGCACTTTCGCGGCTATTTTTGGGATCCATTGTCGGTATTGGTCCGGGCTCTGTCGGGGCTGGTCTGTGGCGGTCGGAAGCTCATTTTGACTGTCCGGCTCCGCGAACACAATCACTCATTTGCAAAAGCGGGGCCTGCAATCTGCAGTGTGCGCACATCAGTTTTTGTCGGTAGACGCAAAAAATACATTGCAATTTGAACAAACGTTTGCTCAAATAGTTACATCAAACAATGTATCGGTCTAGAAAGAGAGAATCGATATGGCCAGACAGCGGGTCACGCGGTTTGCATGTGCGGTGGTGACGGGGGCGGGCAGTGGTATCGGGCGAGCCTTTGCACTGGAGATTGTGCGACGTGGAGGTCGCGTGGTTTGCGCCGACATCAATGGCGCTGCGGCGGCAGAAACGGTTGAACTGGCACAACGCATGGGGCGGTCGGGCGAAGCAGCTGTGACGCCCCCGAAAACGCACCGGGCGCTCGCGGTCACCTGCGATGTGGGCGATGCGGCGTCGATGGCGGAACTGGCCAGAACCGCAGAATCATTCTTTTCAAGTGGCCCCTATCCAGGCACCCTAAACCTGGTCATCAACAATGCCGGTATTGGCGCAGGTGGTCGCCCGGTTGGCGATATCGGGTTGGCAGACTGGCAGCGCACCATGGACGTCAATCTCTGGGGGGTCATTCATGGCTGCGAAACGTTCACACCGCTGCTGCGGCAATATGCGCACGACCTGCGCGGCCGGCATGTGAAAGGTATCCGCTGCGGCATCATCAACGTGGCTTCAACGGCCAGTTTCTCTGCCGCACCGCTGATGGCGGCCTACAACGTGACCAAGGCGGGCGTGCTGGCCCTGTCTGAGACGCTGTCGGCGGAACTCGCGGGCAGTGCGGTGAATGTCACTGTGCTGTGCCCCACCTTCGTGAAGACGAATATTTTCAAGGGCGAGTTGATCGCGCCGGCCAGTTCTGCTCTGGCTGCCAAAGTGGCGAATGTGGCGGGCTGGAGTCCCGAGCGCGTGGTCAACATGACGCTGGATGCCGTCGATGCCGGCCAGTTGCATGTGGTGCCGCAGCCGGATGCCCGCTTGATCTGGATGCTGAAACGTCTGACCCCGGGGGTTTACACCCGAGGGGCCGGTTTGCTGTTGCGTGCGGCCGACCGCGCGCTTAAATGGAAGGGAGCTTGACATGCCGTTGATTGACCTTGAAAAAACCCTGGCCCGCATGAAGGAAAGACAGTGGGCACTGGCTGACTTTGACTGGGATAAGCCCGGTGCGGACAAGATACGGCCGGAGCAGTTTGCCAAGCTCAAGGCCTTCATGGCCGACTTGACGTGGATTGAACACGTGGGTGCGCGCGGTTTTGCAGCCATGGCCAAAAAAGCGCCCAATGACACGCTGCGCGAAATCTACACGTACTTTCATGCCGAAGAACAGCGCCATGCCAATGCCGAGCTGGCCCTGATGAAACGCTGGGGAATGCTGGAAGAAGGCGAAGTGCCCGAGCCCAACATCAACCTGCGATTGGTGATCGAATGGCTGGACCGCTACAGCGACGACATGCCGCTTGAGGTGCTGGGCAGTGTGATTCCGGTACTTGAAATCACGCTGGATGGCGCTCTGTGCAAGTTCCTGCTGGAAGAAGTGGAGGACCCGCTTTGCCATGAGGTGTTCAAGCGCATCAATGAAGATGAGTCGCGCCACCTGGGCGTGGATTTCCATGTGCTGGAAATGCTGGGGCACGGCAAGGCCTATCAGATTGCGCTCAAGTTTCTGGGCACCTGGGCCTCACCCAAGCTGTATCTGGGTGTGCTGTCTTACTTCCCCTTGCTCAACCGAATGCGTGACAACATCGTGGCGTTTGGTTTGAACGAAGACAAGCTCAATGAATGCATCGGCAAGTTCGAACGCTTCGGCGGACAGACCCCCGAAGGCCGTCGCAACCCGTGGTATCACCTCATGCGTTTTCATGCGCGCCTGGTGGTGGACAAAGATTCTTTCTATCACCCCCCCATCAATGCGCTGGTGAAAGCCAGCAATTACATCCCCAAGAAATGGCTGGGTGATTTTCCGACCTGGGTGAACAAGATCACATGGAGGCCGACAGCATGAGCGGCTTGAATCTGTCTGAAGGACGCGTGCGCATCAGCAAATCAGCACGCAAACTGGCGCAGCAGGTCATCTCGCGTGCTCAGGCCAACTCGGGCGACAATGATGTGCTGGACGTGCTCATCATCGGTGCCGGTTTTGCGGGCCTGGGTACCGCCATCAAGCTGAAAGAGGCGGGCGTCAAGCGCTTTGTCATTCTGGAGCGAGGGCAGGATGTGGGCGGCACCTGGCGCGACAACCAGTAC
>SXGQ01215266.1_pt1 | contig 16526 bp, 21 predicted proteins | sample 3178371 | NCBI WGS metagenome assembly SXGQ01 (sample SAMN11356859, study PRJNA531348) | freshwater metagenome | isolation source: freshwater sample F1-20 | place: China: Fuxian Lake, Yuxi | collected 2017-12-25
CGTTGAGTGGTCGACAGCCTGGGTTGCCGCGAAGAATCTTGAGCGGCGTCGGTGTCGGTTTTGGTCCGCGTTTTCCCATGTCAAAAACAGTGCACGCGTTTAGGGCAGTCGGGCGGCAGACCTACCCCCCAAGCGAAACCCGCAGCCGCCGGCAAGCGGCATCGTGATGCCCGAGCACCTGGGCGAAGTCGCCGCTCGCCGCTGGGGTGAGTTGCTGCCGATGCTCCAGGCGACGCGCGTGATGACGCGGGCCGATGTCGAAGCACTCGCCCGCTACTGCGATACCTATGAGTGGTGGCTTGCGGTGCGGGCGAAACTCAAGGCGGAAGGCGACACGTACCCGATTCTCAATGACGGCGGCGAAATCAAATACATCGCACAGAGACCGGAAGTGTCGATTGCCCACAAACTCGCCACCCAACTGCGGCAACTCGAGGCGGATTTCGGGCTGTCGCCCGCGGCTCGCGTCTCACTGAAGGTGGAGCCGGATGCCCCGCAAGAAACCACCCTCCAAAAGTTCCTCGCTCTCAAGGCTGCCCGAAAGGCGCAGGGCTGAGGCGGTCACGGGCTACTGGTGGGATGAGGAAGCCGCCGCGACGGTGGTCAACTTCATCGAGGCGGTGTGCTGCCACACGAAGGACTCCCCGACCGCGAAGGCCGGCGAGCCTATGCGTCTTCTGGAGTGGCACAAGCGGGATGTCATCGAACCGCTCTACGGGTGGAAGGTCGACGGCGAAGACACGCGGAGATTCAGACTCGCCTACCTCGAAGTACCGAAGAAAAACGCGAAGTCAACGCTACTCTCGTGCCTGAGCATCTGGCATCTCTTGATGGAGGGCGAGGGCGAGCTCGGGTGCATCGCGGCAAAAGACCGCAATCAAGCCGCCATCATCTTTGACGAGACGGCCGCGATGGTGAAGCGGTCGCCCGAACTCCGCGAGGTACTCGAGGTGGTCGACTCGCGGAAGACCATCGTCTGCCAAGCGACCGGGTCGAGTATGCGAGTCATCTCGCGAGACGCAGGGGCGGCGGAGGGGCCGAGCTATTCGTTCGTCTTTTGCGACGAGCTTCACGCGTGGCCTGACCGCCGGCTCTTCGAGGCACTCCGCTATTCGGGCCGCTCTCGTCGAGCCCCATTGCTCGCGACGATTACCACGGCCGGCGACCGCCGCGACACGATTTGCTGGGAACAGCATGAATACGCGGAGTTGACCCAGGCCGACCCGAACTATGACCCGCGGTTCTACGGGAAGATATTCGGTGCCCGGCCCGGTGTGGATGACTACTTCGACCCGGCGGTATGGGCTCGCGTGAATCCCGGCATGGGAATCACCATGACCGAGGAATCATTCGCGGCGGATGCCCGCGAGGCGAAGAACAAAGCGAGCAAGCTCAACGGCTGGCTCCGCTACTCGCTCGGAGTGTGGACCGAGAGCAGCCAGCGGTGGCTGGACCCGGAGAAGTGGGCCGCGTGCGCCGGGCCACCTCGCGAGCCGTTCGTCGGGCGGAAGTGCATCCTCGGAATGGACTTGTCGAAGTCGACCGACCTCTCCGCGATGGTTGCGTTGTACCCCTGCGAGAATGACGAGTTTGAGGTTGACGCGATGTTCTGGGCTCCCCGCGACCTCATCATGGAGCGGGAGCGAACCGACCGCCAACCATTCCAGCACTGGGTGAACGCGGGCTACATCACCGCGACCGATGGCAACGTCATCGACCATTCCAAGATCCGCGAATACGTCTTGGAATACGCGAAGACGCACCAAGTCGACCGGGTCTACATGGACTTGACCGGGGCGGTGCAGTTGGCGGTGGAACTGCAAGGGGCGGGCCTCCATGTGGAAGGATGGAGCCAAGGGTTCCGCGGCATGAGCTCGGGCACGAAAAGGCTCGAGTCACTCGTGCTGCAGGACCGCATCCGCCACGGCGGGAACCCCGTGCTGTCGTGGATGGCGGCGAATGTGACGGTCGAGACCAATGCCTTCGAGGACGTTCGCCCGGTGAAGAAGAAAAGCACGGGCCGCATCGACGGCATCGTGGCTCTCATCTTCGCCCTTGGCGGTTGGGAATCGCACCAAATCAAGAACAAGCCCGCGGCGGAGCCCTCCATCCTCATCCTATGATTGCCAACTCCAACCGCATTCTCTGGCTCCCCGAGAGCGACGCCCGCAACTGGGACTACGAATCCGGGGGATGGGCATCTAGTGGCCGCAACCCGTCGGGCGTGCGGATTGACGCGGAGAGTGCTCTGCGGGCGACGGTCGTGCTCGCCTGCGTGCGGGTTCTGTCGGCGTCGGTCGCCGGGCTGCCGCTACATCTCTACCGCCGGCTCGCGGGTGGCGGCAAGGAACTCGCCCGCGATGTGCCGCTCTACCGCGTGCTGCACACCACGCCGAACGATTGGCAGACCAGCTACGAGTGGCGTGAGACGCTCATGCTTCACCTGCTCCTGCACGGCAACGCGTACTGCGAGATTCGCGGGGCAGGTGACTCGCGGCAGTTGATTCCGCTGCATCCCTCGCGGATGAAGGTCGACCGCCTGGAGAACGGGCGGCTCCGGTACACGTACCGCGAGGACCGTGGCTCGTCCACTGTCTACTCGCAAGATGCCATCATGGCGTTGCGATGGCTTTCGGATGACGGCGTGACCGGGATGGTGCCGGTCGAGATTGCGGCGGACGCTATCGGGTTGGCTCGGGCGTGCGAGATTCACGGGGCGTCGTTCTTCGGGAATGGTGCCCGGCCGGGCGTGGTGCTGACCACCGATCAGATGCTTTCGCCCGAGGCGGCAGAGAACACGCGGAACCAGTGGGAGCGAGCCCATCGCGGCCCGTCGCGGGCTCAACGAACGGCGGTGCTCCAGGGCGGGCTCAAAATCTCTGAGGTCGGCGGGAACAACCAAGAGAGCCAGTTCCTCGAGAGCCGCAGGTTTCAAGTCGAGGAAGTCTGCCGCATCTATGGGGTTCCTCCACATCTCGTGGGTGATTTGTCGAGAAGTTCATTTAGCAACATTGAGCAGCAGTCGCTCGACTACGTGCAGAACGGGTTGATGCCGTGGCTGCGTCGCTTCGAGTCTGCCATCTCTCGCGACTTGCTCACCGACGATGAGACGTTCGCGGAGTTCGACGTTCGCGGTGCCCTGCGGGCTGACGCCGCGGGTCGCTCGGCGTTCTACAACACGATGGCTTCGCTCGGCGTTTTTTCCGTAAACGAGATAAGAGGCTTCGAGAATCTGAACCCGGTCGACGGCGGCGACATCCGCGTGGTGCCGCTGAATATGCAGACGCTTGAGCAGGCGAACGCGGCGGCACAACTGGCGATGGCTCCCGCGGCCCCAGTGGTCGAGGAAATCATCACGGTCAACGAGACGCCCGCGGAGCCAGCCCCCGAGGCGGCGCCCGAGGCGGCGGCACCGGAAGAGCCGCAGATTGCCGACGTTTCGCTCAACGGGGCTCAGGTGTCGAGCCTCTTGGAGATTGTGGCTCAATATAACGCCGGGCTCCTCAACGAGACCGGGGCGAAGGCCATCATCGCGGCGGCGTTCCCCGGCATCCCGGCGGCGACCATCGACGCCATCATCGCGGGCACTAACTCGACGCCGGTCGTGAAACCTGACGGCGAGCCGGTGCTATCGGCCCCCGCCGCGGCGTCGCTTCCTGCGAGCCGTGCGATGACGGTCTCTATCGACTTCGACCGCACGTTTGCTGCAGACCCCGCTCTCTGGGGCGAGTTCGCCCGCAAGGCGGTCGCGGATGGCAATACGGTCGTGATGGTCAGCCGCCGGCCAGACACGCCAGAGAACCAGCAAGAGGTCAGCGAGACGCTCGGCGACTACCGCGAGGCGTTCGCCCAGGTGCTGCTCGTGGGCGAGCGGCTCAAGGACGAAGCAGCCCGCGAGGCGGGCGTTGCGGTTGATGTGTGGGTCGAAGATTCGCCGCAGTTCGTGCGAGCGGTCGAGGGGCGTGCCGAGCCGGGCACCGTCGCCGAGGGCGACTTTGTCTTGTGGGGTTCCGCTGGCGGTCGCGCCCGCGGACGCATCGACCACATCATGGACTACGGCACGCTCGACATCCCCGGCACTGACTTCAAGATTGATGCGACCGAGGAAGACCCTGCCGCCCTCATCACGGTCTACGAAGAGGTGAGCGGCGGGTGGCGGGCAACCGAGACGCAGGTGGGTCACAAGGTGAGCACGCTCACCAAGATTGACCCGCTGCCCGAGCCGCCGGCAGAGGAGAATGCCTACGGCAAGCCGAAGCGGAAGCCGGGGAGGCGGAAGCGTGGCTAGGTATGACCACATCGACTTCACGCCGCCGGTTGGCGTGCGGGAGGAAGCGGCCCGCGGGCTCGCGTGGCGTGACGAGTTCAACCGCGGCGGCACCGCCGTAGGAGTGGCTCGCGCCCGCGACCTATCCAACGGCACGAACATCTCGCCTGAGACGGCGAAGCGGATGGCGAGCTACTTCGCCCGGCACGAAGTTGACAAACAAGGAAAGGGCTTTCGCCCAGGCGAGGACGGCTTTCCATCAGCCGGCCGCATCGCCTGGGCACTTTAGCTTTGGGGCGGAGACCCCGGTCAAGCATGGGCAAGCAAACTCACGCGGCAGATTGACGCCGCAGACGCGGAGGGCAGAAGCATGAACATCGAACGTCGGGCTCTGGCGATTGACGAGGTCGAGTCGGCGGTGCCGCTCTTGGCGGTCGAGAGCCGCAGCGAGGATGACGGCAACGAACGCGAATACATCGTCGGGTACGCGGCAAAGTTCGGCGTGAACTCGCTCGTGCTCGGTGACTTTGTCGAGCGGATTGACCCCGGTGCCTTCGGCATCGTGAGCGAGCGTCGCGGCAGGCGGCAGCCTCTCGAGACGCGGGCTCTTTGGAATCACGACGCGAACTTCCCCCTCGCCCGCTACCCCGGCACTCTCAAGCTCTCGGTCGATGACGTTGGGCTGCGGTACGAGTTTCCGGTACCCGACACGACCTATGGGCGGGACATCGCGAGCAACATTCGGGCAGGCATCGTCAAGGGCAGTTCGTTCTCGTTCACCGTGCCCAGCGGCGGCGATTCGTGGGCGGTCGAGGATGGGCGGAGCATCCGCACCATCACCCGCATTGACTCGCTACTCGATGTCGGGCCGGTCACGTTTCCCGCGTACCCCGATGCCGATGTGAAGGTGGCCCAGCGGAGCTACCAGCACTTCCGCGATGAGCAGCGGCGGCATCGTCAGGCTGCCGAATACATGGCGACGCGGGCCGCGTTCTACCGCGATTTCCTGGGGAAGCATGGCAAGTAGCGGCGATTCCTGCCCGCGTTGCCGCGAGGGTCGCCTCGCGGTCGCGTCGAGTCAACGCAGTGGCGAGTATCAGACTCGCTACCTGCGATGCCAGCGGTGCGGCTGCACTGACAAGCAGATCGTGCACAGCGGAGAGATCCGCCGCACGAAGTGTTTTACTCCTGCCGCGTCGTAACTGCGGGGTTCCGCGTTTGGCTCCATAGGTTCGGGGTAGGCGGCGATTGGTCGCCACACCCCGAACACAGGAGCTTTCCTCGTGGACAAGATCAAGGCACTGCTCGAAGAACTGGCCGCCGTTGTCGCCGAGATGGAGGCGATGACCGAGGACGCGCCCGAGGGTGAGGCTCCCGCAGAGCCCATGACCGAAGAGCAAGAGGCTTCGCTTCGCAGCCTGGAGGCCAAGGCCGACAAACTGCGCGAGCGGATCGAGTTCATGCAGCGAGTTCAGGCCAAGGAACTCGAGTTCCGGGCCGTGCTGGAGCGTGGTGCTCCCGCCCGCAAGGTCGTGACCCCCGAGACCACCGAGGAGGCCCCCGTCGTGGAGAGCCGCAGCAAGATCATCCCCGTCAACAACCATCGCCCCCTCAAGGCGTTCCGCTCTGCGGAGACCGCCTATCGTGCGGGCATGTCGGTTCGCGCCACCCTCTTCGGCGATGCCGAGGCTCGGCGGTGGTGTGAGGATCACGGCGTCGAGACCCGTGCCCAGGCCGGCGGCATCAACAGCCTCGGCGGCGTGCTGACCAACCCGGAGCTCTCGACCGAGATCATCCGGCTCGTCGAGGAGTTCGGTGCCTATCAGGCGAATGCCCGCGTCGTGACGATGAACAGCGACACGCTGCTCATTGCCCGTCGCACCGGTGGTCTGTCGGCTCGGGCCATCGGCGAGAATGCCGCCCCGCTGACCAGCGACGTGACGTTCGACAACGTGCAACTCGTCGCGAAGCTCTGGGGCGTCGACAACCGCGTGCCGGTCTCGCTCGTCGAGGATTCGGTCATCGACCTCGCCGACGCAATGGCGGTCGAGGTGGCCCAGGCGTTCGCTGAGACCTATGACCGCGTGGGCTTCGTGGGCACCGGTGCCGGCACCGATCACGGGATCTACGGCGTGGCGACTGCCATCAACGACGGCACGCACAGTGCCGGTGTGGTGACGGCTGCGACCGGCAACAACGTGTTCAGCGAACTGGACCTGCTCGACTTCACGAACCTCGTTGCGAAGCTCCCGCTGTACGCTCGCAACCGGAACGCGAAGTTCTACATCTCCGCGAGCGGCTACGGTGCCTCGATGCTGCGGCTGATGATGGCGGCAAGTGGCAACAACCGGGCCGATGTGGCGGCTGGTGCCGACCTGTCGTTCCTCGGATTTCCGGTCGTTCTTGTGCACCCGATGGTCTCGGCTCTCACCGGCACGGGCAGCCAGATCGCTTGCCTGTTCGGCGACTTGTCGCAGGCTGTGACGATGGGCATTCGGCGTGAGGTCAACGTCAAGACCGACGCCAGCCGGTTCATTGAGTACGACCAGCTTCTGACGTTCGCCACGGCTCGGATGGCCTCGGTTGCCCATGACCTTGGCAGCACGACCGCCGCCGGCCCCATTGTGGCCCTCAAGTTCGCCACCTGATCTCTGACCCTCTGACCTAGGAGACTGACCTTGAACTTTCTCGAAGCCACCAAGACCGTCGTCGGCACCCCGTGCACGTCGGCGACCACCACGGCGACCCTGACGCTCGACACGCTGGGCTACTCCTACGCGTCGGTCGAGGTCATCGTCGACAAGAGTTCGACTGCCGGCCACACGGCGAACAGCATCCTCAACGTGCTGTCGCTGGGTCAGGGCGACACGACCTCCGCCGTCACGACTGCGGTCTACACCGTGGCGGTGCCGGCTGCGAGCGTCGCCGTGACGAATCAGGCGTCAGTGGTTCGGCTCGATGTCGACCTCCGGGGCAAGAGCCGGTATCTCAAGATCGACGCCACCCCGGCCGCCTCGCTGAACACGAACATCGTGGCTCGGCTCGGCAAGGCTCAGGAAGGCCCCGAGTCGGCTTCTGCGAAAAACGTGCTCGCGAAGTACAGCGGCTGATTGCTTGACAGCCTCGACACAGTGGATGGCGGGTGCGGCATGTGCCGTGTCCGCCATCTCTGTTTGAGGGCCGCATGATCGTCAAGGTTGGCAGTACGGATGTCGACGTTCGCATTGAGTGCGTGATGAGCGGGCCACGTTTCGGGCCGCTGGCGAACGTGTTCGGTTGGGCTCAGGCGTTGATGCCGCTCGGCATCCGGCCCACGCTCGGGCAAGGGGCCCTCTGGGGGCAGGTGCTCAGTCGGTGCCTTGAGCAGTTCGTCGATTCGACCGAGTTCATCCTCTGCACCGACATGGATTCGTTTTGGGACCGCAAGACGGTTGAAGAGTTGGTGAGCCTCGCGATGGCGTTTCAGTGCGACGCCCTTGCTCCCCTCCAAGTGAAACGGGAAGACGGTCGCCCGATGTTCACGCTGCCCGGCACGCTCGATAAGCCGCCGCCGGGCGGGACAACGGAACTGCCGATGTCGTGGTTCGCGGAACCCGTGCAGGAAGTTGATAGTGCTCATTTCGGCTGCACGCTCATCTCGACCAAGGCTCTGAAGCGAACGCCGAAGCCGTGGTTCCAAGACCAGCCCAACGCAGCCGGCGAGTACGGCGACGGCCGCGTTGATGCTGACATTCACTTCTGGAAGCAGTTTAAAGCCGGCGGGAACCGCCTCTACATCACGCCTCGCGTCTGCATCGGTCACGGCGAGTGGGTTTCAGTCTGGCCGGGCCGCGACCTCCAAAAGCCGGTTTTCCAATACGTCAATGACTACAACGCGAATGGCAAGCCCAAAACTGCGTGGAGTGTGCCGCAATCATGAAAATAAGACTGATACGGAACTACTCGACCTACCGCCTCGGCGCAGTGGTCGACTGCGAGGATGCGACGGCCCAGAGGCTGATTGCGGACGGCATCGCCGAACGCGAGCAGCAGATGGATCTGATCGAGACGGCGAGCGTGGAGCCCGCGGGCGAGCGGGCCGATGTGACCCCGCGGAGAGCGAAGCGTGCGGTATCGAAGCCTGAAAACTCTGACGCCGCCGGCTCATGACCTCGTCACTCTGGAAGAGGCGAAGCAGCATTGCCGCATCGACACCTCTGCCGACGATGACTATGTCGAGGGGCTGATCCGGGCGGCACACGAATGGTGTGCCGCGTACTGTGACCAGACATTCGTGCATACGCAGTACCGGATGACACTCGACTCGTTCCCTGTCGAGATCGAGCTCCCGCGCCCTCCGATGGCAACGGCTGGCACTGTCACGGCGGTGGTCATCACTTACACGCTTGAGAATCAGCAGACCGCGACCCTGTCGACGAGCGAGTATCGCGTGGATCGCGACTCGAAGCCGGGCGTAATTCGCACGCTCTACAACGGCTCATGGCCGTCGCACTTACTGGACTACAACGCGGTGGCGGTTACATGGTGGGGCGGCAACGCAAATACTGGTCATGGCAACCAGGGCCACGGTCACGGCCGCGGCGACCAGAGAATCAAGAGTGCGATCCTCTGGCTCGTTGGCATGTGGTATGAGCGGCGGATGGCAGCCGATGCGGTGAACCTCAGCGAGATTCCGTTCGGCGTGAAGTCGCTGCTCGATAGTGCCAAGTGGGGGGCGTACCGATGAGCAACGTCAAGGGCCGCATCGCGGTCGATGTGCAGTTCACCGACTCAACTAGCTCGAGCGGCGTTCAATCGCTCAAGACGGTCACGCTACAAGACGCGACCGAGTATACGAGCGGCAAGGTAGCAGTAGTCACGGGCACCTGCGGGACGGCAGCCGTGACGGTTGCCATCAGCCCGAGCGTGTATCGCAACTCTGCCGGCTCACTCGTCTCGTTCGCGACAATCGAGCGAGTAGCGTTTTCTGCCTCTCTCAATGCCTCGATTGACGTAGAGCAGCGAACGGGTGGAGGAGACAACGTCATAACGTCGCGCGATGGTCAGGTTGCAGTTGTGGATACGCCCGGCGTCACGTTTGTCTACACGACCGCCGGCACCGCATCTTTCACGCTGGTGATTTACGGCACATGATCGATCCCGGCCGCCTCCGCGAGCGTGTGACGATCCAGCAGGCGACCGAGACCCGGAACGCTCTGGGTGAGACCGTGCAATCGTGGGCGACGTTCGCGGAGCGATGGGCCAGCGTTGACGGGCTCTCCAGCCGCGAGGTGCTGCTCCAGGGGCAACAGCAAACCGAGATTAGTCATCGGGTTCGGATGCGGTATGTGGACGGCATGACCAGCACGATGCGGCTCCTCTGGCGTGGGCGGGTGCTAGAGATTTCGTCACTGCTTGAGCACGCGAACCGCAGCGAGCATGAACTGCTCTGCACCGAGAGGGTTGACTGATGGCGACTATCGGCATCGAGCTCACGGCGCAGATGGAGGGGCTCCGCGAGTTGCAGGACGCCCTCGGCCGAACGCTCAAGGACAACCCAGCAAAGGCAAAGATCCTCGCGGCGGCTCTGGAGAAGGCAGTGCTCCCGGTTGAACTGCGGCTCAGGGAGGTGACGCCGCTTGGGCCGACCGGCAACCTGCGGCGAGCAGTTGATTCTAAAGTTGTGGAATACGCGCTTGATGGGCGAGCCGTCGCGATTGTCGGCTACAAGCGAGCCGGGCGGGAGCCGTCAGCGAGTGCAGCCGGCGGCACAGTCCGGGCCGGCCCTGACCGGGGTTTTCATCAGTGGTGGCTGGAGAACGGCACTCGGCCGCGACAGGTGTCGAAGATTGCAGACAAGCCCTACAATCGGCTCGGCCATACCCGGCGAATGAAGTCTGGCACGGTAGTTGATGTTGTGACCCATGAGGTCAAACGGCAGGGCGGATACATCGCCTCCAGCTACAACCGGCTTGGCGAGTTCACTGTGCTGCGTACCCCTCGGCTTGCCCGCGGTCAGGAAGGGCAGCGCGTGCAGACTGACCCCGGATACCCAAACGCATTTTTTAAGAAGTCGAAGACGCCAATCACGATCCCGCCGATGCCGGTCGGCGGGTCATCTGGTCAGCCGCCGCTCGAGACATCTTTTCAGCAAACGCGATCTCGTGTTGCTGAGATTCTGCAGCGGGAACTGCGACTCTCTCTAGAAGAGGCTCTCTCAGCTCTATTCATTCGCGGAGCCGGAAGCGTCCCATGAAGGCCCCTGAAAAACTGATTGCCGACCGGCTTCAGGCTGATCCTGCCGTGGCGAGCATCATTGCGGGACGGGTCTACCCTGTCATCGCTCCCGCGTCCGCGGCCCTGCCGTTTGCCACTTGGAGGCGAGCGGCAGTAACGCGAGAGCAGACCCTCAGCGGCCCGTGGGGGATGCCTACGGTCTCACTGGCGGTCGACATGTACGCTGAGACCTATGAGGCAGTAAGGGAACTCGCGGATGCGTGCCGGGCGTCTCTGGACGGTTTTGGCGGGCAGGTGGGAAACTACACCTACGTTCGGCTCGTGAGCCTTGTGAATGAGTCAGACGGGTTCGTGCAGTTGGCCGGCGGCGACCTACCTCCGGTCTACAGCGTGACGCAGACATACACCATCCTCTGGGGCCCTGAGTGACCATGAGCTACCCTACCCCTCACGACGGTTCGGGAACGATTCTCCGGTTCGGCGCGAGCGCGTACACGGTCACGAACGTCGTCATCTCGAACACGAACCCCGCGGCTGGTGCTGATGCCACGATTGATGTCGGGCACCTTGGGCAAAGCACCGGCGAACTCAGGGCGAGCCTTGCGACTCCGCTTGTCATTCCTGCGGACGATGGAGGCTCGGGTCGACAGATCACGTTTGACTATATCGGAAAGAGCATTCTGCTTGATGGTGCGACTGCGACGGTTTATATCGCTATCGGCGGAACTGCCTTGATTGGTGCAACTGGTGCCGGCGGCACTGCGTTCTTCGCGACTGTTGCGAGCTCGACGCTGACACTGGCAACAAATGACGCAGTGCGTGGGCAGGGCGTACTGACCCTGGTGCGAACCGCATCCCTGACCTAAGCCAAGCCGGAGGCCGACGTGGCAATCCCGGCTCAAAACCTCGTGTTTACTTGGGGCAGCACCACGCTCCAAGAAATCCGAGAGCTTGATATTCGTGTCTCGTTTGAGACAGATACGGGCAAGGCAGGCAGGAATGCTGGCCCTCAGTATTACATCTCTGGCGAGATGACACTCACCGGATTCTCGGCGGTGGGGCTTGAGCAAGACGGCTTGCTTTCGTGGCAATCAATGACGATTACCGCCCCGATTAGTGCATCACAGAGACGCGTAATCTGGAGTGGTTACGCGCAATACTTTGCCAGCAACATCGCGGCATCAACGAATGGTGTCGTGTCATTTGCCTTTCAGTTTAGGCTCTACGGTGCGTTGCCAAGCATCGGCAGCATTGTCAGCATCTAGGAGTTTTCAATGGCACTGACGGCAGACCAGATTCTTGCGGCGGATGACATGGGGCTTAAGGAAGTCGCTGTGCCTGAGTGGGGCGGCAGCGTCTATATCCGCGTCATGACCGTGGGCGAGCGTGATGAGTATGAGCGGATGTGGATTGGTCAGCGAGACAAGGGCATCGAGAACTTCCGTACGCAGTACCTGGCCCGAGTCTTGTGCGACGAGAAGGGGGAGCTCCTGTTTACGCGAGACAAGACGGCCGCTCTGGCGAGGAAGTCCGGCGCAGTAATGGGCCGGCTGTTTGATGAGGCGATGCGGCACAACCGCATGACTGAGGAGGATGTGCAGGAGTTGGGAAAATCCTGAATGCGAGCCCGACGCGGCGATTCATCGTTGCGTTGTCTCGCGAGCTCAGAATGACCCAGGGTGAACTGTGTCGGCGGATGACATCGGCGGAACTGAGCGAGCACATCGCCTACACGCGATGGTTTGCGGCCCTGCCGGATTCGTGGCGTGAGACGGGACTGCTGGCGGCGGTGCTTCTGGCCCCGCACACTGAAAAGGGAAAGCGACCAAAACCAGAGGACTTTGTCCCAGTAGACCGCCCGCCGCAGCACGAGTCGCAGGACTTAGCAAATCTTTTGCAACTAAGAAAAGCCTTCGGGCTTGGTGATCTCGATGGCTAACCTCCTTTCTCTCGCACTCAAGATCAACACCGATGCATCGGGTTTGAAGCTCGATCCGGTGGAGCGTGCTTTGCAGCGGCTCGGCGAGGAAACGGACAAGGTCTCTGGAATCTTTGACAAGTTCACAGGCACAAGCGAGGCCGCTGCAAAAGCCCAGCAGGAAACCAGCAAGGCTCTCGAAGACTTGATCACTGCTCGGCGGGAGGGCACCGTCACTGCCCAAGAGTTTGCCGACGCATTCGAGAAGATTCGTGATGCGGCAACGGCCGAAGCTGCCGCCCTGCAGCGGGCGGCACAAATCACTGAGGCGAATCTGACGCCGCTGCAGCGGTATGACAATGCTCTTGCTGAACTGAATGAGCAACTCCAGGCTGGTCGCATTTCGCAAGAGACATATGACCGTGCGACACAGGGTGCCGCGAAGGGCCTGACCGATGCCGAGCGTGCCGCCCGCGGGCTTGCTGTTCAGCAAGTCGAGATTGATAAAGCTGCAACAAACACGACGCTCAAGTTTAATGAGCTCTCTGGCGTGTTCTCAATCCTGCCGGGGCCACTTGGCGACATTGCCGGCAGGATTTCGGGGATTAGCAGTGCCAGCGAAGGGCTTTCTCGCGTTTTTGGCGGCGGCTTGAAGCAAGGTATCAGCAACTTGGCGAGCTCATTTACATCGCTGCTCACGCCAACAAATCTCGCGGCTGCAGGGATTGCGGGACTTGGGGCTGCTGCGACGGCAATCACTCGCGGGCTCGTTGACCTGGAGGCAAGAGTCAAGTCGCTCGGCGACGCCGCTGACCAGCTAGGCGTTTCGTTTGAGTCCATTCAAGTGCTCGAGGAGGCGGCCGCTAGAGCCGGCACCTCACTGGACGGCGTCACGTCTGGGCTGCAAAAGTTTGCCGCGAGGCTGGATGATGCACGCAGCGGAACAGGGGCGGCAGCCGAGGCATTTCGTGAGCTTGGAATCTCACAGGAAGAACTTGCAAATACAGCTCCGACCGAGCTCGCGGCCCGCGTCGCCCAGGAGCTTGGCAAGATTGAAGACCCCGCCCGCCGTGCTGCCTTGCAGGTGGACTTGCTCGGCAAATCTGGCGAAGAGTTGCGGCGTGCGTTCTCGGAGATTCCCGAGGCGACCGCGGACCTTGAAAAGTTCGGAGCGACGATCTCAGACGAAGACCGAGCGAGGATTGAGTCGCTCGGGCCAGCCTTTGCCGGGTTCGGCGTGGCCCTTCGCGGTCTAGGCCAATCAACGATCACTCCCTTCGCCGGGATAGTTGCTGGGCTGACGAAGACTCTCGGAAGCCTCATCAATGTGGTGACGGCGGTCGCTCAGGCCATCGGCACGGTTCTCGGGCCAGTGCTTGATGCTGTTGGTGCAGCCTTCGGTCTGTTTGCAGACGGGATCAACAACACGGTGAACTTTTTCCGCTCATTCTTCGCCAGCACTGAGGAAGCGACAGGAAAAGTAGCTGCTCTGCGAGACGCAACCGAAGAAGCCACTGAGTTTGACGATACGGCGGCAAAGGCGTTTGAAAAGACACTCGAAGACGTTCGCGGAGCGTTGAGCGATGCTGTGGACGAGTCTGCCAAGTTTGGGAAGGCCGGGTTTGACGCGGCACTTCAGTATCAAACAGCAATCGACGAACTGCAGCGGCAGTTCGATAACGGCATCCTGAATGAAGAGTCATTTCGCCGAGAGGCCGAAAGGGCGAACGAGGCGTACACGGCTCAGATTGAGACCATCAAGCAGGCCGCCGCAGAGACAGAGGCTATCACAAAGCGCGTCGATGGCTTGCTTGCGAAAGCAAACCAAATCCCGCAAGCCCAGCAAGACCTGAACGACCTCCAGGCTGAAATCGCTCGCGTTGAAGCCAAGCTCGCTGAGGCCCGGACGGCAGGGCAGAATCAGCAAGCCGACGCCTTGGCTGCGAGGCTGGCACAACTCGATCAACTTCAGGCCCAGCTTGAGCAGCAAGCTGACGAGGCTGCGCAAGGATTCTCTGACGGTTTTGACAAGGCGTTTGAGAACGTCGACAAGGGCATCGGCTCGCTTATCGACAAGGCCGGCGAGTTTGGCAATGAAGGTGCCATAGCAGCCTCTCAACTCACTGAAGGCATTGAGGCGGCAAAGGATGCAGTGAAAGACGGCATCTTGAACCAAGAAGCCTTTGAGAATGAAGTTGACCGGCAAAAGAAGTTGTTCGAGGAGCGTGTCTCCGATCTTCGCGAGGCCGCCAAGATCACTGAACAACTTTATGAAAAGGAAAGCGAGCTTCTTTCCAAGCAGTTTGAGATTGAGAAAGAGCGGGCTGAGGAGCTCGCAAGCATCCGCACTGGTGCGATTGAAGTGCGAGATATTCGCGACGGCGGTCTGTCGCAACTCTTTGACACACTCAAGGAAGATCCGGCAGTTGCAGAGGCTAAGAAACAGCGAGCAGAGCTTGAGAAGATTCGCAAGGAAATCTCGCAACTAAATGCCCAGAAGGTAGACATCTTAGCGGGGACGGGCTGATGGGCGTTGTCGCAGTCATTGAGCAGGGCCGCGAGGTTGTCCACAAGTTTGGCGACTCGCCAGACTTCACGCGAACCATTCGCGTTGAGTTGTTCGCTCCAGTGAGTGCTGGGCTTCTTGTGCAACTCACTGGCACAACGCACGGCTCGCCTCACCCAGATGCTTCGTTCGCGAAGTGCGTTGATGTTCAAGTCACAGAAAGCCTGATTGAAAATCCAGTTGAGAACCCGACGCCTGGGGCTCCGCCCCCGGCGATTATCGCCGCCACGATAGTGGCAAAGTATGAAATCGGTGATGACCCTGGAGTTCTTCCTTGGCAGAGGGCTGATGTCTGGAAGTTTCAGACGCAGGGCGTGGCTGTTCCTGCACTGTTCTACTATGACGGCACAACTCAAAAGCCGCTGACGAACTCCGCAAACGACTACTTCGAGGGTCTGTTAGTTGACGAAGCTCAACAGAAGGTCACGATCATGAGCAATCGTCAGACCTTTCCGAGTGCCCTTGCCGCAGCCGTCACGAACTGCGTGAATGACGGCGTGTATCTTGGATTTGCTCAAGACTGCATCAAGGTTCAAGGCATCAGCGGTGAGCGAGTCGAAGAAGAGATTAACGGGCAAAAGGTTCACTACTGGAAAATAACGAGCGAACTTTTGGCGCGGCAGACGGGGTGGAATCTGCTGCTGCCGGATATCGGATGGAACTACATTGAAGGCGGCGAGAAAAAGCGCGCCTCGGTAAAAGGGCCAGATGGAGAGGAGATTCCGTCTGCCAATCCAATCGGGCTCAATGGGTCTGGCGGTAAAAACACGACGGGCGTTCCGACAGTCTTGAATCGTCGCGTCTACAAACGTATTTCGATGAGCTCATATTTTGGCACGCCGCCGACCTGACCTTCAAAGGAGTTTCTGTAGTGGCTGACATCACCTATTCGATCAACGTCAACGTCGCGGCCGGCAGCTTGTCTCAAAATCTGATTGCTACCGGCGTGACTTCTGATTTTGGCACTGCTGGCCTGTTGGCGGTGACTCTCAACCTTGGAACCGCCACACAAGCGATTAGCACGGCAGCGGCTTCCGCGCTAGGCTTGTGCTACGCACGCTCGCTGAACACGACAATCACGCACACCGTCTCATTCGGCCGGCTTGATGGAACCACGCTCTATGAATCTGTGCGGCTTAAAGGCGGCGATGCTGCATTGTTGAGGCTTGCCCCAGGAAACTATGGGGCTAAGTCGGCGGCAGCGGGCGGACGGTTGGTATTGCAGATCCTTGAGGACTAACGGTGTCGACTGCTCGCGTTGATTTCACGCTTGGCGCGGCAGAGCGAATCGCAAATGTGGTGCGCTCTGTTGAGCGAGGCAATCGCGACGAGGCTCCGCTCAACTTTGCTCGCATCTTGGATGTGCCAAGCAGGGTAGTAAAGCTATGTGCATGGACAGGTGAATGGAAGCTCAACAGCACAAACGTCATCGCATTTTCGGACACGCTTAATACGACAACCGCGAGGAATGTGTTTTTTGGCTTTCGGCCAACTGCATCTAATATTGGCAAGGGTGTTGCGGTCAAGTCTCAGGGTACGTGGCATCTGGTGAGCTATTC